>Ga0105092_10000650_pt1 | contig 18123 bp, 18 predicted proteins | sample PPLLak2March2015_FD_87021 | JGI IMG/M metagenome (GOLD analysis project Ga0105092, IMG submission 87021) | Freshwater sediment microbial communities from Prairie Pothole Lake near Jamestown, North Dakota, USA - PPLs Lake P7 Core (1) Depth... | ecosystem: Environmental > Aquatic > Freshwater >... | reverse complement strand
ATAAAAATAATAATTGTACTGAAATTATCAATTCTGGCTGCTAAACAAGACATGAATTTTGCTACCACTACCCTGTAAGGAATTAGTAGGTGAAAACGAAAAATCGGGTTATTGTCATTATGATCAAATACCTAAATTTGTGTTATTAACGATAAATTACAAGTTAATTATAATTAATAAAGAAAGTATATATTCTTAATAATCTATGTTGTACTTGTGGGGAGAACAATAATATTTTTATCTCATTTAATTTTCTCGCTTCTATTTTCCTCATTAGGTCAAACCTTGTATGCCCAGAATCAAACATCAAATACGAATGCGACAATGCTATTAGATTTGAACGCTCCAAACGGAACACAGGAAGGTCCAATTAATGTGCTGAACAATATTACAAATTCATCACACAAATTGACAGTCATATCGTCTTTCTTTCCAATTGATGAATTCGTTGAGAAAGTTGGAGGCAACATTGTAGAATCATCTCTAGTGATTCCGGCAGGAATCGAACCCCATGATTTTGAGCCAACAATTGGCCAAATACAGAATATCGATTCTGCGGATGCCCTGATATACAATGGGTTGGGAATTGAAAATTGGATTACAAAAATAAGTCCTACTCATAAAATTGATGCTAGCAAGGGTTTGAACGTTTCTTATTCTGACAAACGTAATATGACCTTAGATCCACACGTATGGTTGGATCCTTTGCTTGCAAAAAAGCAAGTGGTAAATATACGGGATGGCCTAATGATAATTGATCCTAAAAACAAGGAAACCTACATTAGTAACGCAAAGACTTTTTTAGATGAGCTTGATTTACTTGACAAGACAATCAGAGCTGAATTGGAGTCGTGCAAAAAAAGAGACTTTATTTCATTTCATAACTCGTTTTCGTATTTTGCTAAACGATACGGATTAACGCAACACAGTATTTCTGATACTGGACCGGAAGCAGAGGTAACTCCTGCACGATTAGCAGAAATCATCAATTTAGCAAAAAGTTTGGATCTTCGGGTTATCTATTCTGAAGAACTGATGGACTCTCGCTACGCATTAGTTATTGCCCAAGAAATTCCAAATAGCACAGTGCTTGTATTAAGTCCTATTGAAGGACTAACAAAGAATGAACAAGGTGCAGGAATTGGATATATTGACAAGATGCATGAAAATATTAAGAATTTAGCTGCGGGACTAGAATGCAACCAATAATTAAAGTAGCCAACTTATCATACTACTATGATTCGATCCCTTCTTTGGACCATATTTCATTCACGGTCGAGAATGGGGATTTTCTTGGAATAATTGGGCCCAATGGAGCAGGGAAGACGACTTTATTTCAGTGTATGCTAGGAATATTGAATGATTTTTCTGGTGAAATCAATCTTTTTGGGTTCGGCATAAGACAAAATAAGAAAATGCTTCGAAGAATTGGTTATGTGCCACAAAAAAAATCTGTAGAACAAGCCTTTCCTGCAACTGTTAGTGAAATTGTCTCACTTGGTATGATAGGAAGGAAAATTAACAGAGAATCTATAGACAGTGCAATTGAGTTTGTAGAGCTTGGAGCATATCGAAACAAGAGAATAGGAGAACTTTCTGAAGGTCAGCAACAGAGAGTCATAATTGCGAAAGCATTGGTGAAGCAACCTGACTTGTTGATATTGGATGAACCTACAACTGGTATCGATTCAGCAGCTCAACAAAAATTTTATGATCTATTGACGAAATTAAATAAAGATAAAGGAATAACTATTGTATGGTCCTCACACGACATGAACGCTGTAGAAAAATTAGCAAGTAAGGTAGCGTGTATTGATAGGAAATTATTTTTTCATGGGGAATCAGAAGACTTTTTTGGAAATGAGGAGCGAATGAAATCTTATGTAGAATTTGCTATGCAATCACATATGAATCTTCATTTTGGTAACGAAAAAAATAGAGCTGACAATCCGGAAAATAACATTGATGGAAATGGTATTTGATTTAATTCAATATGGCTTTATGCAAAGAGCTCTGATATCTGCTATTGCAATATCAGTTATTTGTTCTATTGTAGGTCTTTTCTTAGTACTTAAACGACATTCACTATTTGGTGATGCTCTAGCCCATGTGGCTTTTGGTGGCATATCATTAGGACTATTCATTGGAGTATATCCACTATGGACGGCTTATATTGTTGCCATCTTGTCGGCAGTTGGTGTGAATAAATTAAGAGAATCAACAAAGATTCCTCCCGATTCCTCAATAGCTGTCCTTTTGACTTCTGGTCTGGCTATAGGTGTTATACTAATTAGTATTTCCGGAGGATTTACACTCAATTTATTTAGTATTCTATTTGGAAATATCCTTCTTGTGAGCAATGATGACTTAATTATGATCTTGATCACTGACGCCATAGTTATTCCTGTCATCTATATACTCTACAAGAAACTAGTTCTCATAATATTTGATGAGAATCAAGCAAAGGTTAGCGGATTGAATGTCACCTGGATAAATACCTTATTCATTATTCTTGCAAGCATAACCGTAATAGCCTCTATAAGACTTGTAGGTGTTTTGCTTATCTCGTCACTAATCGTTATTCCAAACATCACAGCACTGATGCTAGGCAAAGGATTTAAGAAGACTTTGTTTATTTCTTGTGCAATGTCTGTATTTTCAGTTGTATTTGGAATAGTCATATCATATTATTCAAACTTGGCTCCGAGTGGTACAATAGTTTTAACATTGGTATCAATGTTTTTGATAACGGTCATTGCAAAAAATATGAAAATTAGATTTAATAAAATAGTAGTTACCAAATAAAAGAACACACAACTAATCAATGACAGTGAAAATCACAAGTTCCGTTTAGAGTCTGATCCAGAGACAAATCATGTTTATCTAAGGTAATACATTAGAATTTTTATTAAATACTTGAATTTAGATTCCTAATTCTTCTAAAGTTATTTAGATTGTAATAGAAAAACAATCTTTACTGACTATGAAACAGCTATAATGGTTTTTCCTGATAAAGTAAGACTATTTTGTGATTATTATTATCATATTGTGTCCAGGCGATCCATACTTTATTTTCTGTATCAAAAATCACGGGATTTGAATAGACTTCTGCTTGCCCATTACCCACTACCTTTTTCATAACAGGTGATCCAGAAGTGTCTCCAATCCATAGAAGTACTGAACCATTATTAGTATCATCACTCCAAGTAACATAAATCTTGTTGTTACTGACCAATAAATATGGAGAAACAGAATTGCCGGAATTGTTGCTTAAATTTATCACATTCCCTGCAAGGTTTTTCGAGTCGATTTTTCTTAACATGACGTCAAACGTTTTGCTATTATTGAGTGTATCGGACCAAGTTACATAAATGTCCTCTCCCAGAAGCTGACCATGTGCAAGTCTGGAAATCCCAGAAGTATTGCTAATATTAATTGTTGAATTGAACGATTTACCATAATCATTACTAACTGTAAGAAATATTTCAGAATCGCCTTTTCCAAATATACTTTGTTCCCATAGAACATATACTCGCTTACCCTCTGGTGTAGTAAAGACAGTTGGATTGATAGAATTGATTCCCTCTTGCACAGTTACATTCTCCAATATGTGAGGAAATATCGCATTTGAGCTAGCATTAACTACTGTCCCATTAAATGAAGAATAACCTTCATATCCTTCAAGTGGCAGAGTCTTATTGCTTACAATTTTTGAGGTTGTAAAGGTATTTCCTATATCCAAACTACTTGTAAATGCTATACTACATATGGGATCGTCATGTCTAGTATCACATTCGGTCCAAGTCATGTATATTATTGATCCATTTTGATTTATGGCCATATGTGGATCTAGCGAGTCCTCTATGTCATTACTTAAATTGAGGGTATCATTAAAAGAATTACCCTCATCCTGGCTCTTTCTAAAGAAAATGTCTTTATTTGTGGATGAAACATTTTCATTAGCAGCCCACAATACGAATACATTTTTTCCTACCGAAGTGAGATCATGAAGGTGTACGTTACCAGTTGTGTTACTCAAGTTAGTTACGTTGTCAAATTTGTTACCATTATTTTCACTCTTGGCGAAAAGCAATTTCCACTTATCGGGTTGCTTATCCTCCCATGTGATGTATACATTTTCTTCACTATTTCTTAATTTTAGTATGTTTGAAATTCCGGATGTATTGCTTATGTCCAATACACTAGTAAATATCTTTGCGTTCTTATTGATTTTTTTAAACATTACATCGCTATTTTGCGGATTTAAATTGCTAATCCAGGCAGCATAAATACTATTATCTGAAACTGAAAATTCTGGATTTATTGAATCAAATGTAGCATTGCTTAATATTAAAGTAGAATTTCCAAGTGCGAAAGGTTCTGAATAAGTTACAGGTCCAATGAAAATTATTACAATCATGAACATGTTAAAGATTAAAACATACATTAACAAATTTCGGATGTAAAAGGAATTTCCGGCAAGAATGTTCAAATTGGAGCCAAATGATCTATTGTCCTTCGGTAACTGATCCAATTTCATGAAATGGGTCAGATCGTCGCGAGATCTTCATAGATTTTTCCTCAGATTTGAGCAGCAACAAAAGTTCACCTCATCCCCTCTATATATTTAGCTAGGATTGTTTTTAATGTTTCTAACGCCTAATCTAGAAACGTTCTTTCTCAACTTCTTAAGCGTACCCGAAAGACTGACCGCGGTAAGGGCGGGTTGGGTCAAGATTAACGAGACCAAAAAATAGTCAAGGTATTTGAGCTTACATCCTACTATCATTATGTTTCCAAATTCCGAATCATAGAGTTTCAGCATGGCCAACTCTGATTGAAAGATTCCAAAGAGTTCCCTAAATCGGACAACTATTTTTTCATGTATCTGAAAAGGTCGATATAAACCGTTCTCATCATACATAATTGCTACATATCTTCTTTTTTCTTTATGATTTAACATGATCCCATCTTGCCTTACTTTTTGCATAAAGCCACTCAGATATTTCCTTCCAATAAATTCTTGGAGATATTCCTACGACGTTCAAGATTGACTCAAATGATCTAGCAGAAATCATTTCGTTGACTGAAGTTGCACCACTGGACAATATGAATTGACAATGATTTGATTGACAGAATTCATAGATGGATTTTACTTCCTTTAACCATCTACCAGCCATCACAGCTTCAAGTTTTCTTGCGGATGCAATTGAGATTTCTATCCCAAGGCCTCTTTTGACTTTACGTTTAATTGCATCCTTCCTTTGAAAGGGATCGATAAGGAATAGATCAGTTTTGCCATCGAGTGACCGAATGTTATCTGAAACTATCAGGTAGGAAAAATAATCCGCAATAGGATATTTTTTATCCATTCTAAGTATGACGTCTTCTTGTGGTATCATGCTCGTAGAATAGTCCGAACTAACACCTATCATGTCTAGACCCAATAACTTGGACATAGTAATAGCTCTGTTAATGTCTGAAACATGAATTCCCAGATCTATTTTTTTGTAAATAAATTCATCACATGGTCCTTGAATTTATTATTTTGGTTAAACTCTTTTATTGGTTTGAATCTGATTCTGATTGAATCATGTTCAGATAAGGATACTACTCCCTTACACAAAGATTGTTTATTCAACCTGATGTAAAAATTGTCCTTCTCATCAAAGGAGTCAGATATTGAATTCAAAAGATAATTTTTTTCACTTATTTTCAAATTCGAAATGATTCTCTCTAACAAGACATGTGACTCTTTGTGATCACAATCTCCCTTAATAATCGATATTTCATTGCCCCAATGACCTTTCGCCGGTGAGACCAAAAATTTTTCCATTGGAATAGAAAGCACGTCATTCATTCTGAGGAGTATTTTTGGAATATCTTCTGTAGCATGCGCTACAACATGGATGGATGTAGTAACTGTCAACCTTGAATTATTTCACTAAAAGTTATCAGAATAAAGCTCAATTGTGATAGATCTAGGCAGCTTTTTCTATATCCACAGGTTGTTCTTCGGTATTTTCGGTTTTATTTTCAGTATCAAATGTTTCAACAGGTGGTTTATGTGACGACACAAGTTTGGTCTTCTTAATACCTAAGTGTCGTAACGATGAAATTTTTCTTCCTTTTTCCAAAATTTCCCTGTTAAATTCGCTATTGTCATCAGTAACTTGTTTAATGAAAGTATTGAGATCCCATTTTGGTATATTATCAGATAATAGCTGGTGTATCACTCTTCTTAATTCATGTTTCTTCGAAGAATTAATTCTGCGCTGGCTGAATGCAATAATTTCAACTCTAAATTCATCACCATCTTTTGTAGTGTAATTGTGTATATGAGTAATCATTGAACTACCTCTCCTGACAAGGCTTCTTAAGAACTCCTTTCCGTATTCATGCCCCTTGAAAATCGTACTGGCGACACCTTCGTTTACCTTTTCGATTTCTACAAATACTTTGGTCTTGTGATCCGCTGGGTCTTGTTTCTTTATATCAAATAATGTATTCTCTACGACGCGTCCAATTGCTGTATTGGGATCTGTGATAGGAAGATAATTGATGTGATGCCCTCCAAAATCTCCAAAAGAATTCGGTGAATCGAGGATAAGCCACTGTTTATCTCTCCATTTATCCCTAACTCTCCCGCCTCTTCTTGCACCTTTAGCCATAAAAAAATCGCCTACGACCAAAATATAAGTTGTGCGTTAATTGGGTCCAAAAAAGTTATTTCATTATGGATTTTTAAAAAAAAAATTTAATCTGACACTGGTTTCCCGTCAGATGAATACTTTACCTTTTTACTTTCAGATGATGCAACAGGCGCAGCACGATGTCGGTATCTTTTAGCTCTTGATGAGCCTAAAATGATTACGAAACCTATGAAAGCCGCCGTAGTTATTGCATACATCAACATGCCATCTGCCATTAACATTGCCTTCTCAGAGCTTGTTTAAAAATATTTATGGATCGAGTTGATTAGTTTTTTGAAATTCCTTTATTAAATATAAAAATATGTTGAAATTATTTCTAATTAAATGTAAAAATGGATCAAAATGCCTTTGAGAAATTATGAAATATAAGCTTTGATTTACCAGATACAATTGTAAAGTTCTTAAACATAATAACTAGACTCGATAAAGAGTTCCAGAATCATTATTATCAATTATTTATTTGATATTATTTTTTGCAATAATAAACTGTCATGTGAATGTAAGATGATTTAGTTTACATACTATCGAACAATTAAAAACGCATCGGGTGAGATATCGCATTTTTCTTGCATTATTTTAGTAACAAAATGTGTTAAAGGTCGTTATTGACAATCGAAACAATTTGGAATCCAACAACACGTCTTTGAACTAGATAGATTAGGGGCTGTAAGATATTTCAATACCAATCAAGTCAGACACTCTAGGTCAGTTGGCGATTTTAGATTGTAAACCGACATACGAATAACTAATCTACATTCAATTAAGAGAACCACTTTGGCAAGTAACATTCCAAAACACTGAGAACTATTTTGTAGCAGTGATTCCAACTAGAAGATTTTATAATGTCTAATGTAATGAATATAGAATATGCAATACGATCTAAGTGTATTATGTAATGGTATTTTTGAGGTTGATGAAAAAATACGTTTTGTTGGAATAATTGATCAGATGGGAAAATTAGTTGTAGGGGATATGAAAAAGGGTTTGCCGTCTTTAGAAAGAGACGATGGGTCAATCAGGCTTTATCTTGGTTACGCTATAAATAATATCCTAAGACGCGATTTTGATAATGTTTTTGGTAAAGTTCTTTATACCTTCTCTGAAAGGGAGAAAATAAAGCTCTTGACTGTACCAATGGATAATTATTTACTCCTTGTTTCTATCGATAAATTATCAGATCATGTTAAATTGATAAATAAGATAATGGATGTTGTAAAAAAACTAACTATGCCGTGATCTGATATTCCAAGAAGGGTACTTTTATTTGCATTAATGTTTAATTATATCTACTAGTGACAAGAAAAAAATAACAATACTATTAGAGGCATTGACGAAATAATAGACAATCTCTATTATGTATATTAACATTCCCCCACATTTTATGATAATTATTTTGGACTGACAAGAATTTTATTAATTCTTCTCTTTTCCCATACTAGCAAGTAAATTATGCCAATTACCAAAAGTATCTCCAGTGACTTGGCCATGATTCCTGCGATATCAATACTTTCTGCCTTATTGTCTGGAGACAATGGGGGCGCCACGACTACTGAGTATGCATACAGTCCTATGAGTACGGAGGTTCCGATAAATCCAAAGAGATTCAAGGCGACCCGTTTCTTATATTGACTTAAAATAAAATTTCTGTTGTTACCAGAGTACGCTTCAGTAGTAAAATTCATCAAAATATACAAAATCCCATATGCGACCTGAGCTCCTGCTGCAGCCATTAAGAAAACTGAATAATAGATTTGTAGAGAACCATGTTCGGGAAAAATTGCCAAGTGAACCAGGCCCCCTGCTATTGCAAGTAGCATAATGATGTACTTCAGAGTTTCTTTTTCTGGTACCGCGCCAGTAACAGAGATCTGCCTTCTTCTCTTCAAATATGTTCTACCTAAGACTAAACCTAGAACTATGATGGGGATCAAAATAGAAATCACCAGGAGGGAATTTCTAACCAGTCCCCACGAATCCGAGATAGAAACATTGAATATCACACGTTGGCAATTACAATCCGCTATACTAGACAGAATGGATCTTGGGGCATCTAATTGATTGTGATTCACCATTTTGTCATCATTTGCTACACTAAGTACTATTTCATATGAACCAGAATATGGGAACACATAGTATAGATTAAAATCTCCAATATCTCGTACAGTCCAAGGGAAACCTTTTACTCTTTCACCAGTGCTCTCTTGATATATCTCAACCATTGTCTCAATATCATAAACATCGTTTCCATCAAAATCTTGTACGCTGAACGTTATCTGTGTTGGTTCGTCAGGTGCCGCGTATTCCGGATCTAACGCCATATACGGATAATACTTTCCCATCCCATCCCTATTTGATCCCCCATTATAATGAGGAGTATGAGAAAGATGTGCAAATGAGACAAAGTTAGGAATAAAAGTTGATACTAATATGAAAATTAAGATTGAAATCAAAACATAATGGATTTTCATATTATTAATGTGAGATCTAGCGTAATGGTTTCATATAAGTCGTGCATGCAGTTTAGAAAGTTCTTTCAAAATCAACACAATTTGTGCCGTATTGATGTCTGTAATTAAAGATGACTTTACAGATGTCGTATTTGTCTTTCATATTGAAGACGGAATAAGAAAAATTTATTTCAGCAATCAATTAACTCCTTTCTCTATATTTGGGTAAATTGATAAGTGCAGATGAATATTTGAATAATTTTCCTCACGGTACATTTAGAAATAATCAAGATAATGTAATTAAGCAGATTTGTGAAGCTTTCAATTCTGATTATAAATGCATTATTTTGGAAGCACCAACAGGGTTTGGCAAGAGTGCGATTGCAATAACTATAGCACGAACTCTTCGGTCCAGCTACATATGTACTGCGACTAAGGATCTTCAAACTCAATACTCTCATGATTATAAGTTTCTAAAAGTTGCTAAAGGAAAAAGCAATTTTCAGTGTAGAGTAAAGGAAGACTTTATCGACGCTGGAAAATATCTTTGTGCTTCCTGTAATTCAAGAAGTGAAATTGAGTGTAAACATACCTCCTGTGACTACGGACCATGTTTATCTGATGAATCAATGGAAGGATCTGGATGCAAATACAGAACTTTCATAAATGATTACAAGGTAGATAACAAAGGAAATGAAAATGAAAGAATTTTCATAAGTGGAGATAAATTAGAAAATTATAAAAATGAATATTCAGATTGGATTCATTTAAAAAATTTTGATTCTCCTGGCGAATGGAATCCGTGTTACTATTTTGACCAATTATTTCAGGCTTTAAGGGCGAGTCATTCAATTTTCAATTACTCTATTTTTTTGTCGTTACTAGCAAACAAGAATATGATGCAACAACGAGAATTGCTTGTCTTGGATGAAGCACACCTGCTCGAAACTGAAATCGTAAAATTTAGAGGACTTTCTATATCAAAAAAACGCTGGCGGCGATATATTCATGACTTTAAGATGATCGATTATGGATACGATATGCATGGTTGGCTAGAATTTTTGATTGATTTGGAGAACACTATGCTAGTTTTAATAGGATATGACTCTTTAGTACACTCACTGGTAAAGGAACGGAAAGTAAAATATGGATATGACTCTACGAGCAATCCTGAAGCCAAAAGCAGAAGAATAGTGAGTGCATCAGAACTGTTTGAAGATGATGCTAGTCTTGAATTAAATATTAAATCTGAGAATGGAAAAAACCTACATATTGATAAGGAGTTATTGATTGATATTGTTCAAGATATCGAAAAGCTTACAAGAACTATAAATAATATTCTTTCAAGCCCTAAAAACTGGATAGTCTCAGAAGTGTATAAGGAAAATTACGACGTTACCCGGGTAGAATTCAAACCGTTGGATCCATCTAAATATATTAAAGCAATTGTCGAAAAATGTCCGAAAACCCTGATTATGAGCGCAACTATTTTGAATCATAAAACGTTTGAAAAAAACATAGGTCTTGATTCAGAAGATAACAATACTAAATTTATACAAATTCAATCAGACTTTCCAATTGAGAATAGGCCAATTTTTCCTCTTAGCGTAGAATATCTTAATTTTAGTAATTTACAGCAGATGGACGTAAAGTCAAAGATATCGAGGGCAATTGACAATATAATGCATATTCATAGTAACGATAAGGGAATAATCCATACAAGCTCATATGAGCAGCTTAATTTTATCAAGGAAAACCTTTCAAAAATGAATTCAAGGAGATTAATCTTGACTGATCCAGAAATTGAAAGGGATGAGGTAATAAGGGAGCATGCAGAAAGCGCGAAACCAACCGTGCTCATTTCTCCATCGCTTCATACTGGACTTGACTTGAAAGATCACTTATCCAGATTTCAAATAATTACCAAAGTACCTTATCCTAACGTGGCTGACAAATGGACTTCAGAGAAGAGGAAAATTAATAAGGAATGGTATTATTGGCAGACAGCTCTGAGATTAGTTCAAGCATATGGTAGATCTGTAAGATCTAAGGACGATTGGGCAAAAACGTATGTTTTAGATTCTGCATTCAACTATTTTGTCAAGGTAAATAACAATATACTTCCAAAATGGTTCCTGTCTGCAATACGAAACTAGCCCAAGATTGTTGAATTTGGCTAACGTAGATGTCAGTTAGCTTCTACTAACAATACTTGTACTCCATAAGAGACTGATTTTATTCGTTTTTTAAGTACTCTTCTGTTCCTTATTTAAGGTAGCACAAGAATTGGATTTTATTATTTATTAAGATGTGTAGCTATACTATAGATTATCGGTTTCAGGTATCAAAAGGATTGATGGAAGGTTGTTAGTTTTTAGTGGCTAGGAAATGGCTAGTAGCCATTATAGACGATGAATCGGATATTGTTAACTTGTTCCGCGATGCTCTAAGCAAGATAAATGGATTGTCAATATTCACGTTTACGGACCCCATGGTAGCCCTTGAACACTTTAAGCTTAACAAAGGTGCTTATGCACTCGTAATTTCAGATTTAAGAATGCCTGGGATCAATGGTACAGATTTAGTTTATAAAATAAAAAAGGAGAATCCCTTAGTAAGAACGTTACTCATGACCGCATTTGAAGTGGATGATAAAGTATTCGAGGAATTTGTAAAGAATGATATAATAGATGGTTTTATTCAAAAACCTGTAAAGTTGAGAGATCTGCTTTCAGAAGTCCTTAAACAAGTGAATATTTACATGAGAATAAAATAAATCTCAATATCATTTACCAGAATACAAGTATCGACAAGTATACTTGTCTAATTGAACTTGCAAATTCCTTATCAAAACTCTGTTCCGGATAGTTCCTTGATGAAAAATCTAATAAACGATCAATTTGTCAAATAAGGTAAATTGCTGATAATTAACAATAACGAGCTTAAACAAAATATTCTTACTGCATTAGCAGATAAGGAGATGTTAAAAATATTGAATCTTTCAATGTACAATTCCAAATCTGTCAATGACCTTATCAGGGAAAGTGACATTAGCTATACCACTGTCTACAGAAAAATCAAATGGTTGTTGGATAAAGAATTACTTGTAATAGATAAGATCAATTTATCGCCAGAGGGGAAAAAATTTACTACATTTCGTAGTGTTCTCAGAAGCATTGTTATCAGATACAAACAAAACGAAATTATTGTAGAAGCTGAAAAAAATGTTGATTTGATTGGAAAAATAGGGGGACATTTTTTTTCAATACACAATACAATGTAGCTGATTATTTCATTTCAATCATCAGTTTCCCACTCCTCCTTGAATAATAAAATCTGATCCATAGCATTAGGGAAAAGAATATCATAGCTACGGTATGCAGAACAGTTCCTAAATCACCCACACCAAATATTGTAAAAATTTTTTCTTCCTGCAAAAATCTTATTATCTCTCCTACTACCCATATGATAACGAATATAGACATCTGGAATTGAAATTTTCGCAAACTTCTCGAACTTAGAGCTGACCAACTAAACACAGCAAGCGAAATTACTAGTAGAAATATGGTACTCTTTTCCAAAAATAGTAAAGCTGTTTCACTCAAGGGACTTTACCTCTTGCTTTGACTTAATAATCAAATAGCTAAACCCAAAGAAAATCAAAATTATGACTGACAATGGTTCCAAAAGACCTTCTGAAAGTAATTCCTGATCAAAGTACGAAGTCACGTGGTAAAGTGAATGAACTACCGTAAATACAAGAAAGATTATTGCCAACTGTCGAATCATCCCTCTTGATTTAATACTAAAATATGTTAAAACTACTGAACCTGCAAAAAAAGCAAGTCCGCTGATAAGATGTAAGTATGATTCGTCTATCAATTTTGTTATGTAAGTAGAAAATCCTTTATAATCATATCCTCGTTAAGTATAAGAATGATTTCTTCCACACTAAAATAGATATCTCTCTTTCAAGCAGAGTAAATATGAATCAGATTCCCTTAATCCTATCTTATTATATTATAAATATCGTTTCCTTGATACTGAAACATGATATAGTGGATCGAAAGGAAAATGTCTACTGTAAATTGGAGAAATATGTAGTATCCATTTTTATGTCATAATCTTGTAATATATGCGATAGTTTCAATGATGGATTTCAAATGTGAAATTTTAAAGAAAATTAATTAAGTATACCTTGGGCAATATGATTATTGAAATCTCAACTTAACGATCTTTTAATGATCACTATCTTGATCGCTGGAATATTCTTACTTTTTCCTGGAGGCATTAAACAAACTATGGGCCAGGGTGACAACAATAATGACACTGCAACTTCAAATGCGAATTCACTGACAGGCAATAACACGATTGTTCTTAATCCATCTGAAGTTAATGGGACATATAGATGGGTTAACAATTCTGGTGGAATTAATCCGACTTTAGATATTACAATGGGTAATGAATATCAAATCAAGATAAATAATCCCACTGATGAAGAACATGAATTGATTATAGAAAACACTGAGAATTCTAAAGTAGCATCTAGTGAGGAAATCAAGCCTGGAAAGAATACTGAGTTTAAGCTTAAGGCAAATGAAACAGGTGAATTAAATTACTATTGTGAATATCACCCTGAGACAATGAAAGGGATTATTAAAATAATTGAGCCTATGTAAGAAATAGTACAATCTAATATTCAAATTATTACAAATTCATATATTGGCATGCGTTTCGCTTAAAGTATGGCTAATTTCCACACATCAAAAAAAATCGACGCCCCTGTTTCAGAAGTTTGGAAAGTCTTATCAGACATTGATAGAGAACCTGAATTCTGGCATGGAACTAAATCGATTAAAAACATTAGCAAATCAGATAATATAGTGGAACGAGAAGTTGTTATTGCTTTCAAAAATTCAGTATGTAAAGAAACAGTTACAATAGTGCCAATGAAGTCTATTACGACAGATATTACGGAAGGGCCCCTAAAGGGGAAAAAAGTAGTTGTAATTAACCGTGACGGGGAAAAGGCGAGTGTTGTTGATGTAGAGTGGGATATTCGACTGTCTGGTTTCATGGGTATTTTTTCAAAGATGGTTAAGAAGCATTTTCTCGAGGGTACCAACGATGCGTTGAATAGAATCTCAAAGGAAGTAGAAAAATAAGCATCTTATTGTTCATGATACTGGTTAAATCAAATGTTACATTAATTTATTAATGTTAGACTAATGAAACATTGAAATGTTGGAAGATTTCGTTATTGATATGAAGGACAAATGAACTCCGAACACAGATTGAATTTTTTCTTCCTAGCTAGCTTTATTTTAGAATATTGAAGGCATAACTTGTCTTACTTTAGTGACTTGAGCAAAGTATCAGCTTTTAAAGTATTGACAATATCAATTTTTTTTGCCCACGCCCTCCTTGCTTGACCTATTCCAAATAAAAGGTACGCAAAATGGACAGGATGATGTGCATCAGAATTTATTGCCAGTTTGACCCCATTTTCAACTGCCATGCGGATATGTACATCCCTCAAATCTAACCTATTATAATTGGAATTGATTTCTAGAACAGTTCTAGTTTCGCATGCAGTTTCAATTATTTTTTCTATGTCTATTGCATAGCCTTCTCTTTTGTTTATTAATCTGCCTGTAGGGTGAAACAGTATGTCCACACTTGGGTTTTTTGCCGCTTTAATGAGTCTCTCTGTTTGAATCTCCTTGGACAATGAAAAATTTGAGTGTATTGAAGCTCCTACTATATCTAGCTTGTCAAGAATGTTGTTAGATATGTCAAGCGTACCATCTTTAAGTATGTTGACTTCAGCAGAACTCAGAATCCTAAAATTAGTATCAGTATCAGCTGTTGAGTTTTCATTCACAGTATCATTTAATAGTTCGATGTTATTGATTTGATCTAATAGTTGGATCTCATCCAAACCATTTGCTAAACGAAGGCTCTTTGTATGATCAGTGATTGCAATATACTCTAATCCAAATTTTTTTCTTGCTTGTACAGCCATATCATATATTGACATTGTACCATCTGTAATTTGACTATGCGTGTGAAGATCCCCCTTTAGATCACCATAGTCTATTAGTTCTAATCGCGTGTTTCTGTGTTTAGTAAAGTACTCAATTTCACCACAATTTTCTCTAAGCTCAGGTGGGATATATTGAAGTTGGAGAGCTTCATAAATTTCTTGTTCGTTGTTTCCCGCAATTTTTTTCCCTTCTTTGTTATACAGACCCCATTCATTAAGATGAAGATTCATTGAAATTGCTAAATTGCGTAATGAAATATTGTGATCCTTGTTCCCAGTAAAATATTGAGAAGCGGATCCGAAACTTTCTTCAGGAACCACGAGCAAATCGATACCTATTCCATTTCTAAGTTTTACAAATGCTTTTGCTCTTCCCTTGCCTTTGGTTTCTACAACCTCAGGCATGTTGACAAAAAAGTCAATCACTTTTTCCGGTTCTTCTGTAGAGACTAAAATATCGATATCCCCAATAGTTTCTCTCATTCTTCTGAAAGAACCTACGACAACACATCGAATTACATTATCTTGTCTTGTTAATCTGAGCTCTATTTTTTTTATCAGTGGATATACATCTCCCAACAAGTATCTCTGTTTATTTTGTTTTGACAACTGAATTGTTTTGAGTATGTTTTCTTCTTTAGTCTTTGAAAAACCCTTTAACTTTGAAATTTTTCCTTCCGATGCTGCTTTCTCTAACTCAGAGATGCTGGTGATCTTTAATTTCTCGTAAAGTATCTTCATCGTCCTGGGACCAAATCCCCTCAATTTGGAAAATTCAGATATCCTGATAGGTATCTTTCTCTTTAATTCTTCATGATAAGTAATTTTATTTGATTTGATAAGTTCCTCTATTTTGGATGAAATAGCATTACCTACTGATGGTATTTTTCTAAGACCCTGAATACCATCTTTAAGATAAATTTCCTCAATACTCAATGACAAATTTTCAATCACGTCGGCGGCTTTATCATACGCTCTAACCTTGTAGATCGTATTTGGATCTTTTTCTGCTATTTGGATAAGATACGAGATCTCGCGAAATATTTTAACAATTTCATTATTTTTCATTTCGTAATTTTAGGTGCTTTATGTATAATTTGTGTAAATAATAAATATAATCCTGACAAACCCTGAAGGTTCTTATGTTTCAATAGTGATATCACTTCAATCAAGCGCAAGATGGATATATGAATTTAAATCGGCGTTGTATTTAGTTCGGCCGTGAAATATAATAATTCTCCCAACTCAAACCTGACCAGAAGTGCTCAAAAGTTTTTCCACACAAGTTAAATTGCATAACATTATTAATATTTACAATGATTGAACTGGGATACGATTATCCACTATACAGACCACCGTCAGAGTCCAATTCAATTATTTTTCAGGTTACTTTGGGATGCTCATTTAACAAATGCTCATTTTGCAATATGTATAGGTCTAAAGAATATTCTGAGAGACCGTGGGAAGAAATTAAGAGTGAAATAGATATTGTCTCTAAATCATATCCTCACACCGAAAAAATTTTTCTAGCGGATGGGGATGCCCTAAATCTTCGCACAGAAAAAATGGTTCAAATATTGGATTATATTAGAGAAAAATTTCCAAATTTAAAGCGGATTTCTTGTTATGCAATGCCTAAAAATCTCCTTCAGAAGAATTCCGATGATCTGACCATGTTGAACAATAAGGGACTGAACATGCTGTATGTGGGGATAGAAACAGGCAATGATGTTCTCCTTAAGAAGATCACGAAAGGAGCTACTTCAAAAGGTATTATAGATGCATGCAATCGGGCTAAAAAAAGTGGTTTCATTATTTCATGTATGGTTATCTTGGGCGTTGGCGGTAAAAAATATTCAAACGATCATATGAAAGAAACAGCCAGGGTTGTAAGTGAAGTTTCGCCAAACTTTCTAGCTGCTCTGACATTAATTCTTGAAGATGGAGTATACGATGAGTTTATGGAAAAATTTGGTGAACCATTTGAATCATTAGATGATGCATTGATACTAAATGAGCTTGAATTGTTGTTAAGTAGCATTAGCCCTACTTCGACTATTGTCTTTAGAGCTAATCATGCATCGAACCTTTATTCTATCGGTGGCAATTTGCCAGAAGACAAGGAAAAAATGATTTCATTAATAAGAAGCTTAAAGGAGCATCCTGAATTACTCAAACCAAAAGTTTTACGAAGATTTTAAGAATATTTGTATAGCGACTTTCACTTAAGATTAATCCATGATTTCGATCCTCGAGGATAATCGAAAATTTTGTTATTGATTTTATCATCAGATTTGGTTCATGAAACACATTTTGAATCCAAGATAAAAGATTCAGTAGAAACTACAGACAGTCCTTTTGACAATGAATTTTCCTTCCTAAGTACGGATAGCAGAGCAACGCAGAGAAGGAAAGGTAAAAAACGAAAAAGCAAATTTTCATATAATCAAAGAACATGAAGATCCAGAAATTCATGCAGAAGTGGACAAATGTAATACTCTAAATATTTTATATGATCCTAGTCACTAATTGAATACAGCAATATCACTTGACATACAAAGTGTAATGATAAACGCTTTGATAACTTCCGCTAATAAAAATATCCTTAGCCGATGACGACTGATTGCAATAACAAGCCTTTCTTGGTTTACTTCTTACCGCGTCTGATGATTGGAAGAACAAAGCCGACAAAACTCTAAAAACTTAAATAGTAAAAAACGGTGAGTCTGATATGAATTATTGCATTATTGCTACCTCAGTGGGGTTGACTCTACTTCTCGCCTTCATAGGATTAGTGAATTTTGGCGTATTTGCTCAAACCGGCAGTATGTCAACATTACAAAACAGTAATGCCGATTATGCAGTGAGCATAGTTCCTGGCGCGGCTCAAAAAGACAGTACATATCATTATTATCCT
>Ga0105092_10000649_pt1 | contig 18123 bp, 17 predicted proteins | sample PPLLak2March2015_FD_87021 | JGI IMG/M metagenome (GOLD analysis project Ga0105092, IMG submission 87021) | Freshwater sediment microbial communities from Prairie Pothole Lake near Jamestown, North Dakota, USA - PPLs Lake P7 Core (1) Depth... | ecosystem: Environmental > Aquatic > Freshwater >... | reverse complement strand
GGTGACAGGGGGTGTCGGGCACTCAGCTCAGCGGCGGTTGAGTGACCCGCCGTTTTGTGGCGGGTTGTATCGAAACCCCGCGCCCCTGGAGCGCAGTCGTTGCGTCCATCCCTATTGTGGCCCGACGCAACGACTGCGCTCCAGGGGCGCGGGGTTTCGATACAACCCGCCACAAAACGGCGGGTCACTCAACCGCCGCTGAGCTGAGTGCCCGACACCCCCTGTCACCCTGTCACCTTGTCACCTTGTCAGCTCTACAGCCTCTTCTGCACGACGTACTCCGGCTCGCGCGGGGAGGCGCCTCGTGGTTCGCGGGACCGGCTTCCACCGAGCAGCCAGACGAGGCTCAAAAGAGCTGCTGCGATGATAGCGCCGATACCGAACCAGAGGAACGAGAACGACTGTTTGAAACGATCCCAGAGGCCGGAAGGATAGATCCAGAACTCCTGAGTTGCCAGCGGCATTGTCTGGCCGTTCTTGTCGGTAAGCTGTGCGACGAACGCGGTTCTTTCGGCCGTTGCCGGTTCCCCCTGGAACCGCCACGACCATTTCCCTTGTTCACGCGGCGCGACCTGCCGTGACGGATCCGGGGTGTCGGGTACGGCTTTCAGAGCGTCGCTGCTGGTTGTCCAAGCGCCTTGAACCTTCAGTTTGTCGCCGAGCAGCTGATAGAGCTCGCGCTCTTCTTCGGTGAACTCAACGGTATCAGGCGACAAGACGGAGAAAACGGCAGCAGATGTGTCCCCCGGGTACTGGGGGCCGCGGATATCCAGGTTGCCGATCTTCTTGCTCAGGAGATAAACGTCTGCCACTTCGTGGCGTCCGTCCTCTTTTTCCTCGACGTGCCTTTCAAGCCTCAAGGCGCGCGCCAGACGCGAAGCGTTCTCGAGGACTTCCCGTTCCCGGCGCGTCCGGATATAACGAGCTTCAAGCGAGTTACGATCGGACGTCAGCGAATGCAGCTCAGCGGACAGCTTGGAGTTCTGTTTCTCGGACTGCTTCAGGTCGGTGTCCAGTTTCTGGTTGGCGCTCCGCAGATTATCGAGCTCCCTGGTCACTTGTCCGAGCTTCTGGGTGAGGTCCGATCGTTCACTCTTCAGAGAGTCGAAACTCCGATTGACGGCTTCGACTCTTTTCCCCACGTTCGCCCTTGAATCAGCCTGCACCCCGAGGTTTCGGATCAGCTCGTTGATTTGCTGGTCGTACTCCTGGTTCCTGGTTTGGAGTTGCGCCACCTCACGCTGGAGCCCGGTCTTATCGTTTGCGAGTTGCGCTCTTTCGTCTCGAATTGTGCCCAGCGTTGTCCGCAATTGGTTGAGCTCGCGCCGCGTGCTTAGGGCTTCCGCCTCTGCGTCCTTTCGTGCCTTCTGCTCGTCACGAAGCTCCTGTTCGGCCTCCTGGGCCTTCGCCTTCGCCTCGCGAGCGTCGGTCTTGGCCTGCCGGTACTCCGGGTTCTTTTCGGAAATCGTCTTGATGACGTAATCGGGAGTAGTCCCCGTGCTCGCGGCGAACTGCTGAATCAAATCGTCGAACTGCCCTTTGATGAAATTCTCTTTTGCCGAATCGATGTCCGTGTACGACAGACCTTCAGTGAGAGTGCCGCCAAGAGCTGAATCGAAAGCCGCCTGCTGCGGAAATTCATCGGTCAGTTCTGTGGAGAAACGATAGATCAGCTCGCTCTCCTTGCTCATGTCGATCGCGGCCAGCCGGAAGAGGATAGTCGTGTCATCGAATTTAAGGTCGGTGATGCGCACTTGCTCGCCGACTTTGAAACTGATCGGCTGGCTGGCGTTGCTTTTCTCAATCGTCATTCCCTCGGCCACCACGACGGTCTGGCGAAATCCACGGACCGGGATCTTCAGGAACATCGCCCGGTTCTTGTACTTTTGCACGTACTCATTCTGGATTTCCTTCCGAATACCCCCGAACAAAGGGCACAGCAGTGCCAGGAAAACGAGGAACGACAAGGCGGCGCGACGACGAACAACGACTCGGCTTCTCATATTCATGTCTTGAAACGAATTTTAGCATAGGGGTTTTGCGCTGCCCGCCGATAACGCGGATAACTGCGATCGATTCGTTATAATGAGTCGGTGAACGGCGAAGACAGGCTGCTGATCAACGAGATATTCTACAGCATCCAGGGAGAATCGTCGTATTCCGGCAGGCCCTGTGCCTTTGTCCGCCTGACCGCGTGCAACCTTCGTTGTGTCTATTGCGATACGGCGTATGCGTTTAACGAGGGACAGTGGATGTCGGTCGAATCGGTGCTGGCCGAAGTCCTGAAATATCCCACTCCGCTCGTTGAAATTACCGGCGGAGAGCCTCTGCTGCAGAAGGCCGTCTATTCCCTCATTTCTCGAATCCTTGATGCTGGGAGGGAAGTCCTGATCGAGACGGGTGGAAGCCTCGATATCAGCCCGGTCGACCCTCGAGCGGTCCTGATCTACGACATCAAGTGCCCCGACAGTGGAATGGTGGAGAAGAACAGGTGGGAAAACCTGAGCCTCTTGCGAGATCGCGACGAGATCAAATTCGTCATCAGTTCCCGCAAAGACTACGACTGGGCCAAGCAGGTGGTGGCCGAGAGGCAGCTGGCGCCGGGACGCATAGTCCTCTTCTCCGCGACGTGGCATCAACTACCGCCCGATCAGCTCGCGCAATGGATCCTGGAAGACGCACTCCCCGTCCGGCTGCAGGTGCAACTCCATAAGATTTTGTGGGGAGAAAAGCGGGGGGTGTAAAGCAAAGGGGCAAAGGGGCAAAGGGGCAAAGGGGCAGAGGAGAAGGAAGTAGGGACAGCGGAGTAGAAGGGCAAAATCAAGGCAAATTGTCTTTCCCTTTGCCCCTCTGCCCCTCTGCCCCTCTGCCCCTGTTTTGCTACTTCGCGACGGCGTCTTTCAGAGCTTTGCCGGGGGCAAATCTCACAACCTTCTTCGCGGCAATCTTGATCGGCTTCCCTGTTTGGGGATTCCGCCCGGTTCGCGCGGCGCGCTGCGAAACCGAGAACGTCCCGAAGCCGACGAGGGTCACCTTGTCGCCCTGGCTCAGCGCCCCTTGAAGGTTCTTTTCCAAAGCATTCATTACTTCATTCGCTTGGTTCTTACTGATCTTCGCGTCTTTGGCAATCGCGTCGATCAACTCCGTCTTGTTCATAAACGTCTCCTCCTTAAGCTGATAACGACAATTGTGATTAAAACCTCTGACAATGCTGAACCGCGTTCAGATAGTTGCGAGATTTCGGCAAAAGCTCGAGCCAGGGCCGCCAAGACCCTCTCGAACCCGCGTCATACCGGAATCTTCTGCCCTGTAGTTCTGATTTTGCCAGTCCTAGCGCGGAAAATCCAGTGATTAGTGCCACGAATCCACGAATTTGAGGGCGTCCCACCGAATTATTCCTCTTCTTTGTCTTTATCCTCGGCAGGCTGGTTTCCTAAATGAATTGACCGGCTCCCGTGGCGAGCCTTGATAAGGTCGATGGCGGCGAAAAGGCGTTTCTCTTTCTCAGCCTTCTCGTTGTGGAAGAGCGACGAGGGCCGCTCCGATGGCGTCTCGAGGTCCGACAGGCCGATTCCGATCAGCCGTATACGGGAACCAGCAAAGCCGCTTCTTTCGAAGAGTTGCCAACCGGTCCGGAAGATCTGCCGGTCACTTTGGGTGGCGGCTTCGAGGCGTCGCTGCCGGGTGTGGGTTTCAAAGCCCTCCAACCGGATCTTCACGTGGACCACCCGTCCGGTCACACCTTCTCCGCGAGCCAGGCGGCCGACATCGCAGGCGAGCTCGAGAAGCGTGTCACGCAGGACGCGCAGGTTGCTCTCATCCTTATTGAACGTGACCTCTCTCGAGACTGACTTCCTGGGATCCTGAAGTCCGACTTCCGCCGAACCGATTCCCCGGGATCGTTGGTGTAACGAGAAGCCCGTCTTTTCGCCGAAGTAGTTCTGCAGTTGTTCCAAAGCCAGACCGCGCAAGTCCTTGATGGTTCGGATTCGGAGCTGCTCGCATTTCTTCTGGAGCACCTTGCCGACTCCGCTCAGTTTCGCGACGGGAAGAGGATCCAGAAAAGACTGCACGTCCTCCGGGCGGACCACCGTGAGGCCGTCCGGCTTCCGGTAGTCGGACGCCAGCTTCGCAAGCAGCCGGTTAGCGCCGATGCCGACTGAGGCAGTAAGGTGGAGGTTTGAAGCGATTCGGTCCTTAGCGAGAAGGCCGATTTGTTCCGGAGGGCCAAAAAGCCGCTCCAGCCCGGTAATGTCGAGGAAGGCTTCATCCACCGAGACAGGCTCGACGACTGGAGAGATAGTCGACAGCATTTCCATGACCTGGTGGGAGACACCGAGATACCGCCGCATATCCGGCCGGACGTAGATCCCCTTCGGACAGAGACGATAGGCCTCGGAAATCGGCATCGCCGACTTGACGCCGAATTTGCGAGCCTCGTAGGAGCAAGTCGAGACCACTCCCCGGGTCCCGGGCTGCGCGCCCACAATGACCGGGAGACCGCGATATTCGGGGTGGTCCCGCTGTTCGATCGCAGCGAAAAATGCGTCCATATCGAGGTGCATGACCAAGCGCGGATTTTCCATATGGCGTGGGCGTACTTATTTTGATGCAGTGGGTCGAAAAATTACAGAGCCTGGCAACGCTCGGACGGTAGATCGCGTTACCGAGCCGCACACGCAGCGGAGGGCTGAGGAGCGCCTTGTGCGGAGCAGCCAGGAGCGGAGTAAGCGGGCCACCCAACGAACCTTCAAGGCGCGTTGGGGGGCCCGCTTACTCCGCTCCTGGCTGCTCCGCACAAGGCGCTCCTCAGCCCTCCGCTGCGTGCGCGGCTCGGTAACGCGATCTACCGTCCGAGTGCGGGGCAGTCCACCCCCCGCTTCTCTTGAGCTGGCCCTCCCGGCGGGTTACACTGGAATTGCGTCCCAAGCGGCTGCAAGGTGGGTGACTCACGAGCCAGGCCGAAAGGTCCGGTAAGTAAAAAGGGACACCCCGTATAAAGAGGTCACTTGGGACGCCTTTTTTTGTCCCCGTCACTAGCGTGCGGGCGGTGATACAATCACCCGCCGAACGTTATGTTTGACGTCGATACTGTCAGGTCTCGTTTCCCTTCGGTCCGCTCTCAGGACGCGATTTTCTTCGACAATCCGGGCGGCACACAGATCACCCAGCTGTCCCTGGATCGAATGACCTCCTACCTGCTTGGCTGCAACGCGAATCACGGCGGAGCCTTCAAAACGAGCATCGAATCGGACCAGGTTCTGGCCGATGCCCACGCCGCCCTCGCCGATTTCCTGAATGCTCGCTCGGCCGATGAGATCGTCTTCGGCCCTAACATGACCACCCTGACCTTCATGCTGTCCCGATCTCTGGCCCGCACCCTGCAGCCTGGGGACGAAATTGTCGTGACTCACATGGATCACGACGCGAATATCGCCCCGTGGCTTGCGATTGCCGAGGATCGCGGGCTCACGATTCGCTGGGCCGACATCAAACCGGAGGATGTAACCCTCGATCTGGCGGACTTAGAGAGGCAAATCAACACACGGACGAAGCTCGTCGCGTGCTGCTATGCCTCCAACGCAGTCGGCACGATCAACGACGTCCGTTCGATCGTCGCCCGGGCTCACTCAGTCGGCGCTCTCTGCTTCGTCGATGCCGTTCAGGCTGCGCCCCATCTGCTCATGGACGTCCAGGATCTCGATTGCGATTTCCTGGTTTGCTCGGCCTACAAGTTCTTTGGCCCGCATTTGGGCGTTCTCTATGGAAAGCTTGGGCTCCTCGAGCGTCTTCCCGCCTATAAAGTTCGACCGGCCAGCAACGAACCTCCAGGGAAATTCGAGACTGGAACTCAAAACCACGAGGGCATTGCCGGAACGCTAGGTGCGGTCGAGTACCTGGCGTCGCTCGGTGGGGACGTGGCGAAAACCGGGCTCCGGGCCGGACTATGTCGGGGTTTGGAGGCAATTCGCTCTTACGAGATGGGGCTCCAGGGGACGCTGATTCGAGGACTTCAGTCCGTGCCTGGGGTAAAGATCTGGGGGATAACAGATGGACCGGCGTTGACCAGTCGGGTGCCGACGGTCTCGTTCACCTTGAAGGACTGGAATCCCCGCTGTCTGGCCGATCGACTGGCCGAGTCCGGGATTTACACGTGGGACGGAAATTACTACGCGCTGTCCGTAATGGAGCGGCTCGGGCTCCAGGAAGCAGGCGGCATGCTAAGGGTCGGTCTCGTGCACTACAACACAGTCGGGGAGATCGAGAGACTGGTGGGCGTTCTTGAAGGGATCGTGGGAGGTCGGTGAGATGCGAAAGACAATTTACGCGGTCGTCCTCTGCCTGGGGCTGGTCCTGTTTCCCAACCTCGGCTGCCGGCACCACCGGACTGGTTCGTCGGCTGGCTTCGAGCTCCGGGTGGATACCGGCAATCGGGCTGCGTACAAGGACACGAACGGAAAGATCTGGGAACCGGATGTCGAGTACGGAAAGGCCGGTTACGGCTTCACGCGCAGCTATGGGGATATGGTCGACCGGGGATGGAGCAGCCGGATCCTGGGAGCGAAGGAACCGCGCATCTATCAAACCGAGCACTGGGGAGTCGAGAGGTTCGTAGCCGAAGTGCCCGATGGACGTTACACGGTCGTCCTTCACTTTGCGGAGACCTGGGAGGGCATCGACAAGCAAGGGCCGCGGGTCTTCGACGTGAAGATTGAGGGGCAGGACGCACTTACCGGTTTTGACATTCTCAAGGAAGCGGGCGCGATGAACACCGCAGTCACCAAGGAATTCCGGCATATTCCGGTCGACGACGGAAAGCTCGATATTCGTTTTATACCCAAACACGAGAACCCAATCGTGAATGGCATCGAGATCATCGGCGAATCGTAAATTCAATCGTCAATGTCATAGCGGGTGTGCATAATGACACCGTTTTGGACGGAGTCAGGATGCCGAGGAAGGTTCTCTCAGAAGTCGACAAGCTGACCAAGGTTGCGGAGAAGCTGTTTCTGCTTCACCAGAAGGGGGTTACCTTCGGCGTTAATCCCGACGGGCGGCTGGCCGTCGAGTATATCGGGGACTACCGCTGCACTCGACAGGAGAAGGTTTTCCTTACCGTCCAATCCGAACGAATTCTCTTTCTCCTTCCTTATTGGCGAGTGAAGCTGTTCCATTCACTCATGACTCCTGAAGATGTCGATTTTCTGAACCTCTGCAACATCAACCTGGAGCTTCCCGAGGATTCTCAACTGCGCGCGCCTGTGACGCTTCCTTCCTTCGAGACAGAGAAAAGCGACCGGTAAAAAGCAGGAGTCAGGAGTCAGGAGTCAGAATAAACACGCAGGTTCCGCTGGTTCTATTCTGACTACTGGCTCCTGACTCCTGACTCCTGCTTTTCATTCTGACTTCTGGCTTCTGACTCCTGACTTCTGTTTTTTCAGCTTCATTATCCGCTGGTAGGATTCTTCGATCCGGGCCGGACTGATCTTCCCGTCCTTGACCGATTGCTTCAGGATTGAAATCGCTTTTTGAGCGATTTCCGGATCGAAGAGCGAGTTGTTCCCGAAAACGAGAATATCAACGCCCGCATTCACCGCCTGTTGTACGGCTGTTTCCAGCCCGTAATGGGCGGAAATCGCCTTCATCTGCATATCGTCCGAGACCACTACTCCCTGGTAGCCCAGCTCGCCCCGCAGGATCCCCGTGATCACGGGCCGGGAAAGCGTTGAGGGCACGCTTGGATCAAGCTTTGAGTTGAAGATGTGGGCGGTCATCACGATATCCGCCTGTCCGGCTTTGATCAGCTGCCGGTAGGGCTCAAGCTCGGCTCTCGTCCAGGTCTCGGTGACATCCACGAATCCGAGGTGCGAATCAGCCCGGGAGCTTCCGTGACCGGGGAAGTGTTTGAGAGCGCAGAGAACACCGTGTTGGTGGTGACCTTCCATCCAGGCGAGTGCATTCCGGGTGACGATGCCGGGGTCGGCCGAGAAGCTGCGCTCCAGCTTGCCGATAACGGGGTTCTCAGGATTTGTATTGAGGTCAACAACCGGGGCGAAATTCAGGTTAATGCCGAGCTGAGCCAAGGTCGAAGCGGTCTGTTCCGCCCGCTGCCGCGTGGTTTTGGGATCATTGGCTGTGCCGAGGTGCTGGGCTGATACGGTAGGCGGAAATCCGAACTTCTCCTTCAGCCGATTGACTCGTCCACCCTCCTGGTCAATGGCGACCAACAGCGGCGTCTTCGCGAGGTCCTTGAGGCTGCGAACCAGCCTTCCCACCTGCTCGGGCGATTCAATGTTCCGAACAGGGGTTTTGGTCGGTACGTCATAGTCGAAGAGAATCACCCCGCCGATCTTTCGTTCTTTGATGTCAGCGGCAACGGGATTGTCAGGCGCCAGGCTCAGCCCCCGAAACCCGACCATGATCATCTGGCCAATCTGTTCGTCGAGATCAGGGGAGGCGGGTTTGCCAGTTTGAAAGGCAAGTAAAGATAAGAGAACAAGGGTGCCGAGTAAGGCAAGAAGAAGTTTTTTTGAAAGCATAAGTCTACCTGTATTGAGCCTTGGGTCGCGTTACAGAGCCGCGCACGGAGCGCATACCCGCGTTTATCCGCGTTATCCGCGGGTATGCGCTCCGTGCGCGGCTCTGTAACGCGACTCTGGCACAAAGCTGCAAACCCCTAGGGGCTCAGAATCGTTAATGCCTCGGTCAATAACGCTCGGGCTTCCGCTTCTGTCGGGGCTTCCGCAGTCAGGCGCAAGATCGGCTCGGTGTGCGATTGACGAACTTGAAGCCATTTGTTGTCCCACAGGACTTTGATTCCGTCCGTGAAGTCCAGCTCCTGACCCTGGTATGAACTGCGAATAAGCCGCAGCAACGGAGCGATGTCCCGCGGTTCGCACAAAAGCCGATCCCGAAGCATGACATAGCTGCTCAAGCGTGACCTCAGCTCGCTGATGCGAACCGGCTCTGACGCCAGAGCCTCGAGGACCAGGGCCATCGCGACGTAGCTGTCCCGGCACGGGTTAACGGCAGGCAGAATCACGCCACCGTTTCCCTCTCCTCCGATGGCCGCTCGGCACTGGAGCATGCGTTCAACCACGTGGACTTCACCGACGGGGGTCCGGTAGACGGGACAATTGTAGTGCTGGGCGATATCGTCCACCATCCGCGTCGTCGCCGAGTTCACGACCACTGGCCCGGGATGAATCTTCAGCCAGTGGTTGACCGCGAGGGCGATAGTTGCATCTTCTCCGAGCGGCTGCCCCAGCTCGTTCACGATCGCGAGCCGGTCGGCGTCGCCGTCCTGCGCAAACCCGATGTCGGCACCTGTTTGGGTTACCAGCTCACACAGTGCGCCGATGTTTTCAGGCAACGGTTCCGGGTCCCGGGGGAAGGGTTTGTACGGGTCGGTGTACAACTCCATAACCTCGCAGCCCAAGGCTCGGAGAAAAGCCGGAGTCGCGACAGAGGCGGCGCCATTACAGCAGTCAACCGCAACTTTGAAACGTCTGGCGCGAATGGCCGCCTCGTCGACGATTGAGATGATCGCATTGCGATGCCTCTCGAGCGTCGAGTCGTCGAAACGCGGTTCGGTCATTTCCTGCGCACTAACCCGGGAATAAACCCCCTGGTGGTACAAGTCGGTGAGCTCGGCCGCCTGATTGGGCCTCAGAGTTATGCCGTCAGCCCCGATGAACTTGAGTGCATTCCATTCGATCGGGTTGTGACTGGCCGTAATTCCGATTCCGCCAAAGGCTCCCGACTCTCGGACGTGGAGCATCAGCGCCGGTATAGGGACGACGCCGACATCGACCGGGGTACAACCAACGCTGAGCAGTCCGGCTATGGCCGCCTGCTTGATCATTTCGCCTGAAGGCCTCGTATCTGAGCCGATGAGGATGGGCCCGGCCCCACAGTAATTGCCGAAAGCGGCGGCGAAGGAGGCGACCAGTTGCGGCGTGAGAGACTCTCCCACGATCCCCCGAACGCCCGAAACGCTGATCTTCAAGGAGTTTTGTCTCGGCATCTCAAACCTCCCCGTGTCCGAACACCGCACGGCGGGCGTAGGTTACGGCCTGCTCCATGATCTGTTCGGTTCTTTCCGCAGTCTCCGCTTCGGCGATGATACGGAGGATGGGCTCGGTATTGGAAGCCCGGATGTGCAGCCAGGCGTCCGGCCAGGCCAGTCTGATGCCGTCCGTGCAATCCGGGTTCGAATCCGCGTAAAAGGACCGAAACCTGTCGAGGACGCGGTAAACCACGTTTGGAGGACAAGGCAGGTGCCGCTTGCGCATGTGATACCGAGGAAGATCAGCCACGGCGGAGGCGAGCGATTTACCGGTCAGTGCCAATTCTTCCAGTATGAAGCCGAGCGTGAGCAGCGCGTCGAAAGTCATCGTGGACGGCAGGATGGCCACCCCTCCGCTGCCTTCTCCCGCAAGTACGGCGCCTTCCGCCAATCCCTGGTCGATCACATGGCTTTCTCCTACGGCGGTCCTGATCACTGGCTGGCCGTAGCCCGCTGCCACGGCTTCCACCATCCGAGAGCTGGAAAGGTTCGTGACCACCGGACCGGCTCTTCGCCGGAGGCGGATACGGGCCGTAAGCGGCAGGGCGTACTCCTCAGACAAGGAGACACCATCCGATGTTACGAACCCGATACGGTCGCCATCGATGTTGAGTGCCACCCCAAAATCGGCCTGAACACAACGCATCAGGCTGGCTAACTGGCGCATATTCGACGCGGTGGGCGCCGGTGAATGCGCGAATTCGCCGCTTGGTTCTTCGTTTAACGGCAAGAGCGTGCAACCGAGCTCGGCCAAAAAACGTGAGGCAACCGGGGCGCAGGTGCCGTTGCAGAAGTCGATTAAAACCCGTGAGCCCCGTCGCCTGATCGCCTCGACATCAAGGACCGAAAGGAGGTGCTCCAGGTATCGGTCGAGCAGCCAGTCTGCACACGTATCAACGGGCCGAAGCTTATCCCACGTAGCCAGCAGAAACTTGGAGCCGTGGTAGATGTCGAGCAGTTCCTCCGTCTTGACCTGGTTTAACAGGGCGCCGTCGGGACCGAGGAACTTCAGCGCATTCCACCTGGCATCGTTGTGACTGCCGGTGATGCTGATGCCTCCGGCAATCCCCATTTCACGGATCGCAAAGGACACGACCGGAGTCGGCTTGACGCCCAGGTCGATTACCTCGCATCCGGCCGAGAGAAGGCCGGCGATCGTGGCCGCGCGGAGGGCGGCCGAAGACCGCCTGGTATCGCGTCCGATCACCACGGGGTGGCCGTCGCACCAGGTTCCGAAGGCGCAGGCAAAATCGACGACAAGCTCGGGCGTAAGCGCTTCGCCGACCACGCCGCGCACCCATGAAGTCCCGATTTTCAGCTGCCGCATTCAAACACCTCCCTAGAGCCGCCTGGGTCCCGAAAGGATGAAGGATGAAGGATGAAGAAAAGAAACAGTTCAAGCGTTATCCGTTTTTCATCCTTCATCCTTCATCCTTCATCCTTTCGTTGAATGTCTCCCGGGCGGTCAACCCACGCTGTATTTCGCATAGATGTCATCGATACAACTGGTCGTCTTGTCGGCCGCTTCAGTCAGCCTCTTGAAAAGCGTCAGCTGCACCATCGCCCGGGTTCTGTTGAGATCCGGAGGATCAGCAGGTCCGAGCTTGAAGTAGCTGTCGCCGCGAAGGTAGTCGGCAAGGAATCGAATCCCAAGCTCGAGAGCGATGATCTGAACGGCGTCGGCCATCCTGGTGACCTCTTCCCGACGGACATCGCGAGCCGACCGCAGGAACCCGCGGGCAACCGCTTCGTAGATCTTCAGGTCCACCGCGACATTGGATAGCTCGGTCTCCTTCTCGCCGGCAACGTTCGCCAGCGACCGGACCATGTCGCCCCAATCGACCAGCCAGGTGTGCGGCATGATGGTATCAAGATCGATCAGTGCTCTGACGCGGCCCGACCGGGTGCTGAACAGAAAATTGTCCAGCTTGGTATCTCCGTGAATCGCCTGCTTGCGGATCTTGCCTGATTCCATTTCGCGCAGAAGCGTCATGCCGTAATCTTCGTGCGTGCAAGCAAGCTCTATGAAAGGCCTGAGGGCCGGGTCGTTCATCCGCCGCTTGTATTCGACATCGGGAAGATGAACCAGGAAGTGGTGTTCGGTACTTTGGCGCACCAGGGGATCTTCGGGAAGATAGCGCGAGGCGCTTTCAAGAGTCCGGTTCCCGGCCAGCACCGAGAGCAACTGGTTGAAGTAGAGCCGCGTGTCCCGGTAGCCGGGCAACGGATTCTCCAGGGCGCAGACATCCATCCCGGCCGTGAAGCTCCCGTAAAGCGCGAGGCCGGTCCCCGCCTGCTCGGCGATCCGCAGCCGCTCGCTCTCATCACGGATCTCGCTCAGACTTTTGAACGTTCGTGTCTCCGGTATCTTTACCATCAACCGCCAGCAGCTGTAGCCGCGCCGGTCCGTTAGTTCCAGGTAAGGGTTCCCTTTTTGAGTGGGGATGAGAGTGATCGTTTCCCATTCCTCTCCCTCGCGGAGCTCGCCTCTCGCGAGGCATTGGCGCTGGGCCTCGATACTGGCAATCATGGATGCCATGACCGACCAGGGGCGGGTGAAGACCTGCTGGTTGATCCGCTGCAGCAGATACTCGCGTTTCCCGCCGTCCGGTCCGGCACTAATCAGGTAAGTGTGGCGGTTGATATTGCCCTTGTCCGGAAAATCGTAGGATTCCATGGGCCGGGGTAGAGAAAAAACTGAGGCAATACGGCCGGCTTGCGCCACCGGATACTCTTCCGAGAGGCTCAAAGAACGGGCGGCTCTTAGGGGCACACTCTCCTCCAGGCTTAAAGGGACTCCAGGCGCCGCAGCGTTCCGCTTGATTCCTGGCGTCGAACGAGAAAGAGCGAGATTTGAGAAGGTCCTCTCTGGCCGATGAAAACGGCTCCTCGGAGGTAAGTCCCTTCGGACTGCAGAGGCATCGACAGCTTCTCCTGCTGCCCGGCTGCCGGCCCTTGGGCAAAGCCGGAGACTTCGCCAACAATGACGTAGTCACTGCGAAGATGAAGAGCCCTGCCCAGCCAGGAACGATTCCACTCAAGACGGGCTTTCACCCGCGCCTGGCCCATTGACCCCCGAACCGTCCCATCCGATTGAATGGTAAGGTGGAGGGGCAGCGGAAGCTGGGTCTGATCGGGCAGCCAAATCCGGGCCGTTCCTCTCCACTCGCCAGCGTATGCGGGGGCGGGGCTGCGACGCGGAGCAAGAGGCGGAGGAGTGATCGCGACCTCGGCGGCCAACGCCAGCAAAGCGATGGCAACGAGTCCTAAGGCCACCATCAAAACGGGCTTGAGTATAGATCGTCCGGTCTCACCCGCCATAGAACCTCCCCTCCGTTGGGATCGATGATGATTGTAACAGCGTTTGGACTGAGATGGGTGTCCTCTCTGTAGAGCGGCGAAGGAAGCAAAGGCTCGCTTTGGGCCCGCGGATTACGCTGATGCCACGCGGATAACGCGGATAAAAGCACCGCCTGGAATAGCGGCGGTGCTTTTATCCGCGTTATCCGCGTGGCATCAGCGTAATCCGCGGGCCCAAAGCGAGCCTTTGCTTCCTTCGCCGCTCTACAGGCAAGTCATTGCAGTTTGACGCGCTCGGGATGAATCTCTACAATTCTCACGTTAAAATAGGAGGATTATTTTGGCTGCAGCCCGTTTCTCGTCGATCAGTGTGGCGATGCCGGTTCACAACGAACGCCGGACGATTCGGGAAATCATTCGCCGCATCAAAGCGGTCGAACGAGAAAAAGAGATCATCATAGTTGACGATTTCTCCAACGACGGGACCCGCAGGATCCTGAACGAATATCGGTGTGATCCGGAAATCCGCATTGTCTTCCAGCCCGAGAATCGCGGGAAGGGTGCGGCTCTCAAGACCGCCTTCGGCCTGGCCACCAAGGATGTCGTAATCGTACAGGATGCGGACCTCGAGTACTCGCCGGACGATTATCAAGTGCTCCTGCGTCCGATCGATGCAGGTTTGGCCGACGTTGTTTACGGCTCGCGTTTTCTTCATGGGGAACGAAGGGTCCTTTACTTCAGGCACAGCATCGGGAACCGGCTGTTGACGCTGCTCTCGAATTTTTTCACCGATCTCAATCTCACGGACATGGAGACCTGCTACAAAGCCTTCAAACGGGAGATCATTCAGAACATTCAACTGGACTCACCCCGTTTTGGATTTGAGCCGGAGATTACGGCGAAGCTTGCGAAACTGCCATGTACGATCTACGAAGTTCCCATTAATTACTACGGCCGTTCCTACGACCAAGGCAAGAAAATCACTTGGAAGGATGGCGTCGCCGCCCTCCGGCACATCGCTGTCTACTCCCTCAGCAGGAAGCCCTTCGTAAAGGATCGCGCGGCTTTGGAACAGGCATTAGTGAACCAGCCGGAACCGCCGGACACCGGGGTGCTGACTCTGGAGGTCTTCGAGAAAGCTCTGAATTACAACCGGTGGATCTTCGCAAGGGTCAGGGATCATGTCGGCCGTCGGATCATCGAGGTGGGCTCCGGCATAGGAAACATCATTGCCGAGCTGGTCAACCATCCGGACGTTGAGCAGATCGTAGCGACCGATCACGCCCCCGGCTCCCTGAACGTCATTCGCGATCGTTTCGGAACCGATAACTTCCTTGACACTGTCATCTGGGATGCCAACGATCCGGTTCCGGAAGTGCTGTCCGATCAGACGTTCGACACTGTGATCTGCTCAAATGTCCTGGAGCATGTAGAAAACCATCAGGCCGCTCTCCAGTCGATGCGGCGGCTCTTGAAACCAGAGGGCAGGCTTCTTCTGCTCGTCCCTGCGCACCCTGCCCTGTACTGTCGAATGGATACGGAATTGGGGCACTTCAGGAGGTACCGCAAAAGCGAGCTGCGCACTCTTTTAACCGAGACCGGGTTCGAAGTCGAAGAAATGCTCGATCACAACTTCTTCGGCGCGATCGGCTGGCTCGTCGCCGGGAAGGTGTTGCGCAGGAAAGAGCTTAGCAATGGCGACATCCGGCGATTCGATCGCCTGGTTCCTATCCTGCGCCGTGTGGATCCCTTGCTCTCGCCCGTTTTTGGCGGAGTCTCGCTGATTGCGATTTGCCGGAAGGGCCAGAACTGACGAACAGAGCCGCAAGCGCAGCGTATTTTGCGGAGCGCGTCGGGTTCGAACGATTTGCAGCCAGGCGTTCATGCCGCTACCGGCTCGAACCCGACGCGCTCCGCAAAATACGCTTCGCTTGCGGCTCTGTAACACGACGTAACTCCGCTTGTCAGCTGTTTACCACAGCAATCCGGCTGCCCGCATGGGCCAGGTGGTCCGGCTGTTATCGGCCTTGCCGTTCGCGCGCTTGATCATCTCCCCTGCTCCTGTCGCCACCGATGTGATGGGCTGAGCGGCAAGCCGCACCGGGATTCCGATCTGTTCCGACAAGAACTGGTCCACGTTCCTGAGTAGCGCGCCACCGCCGGTCAGGACGAGCCCTCGATCAAGGATGTCGGCGGCGAGCTCCGGGGGCGTCTGTTCCAGGACACGTCGAATCAGTTCGACGATCGCCAGGTTCACCGCCGTGATCGCTTCGCACACCTCGTTCGTGTGGATCTCGACCGTTTGGGGCAATCCGGTATGCAGGCTCCGGCCGGTGGCCAGCATGCTCAACTGCGTGCGAAGGGGCATGGCGGAGCCGATGCGGAGTTTGACCTCTTCAGCCGTCTGTTCGCCGATAATGACGTTGAACTTCTTTCGGACGCTGTGGAGGATCCGCTCGTCGACGGAGTTGCCGCCGAGCGGTATGGACCGCGTCAACACGATCCCGCCCTTGCTGATGACGGTGGTCTCGGTCACTCCTGCGCCGATGTCGGTGAGCATGCAACCCGTCGCCTCGTCCACCGGCAACCCGACTCCGTACGCGCCGGCCAGTGGGTCGGGCACCGTCGCCACCGAACGCACGCCGGGCAAATTGGTGACCACGTCCTTAAAGGCACGAGCCTCGACGGATGTCGCCATTGCGGGGACCGAGATCATCACCCGTGAACGCCACGGGCTGCGCCGCCGAACCGCCTTCGCGATGAGCGTCTTCAGCATGCTTTGCGTGGCCGTAAAATCTGCTATGACTCCGCGTTGAAGAGGACGAACCACTTTCAGGCCTCGCGGCGTCCGTCCAATCATCTGTTTCGCTGCTTCCCCTACCGCCTGAACCGGATTCTGGTTCTTGCGGTCACTCATAACAACCAGTGACGGCTCATTTACCACGATCCCGCGTCCCCTGACGTACATGATCGTGTTTGCCGTCCCCATGTCGATCGCAATATCCTGTTTGGCCCAATCCGTAACACTGCCTAAAGACAAATGCTTGCTCATTTCACAGTACTCCCTGAGGCCGGGAATGTTACTGCTGCGAAACTCGCAGAATAGCGATCTGGCTCACCCTTTTCTGAATAAAAGCGAGGGTGTAGACGGGAACTTGTGAGAACCAGAAACGACAGGCGCGGACGGGCGCGGACGAGCGCGGACTGACAAGAACCGGTCCGTGTTTGTCCGTGTTCGTCCGTGCTCGATGATCACACTCGGGCCGCTTCGCCCTTTTCCTCTTCTCCGGCCTCAAAAGCCGAGAGTCTTTCTCCTAGCGCGACAATCGTCTTTTTCAGCTCGAGGTGTTGGCCTTCGAGACGGGCCTGGTAGCGAGAAAGACCTGCACCCATGAGGAGGATCGCTCCCAGGATGACAAACGACATCATCATGACCGCATCATAGAGCTCCGCCTCGGAGCCGGTCATGATTCGCACGAAAAAATAAAGGGCCGCAACAATGGCGGCCAGGAAGAGGAGCAAGTTCAGGTACCAGCCGAGATGATAAAGAAACCAGGATCGCGCGCCACGCTTGTCGGTCAGTCTTTCCATACGATGCCTCCCTCCCCGCATCAATCCTTGCAGGCGACCGCTATTGTAGGATAGGCATGGGTTATTTCCTTGGCAAAAAAAGTGGATAATCGATCCCAGAGGATTGAATCACTGCTGTGGGTGATCGTACAAATGCGAGGCAAGACGTTATGAATCAGCTAAAAATGTTTGCTCTGTCTGCACTCTTTGTCCTTCTCGCCGGCTCCGTAGGGGCCGCGGAGCAGGCGCCGAACACGCTGACGAAACAAGAAATCAAGGATGGCTGGAAACTCCTGTTCGACGGAAAGACGACCAACGGCTGGCGAGGCGCAAAACTGGATAAGTTCCCGGAGTTCGGATGGTCGTTCGAGAACGGCGAGCTGACCGTGCTGGAGTCAGGAGGCGCCGAGTCCCGCCATGGCGGAGATATCGTTACGGTCGATCAGTACGGTAATTTTGAGCTCTCGGTCGATTTCAAGCTGACATCGGGCGCGAACAGCGGGATCAAGTATTTCGTGGTCAATATCGAACCTAACCGCCCGGGCTCGGCTATAGGCCTGGAATATCAGGTCCTCGATGATGCCCGGCATCCGGATGCTAAAGCGGGTATAAGCGGGAACCGAACCCTCGGCTCACTCTACGACCTGATCCCTGCTTCTGCCGACAAGCCTGCAAAGCCGATCGGAGAGTGGAACCAGGCGCGGATTGTCGTAGATGGAAAACACGTCGAGCACTGGCTGAACGGTAAGAAGATCCTCGAATACGAGCGCGGTTCCGAAGCTTTCCTGACTCACAAGGCTCAAAGCAAATTCAAAAACATGCCCGGCTTTGGCGAAACGCCGCAAGGGCATATTCTTCTCCAGGATCACGGCAATCGCGTGTCGTATCGGAATATCAAGATCCACGTAATCACGCCCAAAAAGCCGTCGTAGCTGCACACTTTTTTTGTCCACGTCCACGACTTCTCGGAGTTTAGAACGCGTTCCAGAGCCGCTTACTCCGCTCCGGGTCTCAGAAAGCGAGCCCCTCCACTACGAGGGTGTTGAAAATGTTCACTCGTATGTATTTGGCTCCGTTAGGAGCCGGATGTTTATAGACTTGTAAAGAGCCGCGAGATGCGCCCTGTAGGGGCGCGATGTGCTGAAGAACCAAGAACATCGCGCCCCTACAGGGCGCCTCGCCGG
>Ga0105092_10000648_pt1 | contig 18136 bp, 14 predicted proteins | sample PPLLak2March2015_FD_87021 | JGI IMG/M metagenome (GOLD analysis project Ga0105092, IMG submission 87021) | Freshwater sediment microbial communities from Prairie Pothole Lake near Jamestown, North Dakota, USA - PPLs Lake P7 Core (1) Depth... | ecosystem: Environmental > Aquatic > Freshwater >... | reverse complement strand
CTGCACATGGAAACGCGCTTGCATGAGCGCATCATCGGCCAGGAGGAAGCCATTCACGCCATCTCCGACGCGATCCGCCGCGCCCGCTCAGGCTTGAAGGACCCGTCACGTCCGATTGGCTCGTTCATCTTTATCGGGCCGTCGGGCGTCGGGAAAACGGAACTGGCAAAGGCCCTCGCCTGGTTCATGTTCGACGATGAAGAAGCGCTGGTGCGCATCGACATGTCCGAGTATCGCGAGCAGCATACCGTGAGCCGCCTCTTCGGGGCGCCTCCGGGATACGTCGGGTATGAGGAAGGCGGTCAATTAACCGAAGCAGTCCGCCGCCGCCCCTACCGCGTCCTGCTGTTCGACGAGATCGAAAAGGCGCATCCGGAAGTGTGGAACGCCTTGCTGCAGATTCTGGATGACGGCCGCATGACCGATGGTCAGGGCAACATCGTGGACTTCCGCAACACGGTCCTGATCATGACCTCGAACCTGGGCACCGAATATGTGAAAAAGGGAGGTACGTTAGGTTTCCTCCAGCCCAAGGCATCCAACGAGGAGCGTGAGGCGCACGATAAAGTCGAGAAGGCTCTCAAGGGCGCCTTCCGGCCCGAGTTCCTCAACCGCATCGACGAGATCATCATGTTCTCGCCGCTCTCACTCGAGCAAATGGAAGAGATCGTCGTCCTGCAAATGAAGGAAGTCCAGGACCGGCTCAACGAATACAACTTTACGGTTGAATTGACCGATGCCGCCCGCAAATGGCTGGCAAAGGAAGGGTATGATCCTGCCTTCGGCGCCCGCCCGCTGCGCAGAGCCATTCAAAAGAACGTCGAGAGCCCGCTTTCGCTGGAACTGCTCGGCGGCAAGTTCAAGGAAGGCGCGACCGTCCAGGTGGATGTGGATGAGGAGAATAACAAGATCATCTTCCACAAATCCGAACCGGTCAAGAAAAAAGCCAAACAACACGCAGACGCCTAAGTGATGTGGGAGCAGTTGAACTGCTCCCACATCTTTTTAATCCTTTTTCCTAATCACAGGTTCATGAATTCAGGGTAAGATGAACAAAATATTTTAGGAGGTTTTTATCTATGGAAACCAATAGTACTCAATCTTCGTCTACATCGAAAATTATCATCACGATCGTGGGGGTTCTTGTCTGTTGTTCATGTATCGCAATTGCCGCCGCGGGAGTAGTAGCCTACAGAGCCTTTCAGACTGCTCCCGTTGTTCTTACTCCATTTACCCCACCTACAGATACAGAGACTACAGTCACACCGGCGCCCACCGCGCAGCTCAACCGTCCGCCGGTGGAAGATATTTCGCCGGAAACCATTGAAACGCTCGGACAGAGTGAAGTGCCTGAAAACGATCCCTACGAACTGGCATGCCGATTGCAGGCGGTCTGTAATGTCTCAGAGACAGTGCAGGCGAAATCATACAAGGTGGGTGACAAGGAAAAATTCTGGATCCTCAACTCAGACACCACCGAACATTCTCAGATTGACGCAACCCTGCGCTATGTCACCCCTCACTCCTACTTCTGGGTCGAGGATGGGACCTCTGTTGATGAAGGTGACATGAAGGCGCTAATGGATACGTTCGAGGAAAAGATCTATCCTACGGACCGTGAATTTTTCGGCAGCGAGGCGAACCCGGGCGTGGATGGCGACCCGCATATCTACGTGATCTATGCCAGTAGTATTGGTCACAACATCGCGGGCTATTTCAGTTCATCCGATTCGTACAACCCCCTCGTCAATGAATACTCGAATGGTCACGAAACGTATGTGCTGGGGACCAGCCAGGATGTGGGTGATGAGTACACGTACGCCACACTGGCACATGAATTTGTACATATGATCCAGAATGCATCCGACCGCAATGATGTTTCCTGGCTGAACGAAGGCTTCGCAGAAGTCGGCGCGTTTTTAAATGGTTATGATATCGGTGGCGCTGACTGGATTTACGTCCAAAACCCCGACATGCAGCTGAACACCTGGGTGGACAATTCCCATCCTGATTTTTCAGCGCACTACGGTCAGAGTTTTCTCTACCTCACCTACTTCCTCGACCGTTTCGGAGAAGAGGCCACGAAGGCTCTTACCAACAATCCGGAAAATGACCTAACCAGCGTGGATGGGACCCTTGCGGAATTAAATATCACCGACCCCGAAACCGGGGATGTCATCACAGCCGATGATGTGTTCATGGACTGGGCTGTGACGATGTATCTGATGGATAAATCGGTTGGGGATGGACGCTACTATTACAACAACTACCCCAACGCCCGGACTGTAAAGGAGACTGAGCCTGTTTCAGAATGCCCGGGATCAGTGAGCAGTTCAGTCCAGCAATACGGCATCGATTACTACAGCATCAGTTGCGAAGGCGACTACACCCTGCACTTCAATGGTTCAACAGCGGTAGGGCTGCTTCCCGTCGACGCGAATTCTGGCAAATACATGTTCTGGTCAAATCGAGGCGACGAGTCAGATATGACACTGACACGCGAATTCGATTTCACGGAGGTGAGCGGACCGATCAGCATGTCATTTGCCATGTGGTATGACCTTGAAACCGATTACGATTATGTTTTCCTCGAGGCCTCCACCGATGGCGATGTCTGGGAAATCCTCACTACACCTTCCGGCACAGCGGAAGATCCCTCCGGCAACTCGTACGGCTGGGGATACAACGGTCAAACCAATGATTGGAAAACGGAAGAAGTGGATCTCTCGCAGTTTGCGGGTCAAAAGGTGCAGATCCGATTCGAATACGTCACCGACGCGGCGCTGAACGGCGAAGGCTTCCTGCTGGATGACGTCCAGATCGAGGCGGCCAACTATCAGTCCGATTTTGAAGCGGATGATGGCGGCTGGGAAGCTGCCGGATTTGTGCGCGTCGAAAACATTCTCCCCCAGACCTACCGGCTGGCTCTCATTACCAAAGGCGAGACCACCACTGTCACCCAAATCCCGTTGAATGCAGATCAGACAGTGGATATCCCGCTTTCGTTGAATTCGGGCGAAGAAGCTGTGCTGGTCATCACCGGGACCACACGCTTCTCGAGGTTGCCCGCTGCGTATGAGATCGAGGTCAAGTAATGTCGTTGCGAGGAGGGCGATCTTCCCGACGAAGCAATCTCCTCGTAACAATGGGAGATTGCTTCGGTCGTGGCGCTTTTAACGCCATTCCCTCGCAACGACATATCAGTCAACAGAGGAAATATGGCAACCGCACCAAAATCAGAAATTTTGAACATCGCCGAGCTGGTCAGCTATCAGGATGGCTCGGTAGTCAGCCGCCAGATCACCAAAGCGGATGCAGGCAACGTCACACTCTTTGCGTTCGATAAGGACCAGGAGCTAAGTGAGCACACCGCGCCGTTCGATGCTTTGGTCCACGTGCTGGATGGCGATGCTGAAGTCAGGATTTCAGGCAAAGCCTTCAACCTCGGAAAAGGCGACGCCATCGTCATGCCGGCCAATGAACCGCATGCCTTGAAAGCGTCGACCCGTTTCAAAATGCTGCTGACGATGATCCGTAACTAAAGTAAACAGGTAGACAGGTAAACAAGTATTTCCTTGTCTACCTGTTTACTTGTGTACATTGCCACCCAGGACTAATCTGCGGGAAGATTTATTTTAGAGGCCACAGCGGCCGGTTTCCTTCTCAACCAGAATACCGACATTACAAGTGGGATCAGTGCCAGCGCGCCGGCGACGATCGCGATCACTGTGTAGTTTGAGGCCGCGAACACAATGCCGCTTCCCAAACTACCCACCGCAGAAGCCAGGCCGACCAGCAAATCGTTTGTGCCTTGCGTGCGCGAACGTTCCAGCGGGGAAAGCTGGTCAGCCAGCAGCGTCGATCCGCCTACAAAGCAAAAGTTCCAGCCCAGGCCCAGCAGAAAGAGGGCAACCGCCAGCGGGAATACGTTCGGGGACAGGGGCGCGGCAATGCAAGCCAGCAAAAGTGTGGAGGCGCCGACCAGGATCACGGGGCCGCGTCCCCATCTGTCAGCGAGACGGCCGGAAAACACAGAGAAGGCGTACATGCCAAAGGTATGCGATGCAATCACGGCAGATATGTCCCTGAGATTGTGTTGATGATTGTTCATATGCAGGGAGGTAATAACCATGATAGCGACCATCACAACCTGTCCAAGCGCCATTGCGCTGACCGCCATCAGCGCCGCGGGCTGACGGAGGATCTCGAAGATCGGGCGCGCCTCCCCGGTAACGGAACCCAGTGCCGGGTCGGGATGTTCCGCAGCCACTTGCTTGCCCAGGTCGCGCGGGTCCGGTCGCAGCCCGACGAAGACAACCACGGAGGAGATCACGAACAAAATAAGGGTGGCAAGATAAGCGCCTGTCAGTTCGTCCATGTTGAAGCCGCGGACGAAGTTTCCCATCGGTCCCACCAGCAAAGGCCCGACAATCGCGCCGAAGGTGCCTCCCAGGACAACGTTCGAGATCGCCGCGCCGCGTTTTTCCGGTGGATTCACTTCAGCCGCAGCGAAACGTCCCAGCACGACTGCCGCGTTGGTGATCCCCATCAGTACCATGCCGACCAGAAACAGGAGGAAGGAGGAGATCCCGATCGCAAACAGGACCAGCGCATTGCCCATCACGCCGATCAGGAGTCCCGCAACCATTCCGTTCCTTCTGCCGATCCGATCCATAATATAGCCCCAGGCAGAAGCAGCGAACGCCGCACCCAGGAGATACACCGCCGAAGGCACGCCGGCATAAGAAGCACTGCCGCCCAATTTTGCCCCGATGATGGAATTAAGGGTCGCGGCGGCAATAAAGCCCGCCGACGCCAGGCTCTGATTTGCAAAAAGTACCCATGTGATTTTGCGCGCAAGCTTGGAGAGATCTGTCATTCGTAATACCTTTAAAACCTTTCGTCCGCCGATTATAAGCCGGATGCAGGTAGAATCGGGCAAGAGAAAAACAGATGGACCTCAAGGCTGTTCCCGCTTCAAATTACCCATTGCCCGATCTCGTTGAATTCCTGAATCGCGGCTTTGAGGATTACTTCGTCCCCATCCAGTTTAATACCGTCACATTTTCGGACATGCTCCGTAAAGACGGTATAGATCTGACCGACAGCCGTGTGCTGATCGTGGAGGATCGACCCCGCGGCCTTGCGTTGATCGCGCGCCGCGGCACGCTGCGCGTCAGCCGTCTGGCGGCGATGGGCGTTGCAAAGGAAGTGCGCGGCAAAGGCGCCGGCACGTGGTTCATGGATGGATTGATCCGTGAAGCCCGCCAGCGCGGGGATCATGAAATGGTGCTGGAGGTGATCGAACAAAATGAGCCCGCCGTGAAGCTCTATCGCAGCTCCGGCTTCCAAACCGTCAGAAGGTTGATCGGGTTCACTCGCAGGGGCAAAGATGCGAAGGAGAACGGGAAAAGCGGCCTGGATAAAGTCGATCTGCGCGAGATGGGTCGTCTGGTATCACAATATGGGTTGGCGGATCTGCCCTGGCAATTATCCGGGGAAAGCATTGCCCGGTTGAATCCGCCTGCCTGCGCGTATTGCAGTGGGCCGGCATATATGGTAGTCTCGAACCCCGAGGCAGAGCACGTCGTGATCTGGTCGCTGCTGGTCAAGCCGGAGGCGCGTGGGAAAGGGCTTGGCGCTGGTATCCTCAAAAGCGCCATCTCACAGCACCCGGGCAAAACCTGGCACATGCCTGCGCTCCTCCCCGAGGAACTCGGAAAGGTTTTTGAAAAAGCCGGCTTTGAAAAGGAAGAGTTGTTGCAGTGGCAGATGAGACTCGGTTTGTAGGTTAGTTTGTGTTTGGAGGTGCGGCTTATCGCCTATCGCTAATCGTCGTAAGCCATACGCGATATGCCATACACGATCCGCGAATTTTGTCACTCTTTTGTTTTATTCGCTGGGCTGAAATCAGGGATATAATCCACTTATTCCCTCCAAATAGAGAGGATACACAGGATGCCGCCATCAAACAAGCCTACCTCCGAACGTAAAACCATCGCTGTGTTCGCGTCACAAGTGGGACGCGCCTGGGGTGCGGAATTTATCGCGGGGATCAACGACGCTGCTGAAGAGCGGGGGGTAAATCTGGTGCATTTCATCGGGGGCAAGCTGACACCCGCCTCGACCCCCGATCAGAACAAACCTTCGTATGGATTATATGACCTTGCCAAGCCCGATCAATTCGACGGCTTGTTATTGACGGCCGATGTCGCTTACGGGACGAAGCCGGAGGAACTCAAGGCGTTCTCCGATTCTTATCCAGGGATTCCGATCGTGACGCAATCGGTGGACATGGAAGGCGCCTCGATATTCATCCCGGACAATATGGAGGGGATGCGCGCGGCCGTGCGCCATCTCATCGAAGAGCATGGCTATAAACGGATCGCTTTCATTCGCGGGATCGAAGGTCAGCTGGATGCCAATCAGCGCTTCCAGGCCTACAAGGATGAACTCAAGGCGCACAATCTGCGTTTCGATGAAAACCTTGTGGTCGACGGCGACTACACCAACGAAAGCGGGAGAGCCGCAATCCAGGTTTTGCTCAACGAGCGCAAACTTCGTTTTCAGGCCGTGGTCGCGGCGAATGACAGCATGGCGTTCGGCGCCCTGGAGGCGCTTCAGCATCGCGGCGTCCGCGTCCCGGATGATGTGGCCGTGACCGGTTTCGACGATTTACGCGAAGCCCAGGCGACCGGCGTCCCGCTCACCACCGTCAGGCAATCGTTTTATACGGCCGGCAAGCACGCCCTCGAAGCATTGCTCAAACGCATCCATGGGGATACGCTTCCACGCGTGACCATCACACCCACACAGTTGCTGATCCGCTGGTCCTGCGGGTGTCTGCCGGAGAATGTCCGCCAGGCAGCCGTGGCACCCCGCGATGTGGCAAAAACGGGCAGACTGGAAAACAAGCGGGAGGCCGCCTTACGCGCCCTGCTGAATTCAGCCGGCATCACCGATGAGGATGCGAAGCTGCCACAGTTCAAGGATGCCTTTGGCCGCGTCTGGGATGGTTTTTTGCTGGCGCTCCACAGCAAATCCACCAGCGACGAATTTCTCAAGACGGTCAACAGCATGATCGAATTGATGCAGAAGAATGGACTGGCACCCGCCGTATGGCACAACGTGATCTCGATGATGCGCCGTTATGCACTGGGCGGGATCACCAGCCATACCACCATGCTGCAGGCGGAGAATCTATTCCAGCAGGGGCGTTTACTGGCAGGTGAGCTTTCGCAGCGCTCGCAAGCCTATCGCCGGCTGGTACTCGAGCAGCAGGAAAATGTGCTGCAGGGCTTCAGTTTTTCCATGGCGCCTGCCATGAGCATGAACGAGATTGGGACCGCCATTTCAGAGCACTTCCCGGCCATGGGCATCGACCGCTGGTACGTGATGTTCTACAGTGATGTCACCGCGCCCCAATCCATCTCCGCACCGCCGCCTGAAAGTTTCAACCTGTTACTCCAGTACGAATCTGCGCACTTCGAAATTCCGCAAAAGCGCACTTCCATCGGCACCGGGCAGTTGATCCCGCGCGGCAAGACGCCGGCCGATCACCGTTACACTGCCGTGGTCATGCCACTGACATTAGCGCGCAATCGCTTTGGATTCATGTGGGTGGAGATGGGTCCCCGTGACTGGGAAATCTATGTCCGTGTGCGCAATCTGGTGAGCAGCGCCCTGCTGCGCATCATGCTCGTACAACAAAAGGAACAGGCGCAAAAGGAAGTCGAGCGCCTGCTGGCGGAGGCGCGTGACCGCGCCACCGAACTGGCACTTGCGAAGGATTTCGCCGAAAGGACCGCCGCGGAAAATGCCAGGCTCTATTCCAGCGAACAGACCCGGCGTCAGGCAGCCGAGGCGCTCACCAAGTCGGCGCGGCAGCTTTCCTCGCTGGGGACCGTCGAGGAGGTCCCGCAACAGATTGTGGCCCAGTTATTACAGGTGGTTCCCAATGAGCATTGTGCCCTGTTCCTCGAGGATGTAAATGGGATCCCGCGCCTGTACTCACATGCCGGCTTTCCGGACGAGGCGCCGGTCGAGAAACTGGCGTACAGCATACGCGACACAAACGTTTACCACATGGTTGCCCGCCAGTCTGAGCCGCTGGTGATCGGCGATGTGAGAAACATGCAGAGCTGGAAGCAGCCGGATTGGGTACCGGAAGACCGCGCCTGGCTGGGGATCCCGCTCTATTCCAAGAACAAGGTCATGGGTATGCTCACCCTGAGCCGGGTCGAGCCTGCATCTTTTAATCAGGATGACGTGCTGCTCGCAAGCACGTTTGCCATCCAGGCCTCCATCGCTCTCGAGAATGCGCGTCTGTACGATGACCTGAACCGCTTCAACCAGATGATGGAACGCATGGTCGAACAGCGCGTCGAGGAACTGAACAGCGCTTATCGAACGCTGGAAAAACTGGATAAGAACAAGAGTGATTTCATCCAGGTCGCGGCGCACGAGCTGCGCACGCCGCTCACGGTGATCAAGGGATACATGGGAATGATCAAATCTGCGCCTGCCATAGAGAAAGATCCATCCCTCATACAAGCCATGGACGGCGTCATCCAGGGCACGAACCGCCTGCACCAGGTCGTCAACAGCATGCTGGACGTCGCCCGGCTCGAGAACCAGGTCATCACCCCTCATCTGGAAAGCGTGCCCCTCGGTTCGCTTCTGCGAGTGCTCGGGAAAGAGTATACGGAAGAACTGAAGGAACGCCAGATGAAGCTGGAACTCGATCCCGAGATCAATTCCGCACCTCCGCTCCTGGCAGATACTGAGCTCCTGAAAAAGGCGCTCGATAATGTCATCGTCAATGCCATCAAATTTACGCCCGATAGCGGGTGCATCTTCATCAGCGCACAGCCTGTCGAGGCGGATGGTAGCGTAGATTTTTGCGAGATCCGTGTCCGGGATACCGGGATCGGCATCGATCCTGCCAATCACACGATCGTTTTCGAAAAGCTGTACCAGCTCGGCAAAGTGGAGTTACACTCCTCGGGCCGCACCAAATTCAAAGGCGGCGGTCCGGGCCTCGGCCTGGCGATCGCGGCTGGGATTGTCAAAGCCCACAAAGGGAAGATCTGGGTGGAAAGCCCTGGCTACGACGAAGAGAAGCTGCCGGGCAGCACCTTCATTCTCCGGATACCGATCGCAAAATGAGTTAAGTAAACAAGTAAACAGGTACACAAGTAAACACGCTCGTGAAGACGTATCTACTTGTGTACCTGTTTATGTAGCTACTACTTATCCGTGCGTATTACCTTGCTGTTCCTGTCAAAGTAATTGGTGAGCCGGATACGTAAAGGCTTGAGCAAGCCGATATGTGCCAGCATCAGGTATGCAAACAGTCCCATCGCGAAAAAAAACAGAAGATCTCTCCACAAATAAGCCGGGTTGGCTGTGGTAAAAACGTAGCGGAAGACGATGAGCCCCAGCTGGATCAGGCAGATCACCAGCAAAGGGATGGAAAATGGTCTCAGGTCATGTTCTTCCAGGATCAAATGCAGGCCAACCATCGCGGCTAATCCGGCTGCCACGATCATCAGATAAGCTGCGTAGTGGGGCAGATCATAGGCCTGGTCGTACAATCTCTGCAGGATCACTACATACAAAGCGCATACCCCGAACAGACAACCCCAGATCAGAAAGTTGATGGCGAATGGCAGGACCAGATTTCCGTAGACGCGTATGGCGACCATGGCGGTCAACCAGCCAACGGCATAAGCCAGGCCAACCACCAGTACCTTCGTGCCAAGACCCTCGAGTGAAGTCTCCAGGCCAACATTAAAAATATCCAGGATCAACTTTGCGCCGCCGAGCAGGGCAAAACCCAGCGCGCCGATGCTCGCCAAAAGCATGAGGATGCTCAACATTCCCCGTTGCGAAACCCGCTTTCCATTGCGTGATAGCATAGACGATGGACCCCGTGGGGTAGTTTTTGGAGAACTATTCATACTGCCTCCTGCCCAATTGTGATAAATGCCACTTGGGATCAACCGCAAAACTGAAATGAAATTGAAATGATATTATACCCATAAGACTGACTTTAGCCTCATGAAGTTCCCCCTGCCTTGGTTATGACCCGCCTCCCCCGCCGCCTCAGCCTGCTTTCCGCTCCCCTACCCTCCCCTCTGCTGACGTGTTTCCCTTATCGAGCCAGCCGCAAATAGACCACGCCGCGCGCGTCCAGATACGTCGCCTCGGGCGTCTGAACGATGCGCAAAACCACATGTTCACAGGCTGAACAGCGCAGCACAATCCCCGGACCCTGCACAAAGGCCAGCAACGCGCCGAGCTTGCCTTCCTTGCCACAATGGGCACATTCCGTGGGAGAGGCAGTCATTTCGACGCCAAAGATTTCGTACAGCACACCGGCAGTTGCATTTGCATCCAGCATGAGTTCACGGTTGAGATCTGTCGTCCCTGCCATCCTCAGCCTCCTGTCGGACCGAAGCGCTCGGTGCGGATCCGGTCTGACTTAATTCCAATTGTGAGCAACGTGTTCGCGACCGCTTCGACCAGGAGTGTTGGGCCACAGACATAGGCTTGAACCGATCTGCCCAGCGGCTCAGCAACTTCTTTCAACATATCCGGGTCGATCCGCCGCGCATAGCCTTTCCAGCCCGGCGGCTGGGAACGGGTCAGCGAGTGAAAGACCTGCAGGCCCTGATCCGCAGCCCGCAATTTTTCCAATTCCTGGTAATAAATGATCTCTTCGAAACCACGCGAGCTGTACAGCAGACTCGCTGGATTCTTCGCCCCCGCCGCGGCGCGGTGCCGGATCATGGACATCAGTGGCACAACGCCCGACCCGCCCGCGATCAACAGCAGCGGCTCGTCCATGGCTGCTTCCCAGACGAAGTACCCGCCGATGGGACCGCGCGCTTCGATGTGGTCGCCGGGGACAAGCACATCGTGCATGTAGGTCGAGACTTCGCCATCGTTGATGCGCTCGACAGTGATGTCCAGCTCGCCTTCGCGCTCAGGTTCGGAGGCAATCGAATAACTGCGCTGCGCCTGATAGCCATCCTCCGCAGTCAGGCGGATGTCGTAATGCTGGCCCGCGCGATGACGCATCCAGGCGGGAAGCGTCAGTGTGAATGACTTGACGTTGGCGGTTTCCGGCTTGATGGCTGTGATCGAAGCGATTTGCCAGTTGAGGGTTTGTTTCATAGGAGACTCTTTTTCACCACGAAGGACACCCTTCGCCTACGCTCAGGGCAGGCTCCGGTGCACAAAGAAAAACAAATCAGTGCGAATCCGTGGCCCCTGTGTCCCATCTTCAGTCATTCCAATACCTTTCCTCTTTCCATGGATCGCCGCGGTTGTGATAGCCGAGGGCTTCCCAGAAGCCGGGCTTGTCCTTCTCCATCAGGCGAATGCCACGGATCCATTTGGCGCTCTTCCAGAAATAGAGATGCGGCACCACCATGCGCGCAGGACCGCCATGTTCGGGCGCGAGCGGCTTATCATCATATTTCAAGGCGATGAAGGATTGACCGTTGATCACGTCGGTGAGAGGGATGTTGGTGGTGTAGCCGCCGTCGCTGTAGGCCGTGACGAACATGGTCTGGCGATCCAGTTCAACGTGTTCGAGCAGGGTATCGAGACTGACCCCTTCCCACTGCATGTCGAGTTTTGTCCACTTCGTCACACAGGAAATATCCACCATATACTTCTGCATGGGCAGCTTGAGAAACTCCTGCCATGTCCAGGAAGCTTTCTCCTTGACGAGACCTTCCATCGTAAATGTCCATTGATCGAGGGGAGTGTATGGGGTTGGACCTGCGGAAAGGACAGGGAAATCATCCGTAAGGTATTGGCCCGGCGGGATGCGATCCTTTTGCTCCCCTCCACGCCTTTTACCGACAAAGCCACGCGAAACAAAAGGTTCCTCTGACATAAGATCTCCTGTACCGCTAAAGACTGAATACAATTAATATTGTTCATGGCAGTATAACACGGCAAGGTTGCCGTCAATCATGGATTTGGCAAAACACCGGGAGAAGACTCTCATTGTCTCCAAGGAATTCACCAAATCCTTCCCACATCCAAAAACCAAAACTCCAAGATTTTGATCATCTCGGAGTTTTGGAGAGGTATTGAGCTTTCGCCCCTTAGACTTGCATAAATTACTCGTTCAATTCAATGATTCCCAGACGGAATGTACGAGATACACGATGAAATTGCCAAGCGCATCCTGATCGCTGATCGCAGCCCATTTTTCGCTCATCTCAGAATTACCGGCCGCGGCAATCCTCGCTTCCATATCCTGCAAGCTGATCGAATCATCGAAGAGACCATTCAGGACATTCATATTCAGCTTGGCCATCTGCATGGTTTGCTCAAGTTGCTGGTTCTGCTCTTTCGCCACCTTCAGTTCACCTTCGAGGGAAGTGATCCGGCCGTTGGCTGCTTCGAGATCGCCGTTAGCCGCTTCGAGATCGCTCCTGGTTTGATCAAATTCATTGTTGAGAGCCGCGTGATCGGTCTTGAGTTTGTCATGGGCTTCCTGCAGGGTATGAAGCTGTTCCTGGGTCGCCAGTAGATTATTGTTCGAGCGATAGGCGTAGACACTCAGGCCAGCGACCGATGCCAGCACAAGCAACGCAACAAACACGCCAAGGACATAATAAACGATTCGAGTTTTCATTTCTTCCTCCATATAAAAGTTGATCGGTTTTTTATTGCAACATCTGTTTGGATATGCTGGACCAGCCAACTATCCTTCTTGTCCAACCGTGACCGCGCTCACGATCCCAGCTGGCTGCCGGCTGACACCGCTTGTGTCAGAAATGGATTGGATCAAATAACTCATCAGCTCGACAAAAGCCTCCCATGATTGAAATTCATTCACACCTTTGTAAAGCTTCTTGAGCTGCTCATCATTCGAGCTGTCGACCTGGCTTGCAAACACTGAATCGCTGGTGAACCAAAAGTCATTCAATACGGCAACCTTGCTTTGTATGGCAGATATTTTGTCCTTCAATGCTTTGTTCTCAGTCTGTGCCTGCTCAAGATTGCTTTCCAGTCTCTTGATCTGAGCCTGCGCGTCTTCCAAATCAGCCTGGGCCTTATCGGACTTCGACGCATAATCAGCTTTTGCCTGACTATATCGAGAGTCGAGCTTGTTGTAATCGCTTTTGAGTGCCTGATAATCGGCCTGGGATTGTTCCAATTGGTTGTTGAGACTGTAGGTCCATACGCCCATTCCCGCTGAACCAAGGAGCGCAACCGTTAAGAATAAACTGCCAACGATGTAAAAGATTTTCACTAACATGTCAACCTCCGGAAATAAAGTTCTTACTTGTTATCATCATTCTCCAAACCATTGTGTCCTGGTCTGGGAAAGCGCCTTCATTAATTGTGGTGCCCAATATCACGAGAGACAGCTGGGAGGGATTGTTTTTTTCATATTTATCTCCTTTTCTAAAATCAGATCGGACCGATAGTGACACGATAAGACGAAGTGATTGTGAGTGAATATTGGTCACATAAGTGCCCAGCCAATATTTTCATTCTCAGTTTATTTCCGGTGAACTGCCAAAACCAGAGAAAAAACTGCCAGAAACCGCCATATTCCAAAATTAACAGCCCTGCGATCTCTCGCAGGGCTTCCTTCCATGGCATGCGCGGCTTTCCCGGTAATTCCGCGCCGAACTTTTTCCCTCCCACCTGTGTATAGTATAGTAAATCCAGGAATCGGAGAAAATTTGCAGATCATACCCCGTGCGCAGAGCGGTGATCGGGAAGCTTTTGCCGTCTTGTTCGAACAATACAAGAACCTGGTCTACAAAACGGCGTATCTCATGCTCGGAGAATCGACCGAAGCAGAAGACGCGCTCCAGGAAATCTTTGTGCAAGTCTACAAATCGCTGGCCGGATTCGACCCCCGCAAAGCTGCTTTTACGACCTGGCTCTATCGGGTCACGTTCAATCATTGCCTGAACCACCGCCGCAAAAAGCGTCCCTTCACTTTGCCGCTGGAGGATATTTCTCCGGCGCTCAAGAGTGAATTCCCGGGCGCCCAACTGGCGGAGGAAGAGGTCCTTCAACAGGCAATTGGAAAGCTAACGGATAAGCAGCGCGCGGTCGTGATCCTGCGGTATTTCTGGGACCTGTCCTATGCTGAGATCGCTCAGATCCTGGACCTGCCTCTTGGCACCGTCAAATCAAGAATTGACCTGGCGCTAAAGACCTTACGGAAAGTGCTCGAGGAACAGGAATCCGGTAAAGATTCTGTTTCTCAAATGGAGGTGTGCGAATGAACTGTGAACAAGCCCAATCACTACTGCCAGCCTATCTGGATGGAGAAGTAACTTCATCGGAACGCGCCTTAATCCTGGCACACCTCTCTGGTTGTACTGTTTGTCAGCAGGAGCTTGATCTGCTGTCCACAGCTCGTAGCCAGATTCGTGCGGCGCTGCAGCGTCGTGCAGTCCAGGCTGTCCCGTCACGGGAAGCGTGGAGCCGGCTCGAGACAAGATTAACGGAGGCTGCGCAACCTTCGTCCTCGATGTTTGCAGCGTGGTTCTCGCGCAAGGCGCCCCGCGCGGACCGCGCGTCCAATCGATTCTTTGGAGGCGTAGCAATGCAAAAAAGATGGATCTTCTCTGCCCTGGCGGGAGTGATCGCGCTCTCGGTCCTAGGTGTCCTTGTGGCGCAGACTGCCACACCCGTCTCGGCACGCCAGATTCTGGACCGCGCCCAGGAGGCTCAGTCCGCGCAAAATGAAGGGGAAGGGATTCAGCACATGCGCGTCGAGACCTATCATAATCTGTGTGCCCGTCCCGAAGGTCAGGGAACAATTGTAGCGACTGTCATGGAAAGCTATCTGGATCTTCAGTCAGGCTATTTCCGCACGACCATCACGGAGGCTGAGACGGGAAACGCCCGGGAGGTCTTTGCCTTCGACGGAACATATACGTATAGCGGTTATCGATCGGTGGAGGTCAAAGGCGAGAATCCTGAGCAGGGCCCGGCGTCGGGCGAAAAGCATGTCGTCTGCGATCAACCCTGGGGAAACACGGACGACTTGCTAACCGTCTATCGTGCCCCGCAAAGCAGCGTTGCCGGTGTAAACCTTCCCATGAGCAAAGGTGTACACACATACGAAGAGATATTCCAAGAGATGCGGGACAACCCGGATGCAGAACTGCTCGGCGAGGAAACCTGGATCGATGGCCGCGCAGTTTATGTCCTGCGCTCTCACCAGCCAGTGAAAGCCATCGTCGATGGAGAAAAACTGGGACCGCCGATGGGGTGGGTCACCTCCTACTTTGACACGGAAAGCTACAAAATGGTGGAAAGCCGCGCAACGATCGAGAGAGACGGCGAGGAATTACTGGTCTACTCCTATCGCGTGCTGGCAGATGAGATCCTGCCGGTTGGAAGCGATGTCCGCTGGGACCTGAGCGATCTGCAGGGAATCGCGATCGTTGACGATCCCGAAGGTCAACATGCGGACCTGCTCCCCGAGGTCGTTTCCGAAGAGGAGCTTGCCCGAACACCGTCTGCCTATTTACTTAGCAGCATTCCAGATGACTTTACGCTGGAGATCAGCGCCTCGCCCAAACAGCCGGTCGATCAGCCATTTGTCTACGTCGCGTCCTATCGCAACGAAGCAGGTGACTACTTTGTCATCCAGTCCATCGGACCCAAAGAAGTCAAACTTGTAGCCGACGGTTCGGATGAGACGTACACGACAGCCAGCGGGTTGACCCTCACCTTCATGGAGGATGTTAAGGATCGCTCAGACAAGCTGTTTACTTCAGCGGTCCTCGAAACCCCGGAGGGCGCGGCTTTTATCCTAAACAGCACGTTGCCGCGCGATCAAGTGAAGACATTGGCAGAAGACTTAATTTTGGTAAGCAAATAACCAATATCGTAAAACAAGAAGCTCCCGAAGTTTGCAAACTTCGGGAGCTTTGATTCTGCAACAATCAGATTGTCAATTTCCTTTGAACATGGTCACTGCCGCGCCGCCGACCTTGACCATAAGCAGGCATAGCTTTACCAATCAACAGGGCATTACCGAGGTATTGTCCTCTGTGAATCTACTTGTATAGCAGTCTTCTTTGCATCACGAACAGAATCTTCATGTGTATCTTCGCTTCTTTGGATCTCAAATTTCGATTTGACCAAATCAATAAATGCATCCACGACTCGAGGGTCGAATTGCCTGCCGGCTTGTTCCTGAATATACGCCAAAGCCTGTTCCTTCGACCAGGTTTCCATGTAGGAACGCTGGGACGTCAATGCATCCCAGACATCGACAACGGCAAAAATGCGCGCCGCGATCGGGATCTGCCCCCCTTTTAATCCCTGCGGGTAGCCCGTCCCATCCCATTTTTCATGATGAGAATACGGGATATCGAGTGCTGAAGCAAGATAGGCAACCCTGGAAAGGTAATCGCGCGCATAGACGGGATGTTTGCGCATGATTATCCATTCCTCATCAGACAGTCTGCCTGGTTTATGGAGAATGGCGTCCGGGATACCCATTTTCCCAATATCATGCAACAATGCCCCACGCCGGATATGGAAGAGGTCAATACCCTTTACTCCAAGCTCCCTCGCCAGCAGCAAGGTCAGTTCCACGATGCGCTGGGAATGCCCCATGGTCTCCGAGTCACGCATTTCCAACGCCTTTGCCCATCCCTGGATGGTCTCATCATAGGCGCGGACGGCATCGCTGATCGCCTTATTCAGGATGCTTGAAATCAGGTAGGAGCCGACCGCCAGCATACACACCGCCAACAACGAGTACATATCGTACTGAAACGCATCAGGGTATTGAAGGAGCGTGAAATTATAAAAGATCAGGACAAGGCAGGCAAAAATAAAGGATGCCCAGGGCTGGATGACGAAACTGGAGATAGCCACCGGGAGCGCCAGGATCAGGAAGGTTTGATTTATGGACGATACCGGGTACGATATGGGAATCGTAGAAATGACGATCAAGCCAAACAACCAGCCTGCCAGGGACACAAAGCCTTTTCGGTTCGCCTGATACAGAAAGAGGAGAATTCCAAGGGCGATACCGTCACTGATCAGGTTGTAGGTCCCCCATTCGGCAAGCGGGTCTCGAACCCATTCGATCAGGTTTACAACCGTCAAGACTGCTATGATCCCAAAACACATGAACAGCAATACCCGCAGTAGCTTTTGGCGATACTCCAAAAGGAGATATTGTGAATAATCGTTGAGCTGATCCTCTGGGTCAAATATCTTGATTTTTTTCATACGCGGAAATGCTTACCGGCGGGTAAGCGAAGCGGAACTGTGCATAGTGATACTTTTGTCGCTAGTTTACTGCATCCATCTCCAACCCACCGTTACAAATCCGCAAGCATTTCCATATAAAAACGACAGCCTGCAAATTTGCAGGCTGTTTCGCTCAGACAATTTGTGGCTACATGTGAATGGGGCTTCCTTCTGCCGCGTGCGCCGCTTCCATCAGCACCTCGGTCAGAGTGGGATGGGCATGGACGTTGCGGGCGATTTCATGCGGAGTAAGTTCCATCAAGTGTGCAAGCGTGAGTTCCGGGAGTAACTCGGTCACTTCGGGGCCGATCATGTGCGCGCCCAAAATCTCGCCATACTTTTCATCCATCACGATCTTGACCCAGCCTGCATAATCGCCGAGACCCAGCGCCTTGCCGTTCGCCTGGAACGGGAAGCGTCCCACCTTGATGTTGTAGCCGCGTTCCTTTGCCTGGGCTTCGGTCAGCCCGAAGGATGCGACCTGCGGATGAGAGTACGTGGCGCGTGGCATCATTTCATAATCGAGCGTGACCGTCTCCGCGCCGGCGATATTTTCCGCGGCGACGATCCCCATCGCCGAGCCGACGTGCGCCAGCATCAGCTTGCCGGTCACATCGCCGATGGCGTAGATGTTCGGGACGCTGGTCTGCATCTTCTCGTTGATCTCGACAAAGCCGCGCTCGCTGATCTTGACGCCCACTTCCTCGAGGCCGAACCCCTTGGAGTTGGCGCGGAACCCGATCGCGACCAGGGCCTGGTCCGCTTCGCGGGTCGTTTCCTGTGCCTCGCCGGGGACTTTGTCCTGAACGCCCTTGGCAGTCGCTTCGACCCATTCGACTTTATTCCCAACCAGACATCGACT
>Ga0105092_10000647_pt1 | contig 18154 bp, 12 predicted proteins | sample PPLLak2March2015_FD_87021 | JGI IMG/M metagenome (GOLD analysis project Ga0105092, IMG submission 87021) | Freshwater sediment microbial communities from Prairie Pothole Lake near Jamestown, North Dakota, USA - PPLs Lake P7 Core (1) Depth... | ecosystem: Environmental > Aquatic > Freshwater >... | reverse complement strand
CACGAGCGCCGCTATCCAGAGGACTTTGATTATCGAAAACGGGATCCGGGGCGCCGTGTCACGCAGCCGGGTAAGCAGGTCGCCCTGCCCGGCGAGGTCCAGACTGATGTCGAAGCCGTAGTAGGCGAGCACCGCCAGCGTCGTCAGCAGGAAAGAAATGAAAAAAGCGCGTGGGTAAAGACGAAAAGCCGTGCGAAGCGGGCCCGTGCGACCTTCCTCCTCCAGAAGCCAGAACTGACCCGCCAAGGCCCGCCGGGCCACGGCAACCAGGATCAGGGGCTCCACGAACAGCCGGAGGATTCCCATGAGACCCACTGACCAGTGGTTGGGAGAAACTGCTCCGACAGCCTCGGAACTCTGGCCGAACGCGTACCAGAGGAACAGGACCAGCACCCACCCCCAGCAGCTGGAAACCAGTTTCCACAACGGCCCCATCTTTTCCCCCCTTTTGCGCCGTAATTGTATGACATGAACGGAAAAAAAAGACAAGAAGGGAAGCAGTAACCCGGAGAGCGCGGGAGAATGAATGACGCCCCTGAAAAGCGGGGACCTCGACAGAGGTTCCCGCTTCACCAGGGATCATGGGGGTCCGGACAGGGGGAGCACCTGCACGGTATGAGGTGAGGCACAGGTGCGTGGCCAGACCCCCAACTCGAAATTCGCAGTTCGTTTTTGAAGGAACACGGGCCTTGGCGAATCTCGCCAAGGTCTACTGAATTGTCACATGTAAAGCATTCTAATAAAAGTTAAAAGCGACTTAACACGACACATGGACGATGTCGCTTTGTAAGCGCGCTTTTCGGCAGCGGGCAGTGCTCAGCGGGCAGAGGGCAGCAGGCAGACGGCAGCTGGCAGTGCGCAGCAGGCCTGAGCGCTAACCTATTTCCGCGACTCCGGTTCTTCAGGCGAACGGCGTGATCATTAAGAGCTCGGGGGCGAAGCCCCAGGCTCAAATGAGTCAGGCCGTTGGCCTTGAAAACCAGAATCCACTAATGAGTTAGCGCGCAGTGCGCAGTGCGCAGTGGGCAGTGGGCAGTGGGCAGTGCGCAGTGGGGTCAGTTACTTGATGATCTCGCCGGGCCGACCGGGAATTGAGTATCATGTCCCCGGGAGTTAGAAATGGCCGAAATCAAAGTAACCGGTGTTCAACTAGATGCCAAAATCGGATGCCTGGTCGACAACCGAAACCGGGCAGTGGACTATATCAGGCGAGAAGGGGGCAGCGGCGCCCGGCTGATCGTCTTCCCGGAGTGCGCGCTTTCGGGGTACGTGTTCGACGACCCGGAGGAAGCCCGGGCCGCAAGCGAGCCCATCCCCGGTCCGTCCACAGAGCTCATCGTCGCCGCCTGCCGGGAGGCTGAGTGTTATGTCGTCGTCGGCATGCTGGAATCAGAGGGCGAGGTGCTCTACAACTCCGCGGCGTTGTGCGGTCCGGAAGGGGTCGTCGGCGTCTACCGGAAGACCCACCTGCCGTTTCTGGGAGTCGATCGCATGACCCGCCTCGGACCCGGCCCTTACGAGGTTTATGAGACGCCTCTCGGGCGAATCGGAATGCTCATCTGCTACGACCTTCGCTTCCCGGAGGCGACTCGTTGCCTGACACTGGCCGGCGCTGACATCCTGGTGCTTCCGACAAACTGGCCCGAGGGGGCTGAAGCCTCTCCTAACTACACCGCCCCGGCCCGCGCCGTTGAGAACCGTATTTTCGTGGTCGCCGTCAACCGGGCGGGCATCGAACGCGGTACCCGATTCATCGGCAAGAGCCAGATAGTCGACCCGGCGGGCAGACGACTGGCGGTCGCCGAAACCACCGAGGAGACAGTGATCCAGGCTCGCTTTGATCCGCTCAAGGCACGGGAGAAGAGGCTGAAAATCGTTCCGGGAGTCTTCGAGATCGATACCGTTGGCGACCGGCGACCCGAGCTTTACGGCCAGTTGACCAGGAGCAGCTAGCGGAGTTCAGGAAAATTCCGAGACAATCCACTTCCGAAGCCGGACATTGCAGGCGGCCGGCTGGCTCTATCTTGCAGGTTAGCGAAATGTCCGACTTGGAAGTCGAACCTACGATACCCGAAGAGGAGGCGACACGCGTGCTGGGACTACCCAAGGCCGAACGCGAAGTGCTTTGGCAGAAAACAATCGAGGCAGTCGAAAAGTACCTCGAGCACACAGGCAGTCTGAGGGTCAGCCCCCATCTCGACCCTGCCGGTCTCAGAGACGAGCTGTCCCGTTTTGATTTCAAAGCACCGTTGCCGCCATGTGAAGCCATCGACATTGTTGCCCGGAATCTCTCAGCGAACCAGGTCCACTCGCCTCACCCGGCCTACTTTGGATTGTTCAACCCTAAACCGACCTCCGTGGGCATCGCCGCGGATGCACTCGTGGCCGCTTTCAATCCGCAACTAGCCGCATGGAGCCACAGCCCGTTCGCCGCCGAGGTCGAGAGACATCTCGTGAGAACGTTCGGGGCGCGGTTCGGATTCCCGCTGGAATGTGCGGACGGGACCTTTTGCAGCGGCGGGGCCGAGGCCAACCACACGGCGGTTTTGACTGCACTGGCCGATCATTTCCCAAAATTCGAGTCGGAGGGAATCGTCGCGACTGACAAGCGCCCGGTTTTGTACCTTTCTTCTGAAAGCCATCACTCTTTCGTGAAGGCGGCTCGGGCGTGCGGGCTCGGCATCCGGTCGGTAAGGACGATCGCGGTGGACGAGAGTCTGAGGATGGATCTCGAGGCGCTCGAGTCGCAGCTGAAGCAGGACCGTGCGGCGGGGTCGGCGCCGTTCCTTTTAGTCGGCACAGCCGGAACGACCGGCGCCGGCATTGTCGATCCACTTCCTGCCCTGGCTGAATTCGCGCGGAGGGAGGGTCTTTGGTTCCATGTGGACGCAGCATGGGGCGGCGCGTCGGTGCTTGTCCCGGAATTGCGACCGCTTCTGGCCGGGTGCGAGTTGGCCGACTCCATCACCTTCGACGCCCACAAGTGGTTGTCCGTCCCGATGGGCGCCGGGATGTTCTTAACCCGCCACCCGGACATCCTCACGCGGACCTTCGGAACCGGAAATACTTACATGCCCCGGGAAGCAGCCGGTCTCGACGTGGTCGATCCGTACAGTCATTCCATGCAGTGGTCGCGGCGGTTCACGGGGCTGAAGGTCTTTCTTTCTCTCCTGGTCGCCGGCTGGCCGGGTTACGAAGAGGCCCTGCGTCACCAGGTGACCATGGGTAATCTGCTCAGGCAGAGGCTCAGTCAGGAGGGTTGGCAGGCTGTCAATCGAACGGTCCTGCCGGTCGTTTGCTTCGTGGATAGCGGGCGGGAGGACGAGCCTTACCTGCAGTCGATCCTGGCTCGCGTTCTTGCAACCGGGAAGGCCTGGATCTCGGGCGCCAAGGTCGGCGGCCGCCCCGTACTTCGCGCCTGCATCACCAACTACGATACCCAGCCGGATCACATCGAGGGGCTGGTACGGGTGCTTGCGGAGGCTCGGGACGCGGTCGGGCAAGGGGTCAGCTAAGAGAGGCTATCCACGAAGGACACAGCGCGGCGTAGCCGCACCGTGTCCTTCGTGGATAGCCTCTCTGGCGCTCCCATTGGCTTTCACAGCTTCTCTTTCAAAAACTCCACGATGGCCTCGCGCATTTCGGCCGTTTCGGAATGATCGACGTCCCAGCGAAGTAATTTCCAGTTCTCCGGGTGACCCGCCTGCGCGTAGACTCTCTTCAGCTCAGCATCGATTCGGTCCAGACCGGCCGGCGGTGTTAGCGCGTCCAGGTTCCCGGCAAGACCGAGGTGAGGCCGGGGAGCAATCAAGGCATTGATCTCGGCCGCGGTGAAGTGCTTTAACAGCGAGGGGACATAGTAGTAGATTCCGTGCCCCTTCAGGTTGCCCGTCTCGATCAGGGCCTGGAAATCGGTCAGGCAACAGATGTCGACCACGAGCTTGATCCGCTGATCGAGCGCGCCGAGCCACCACGCCATCGTGCTGCCCATCGAGAGGCCCAGCGTCCCGATCCGCGCACTGTCGACCTCGGGCCTGGACACAAGGTAATCCACTGCCCGGAGGGAGTCGTAGACCATCATGCCCCAGAGCACGCGGCCGTGCCAAAGCATGTGTTTGAAGGCGTCGATCTCGGTCCGGGTTGCCCGTTCTCCGAAAACCCAGGTATCGGCACACAGGGCACAGTATCCCATCGAGGTCAGCAGCCTGGCATATGGAGGGTTCTGAATCAGGCTCCGCCCAGCGGTCAATTCATCTTTGCCGAGCTTGTAGTCGCCACCGTGTGCATGGTGGTACAGGACTGTCGGCCTCTTCCCCGTCATCTCCACCGGACGGACGAAATACGCGGGGACTGGTTCCAGCCCGTTGAGATCCAGAACCAGCTTCTCCAGCACATAGCCGTCCCGGGTTTCGGTGCTGACAAGGCGCGAGGAGATCGGGCGGTTGCGATCCGGCAAATCGCCGAGGAGGGTATACAGCTCCTCACGCCGGGTCGCCTGACCACCGGTCGTCTGAAAAGAAGGGGACATAAGGGACAGGCCTCCTGCGAGGGCGCCGACGAATTCGCGTCGTTGAATCATGCGGTAATCGTAGCAGGGACTTTCGGGGACACAAGACTTAATTCCAATGGTAACGGTATCCTCCTGCTTACCCTAATTCCCCGATGGGGCCCGCTCGAGGCTTACCGGCAGCATCTCGGGTTGCACTTCGAGAACTTCCACGCCCGGGGGAACCAGCACCTGTTCAGTTCTCACCGCGAACACGTTGCCCCCTTCGGCCGCGCGGCTGAGATCAATCCTCAGCCTGACGCTCTTCTCCTTGTTTATGGATGCAAGCAGCCGGCGGGACCCCGACACTCTCACCCTCACCTCGGAAAGCGGGCGAGAAGCGAGCCGGGTGCCTTCGGGGATGTTGATATAGAAAACAGAGGCCAGGATCGTTTCTTCGGAACGTTGCTGGCCCGCCAGTGCAAACCAGATGGACGTGACAACCAACAGAACTAGCAGCTTGACCTTCCAGTCCTTGACGAACAGGCTGGCCCAGCTTGGCCGGCTTAGCATCGCAGGCCCGTGGAGTTTCTTTTTCAATTCGGCGGACAGTTCCGCGTAGTCGTCGACCCGTCTCAGCTGACCGTGTTCTGCCAGGGAGACCTCGCCTCGTTCCTCGGAAACAACCAGTACCAGGGCATCGGACAATTCCGTAATGCCAACAGCCGCCCGGTGCCGGCTGCCGTACTTCAGCGGAAGGTCGACCTGGGAAATAGGCAGAAAGACCGACACCTCCAGGATCTTGCCTTCCCGGATCCATGCCGCCCCGTCATGCGTTGGCGATCCCTTCTGGAAGAGACTGATCAGAATCTCGCGCTGGATTTCCCCCTGAAGGCTGATTCCCGGCCGGACCAGCTCGCGCAGCCGGTCGGATCGTTCGAAAACCATCAAGGCACCGATCTGATTCCTCGCCAGGTACTCGGCCGCGCTCACCGCCTGGTTGATGTAGTCGGTGGTCTTCCTGCCGTTGTGGCTGAGGATCTTGAGAGGATTCAGGCGTTCGAGCACCTGCCTGATCTCGCCCGCAAAGATCACGATGACGAAAATCAGCGAAGCCTGCCCCAGCCACTCGAAAACCCGCCCCGTCAAGAACAGCCCCAGGAATTGCGCCCAGAAATAGATCAGGCCGAGCAAGGCCAGCCCCAGCAGGATACGAAATGCACGAGTCCCTTTCACCCAGGCGTACAGCCAGGAAACGATGTAGGTGACCACCAGGATGTCGACTAGGTCGTGCCAACGGAACTCGAGGAACAAATCCAGTATCTTCATTCCAAACCTGGTTTTAGTATTTCAGTTTCTCCCCATATCTTTATAGAAGATTCGGAATTACCAAAAAAGGCTCAAGTATAATGTGCCTTTCGGGTGGACCAAGAATCATGAGCGTAAGAGTTCGTTTTGCCCCGAGTCCGACCGGATACCTGCACATCGGCGGTGCCCGCACGGCTCTATCCAACTGGCTGTTCGCCCGGGAACGAAAAGGAACCTTTATCCTCCGCATCGAAGATACCGATTTCCAGCGCTCCAGTGAAGCGATGGTGGACGGCATCCTCGACGGCCTGCGCTGGCTGGGCCTGAATTGGGACGAAGGGCCCTACTTCCAGTCCCAGCGGATGGAACTTTACAGGTCCACGGCCAAGCGGCTGCTCGACTCCGGCCACGCGTATCGCTGCTTCTGTTCACAGCAGCCGGAAGAGAAGGTTGACGAAGAAGAGGAAGCGAACCAGCCGAAGGTCTGGAAACAAGACGAAGTCTGCCGTCACCTTCCGGAAGGTGAGATCGAAAAACGTCTGAGGGCGGGAGAGCCTTACGCCTTGCGACTTCGCGTGCCACGCGAGGAGTCGATCGAATTCCAGGATGTGGTGTACGGCACGGTTCAAGTGCAGGGAGAAAACGTCGAGGACTTCGTGCTGCTCCGCTCCGATGCGACGCCCACTTACCACTTGTCTGTCGTCGCGGACGACATCGACATGGGGATAACCCATGTCATTCGCGGAGTTGACCACCTTCTCAATACCATCAAGCACCTGCTTCTCTACCGGGCGCTCGAACGCACACCCCCGGTTCATGGGCACCTGCCCCTGATTCTCGGCGCGGACAAGAAGCGGCTCAGCAAGCGACACGGCGCCACCTCGGTGCTCGAGTACCGGAAAATGGGCTTCCTTCCATCGGCCATGCGCAACCACCTGGCCCTTCTCGGATGGTCGCCCGGCACCGACCAGGAGCTTTTTTCGGACGAAGAGCTGATCCGTGCTTTCGACCTCCGGCGAATAAACAAAGCCAATGCTGTCTTCGACATCCAGAAGCTGGAGTGGATGAACGGCCACTACATGGCCAGTACCCCGGCCGAGCAGCTGCTTCCCGAAGTCCAGGCGGCGCTCAAAGAGGAGGGCCTTTGGGATCCGCAGCTTACGGCGGATCGGGCTCGCCTGCTCGCAACCATCGACCTGCTCAAATCCAGGTGCAAAAGAACCGTCGATTTCGCGGACTACGGACGGCCGTTCTTCACCGATCAGTTCGAGTACCAGCCTGAAGGCATCGCCAAGTACCTGCAGCCAACCGACCAGACCAAGGCCGAGGCCCTGAAGTCCGCGCTGAGCGATCTGATCAGCGACTACAGCAAACTGTCACCTTTCGACATCGCCACGACCGAAGCGGTCCTTCGCCGGCTGAGCGAAAAGTACCGGATCAAGCCGGGTGAGCTCATCGGCGCTGTCCGGATCGGCTTGACGGGACGCACGGCAGCCCCTCCAATTTTCGACGTCATAGTGAACCTCGGCCGGGACAAAACTGTCAGCCGCCTTGCACGGGTGCTGGAATCCATCCGATGAGGGACTCGGTTTCGGTTGTCATTCCGGCATTCAATGAAGAGCATCGCCTCGGCGCTTCCCTGGGCCGAATCCGGCAGTATTTCGAGGGGCACGATCTCGACTACGAGCTGATTGTGGTCGACGACGGCTCCAGCGACGCCACCTTGCGGGTTGCCTATGATTTTTCCCGCGAGCACTCTCTCGGCGACCGATTTGCGCTGCTGGCCAATAGCTCCAACCGGGGCAAGGGCTTCAGCGTAAGACGCGGCATGCTGGCCTGCCACTGCCCAGTCGCACTGATGACCGATGCGGATTTGAGCACGCCCGTAGACGAATTCGAGAAGCTCCACCGGGACTTGGTCGGCGGTCCGTGCGACGTCGCGTTCGGGTCACGCGATTTGCCCGGGTCCGTGATCGACCTTCACCAATCGTGGTTCCGGGAACACGCAGGCAAAGCATACAACCGGCTGGTACGAATTCTCACCGGCCTTCCGTTCAAAGACACACAGTGCGGCTTTAAGCTGTTTAGAATGGCTGCGTGTCGCCCCGTCTTTGAAGTTCAGAAAATGGAAAACTTCGCTTTCGATGTCGAAATCCTGTTTATCGCCGAAAGGTGGGGTCTGGCGTTGAAAGAGATTCCAGTCAGGTGGCATCACTCACCCGGCACGAAGGTGCGCTTCTCGAGCGACGCACCCCGCATGTTCCTGGATCTTTTCAGGATCCGTCGGAACTACGCGCTCGGACTGTACGCGCGGAGGGAGACAGACAGCTTTTAGGTGCCGCCGGAGGTGCGCGCGATTTCGGGGACATAATACTTAATTCCCAACCCGTTGGCGGGGTCTCGCCGCCTGCGAAGGAATTAAGTTTTGTGTCCCCGAAAACGATTGATTACCGGGTTGCTGTTCTATTGAGTCCACTGCTCGGCATCAGATGACCAGGAGCGAAGGAGACACATGCCAACTATCCGAGAAATCGCCAAGCGGGCGGGAGTCTCTATAGCAACCGTGTCCAACGTCATTACGGGCGCCGTCCCTGTCAGCCCCGCCCTGCGCGAGCGGGTGGAGCAGGCGATCGTCGAGCTCGACTATCATCCGAATGACATAGCGCGCAGCCTGAAGATGAACCGGACGCGTCTCCTGGGAATGGTCATTTCCGATATCACCAACCCGTTCTTCCCTCAACTGGTGCGAGGCGCCGAGGACGTAGCTGTCGAAAATGACTATCTGTTGATCACGTTCAACTCGGACGACCGTGTCGAGCGCGAACGCAAGATATTCTCGGTCCTGCGGAGCCGGCGCGTGGACGGAGTGCTTCTTGTTGTCGCGCCCGACCAGGGGGACAGCTCGCACCTCGGCAACCTGCTTCGGTCGGGCATCCCGATCGTGTGCCTGGACCGCCTTCCGGCAGGCTTCGAAGTGGATTCCGTTTCGGTCGACAATCGCGCAGCTGCCAAAGAATGCGTCGAGCACCTCTTCTCGGTTGGCCGAAGGAGGGTCGCGATAATTACCGGCCCCCCCACTTTACAGACGGCGCGAGAACGACTCGAGGGTTACCGGCTGGGCCTGGCTCGGGCAGGCGTCCCTTACGATGAACAACTGGTCCTCGAAGGGGACTTCCGTGCCGACAGCGGCTATGAGCTGGGCCGACGGGCGCTGTCTCTGAGTGAGCGTCCCGACGCCCTCTTCGTGTCAAATAACACGATGGCTATGGGCGTACTGCGGGCGGTCGAAGACCTGAAATTGCGCTGCCCGGAGGATGTGGCCATCGCCCTGTTCGATGATCTCCCGTTTCTGTACGCCTTTCGTCCTCACCTGACGGCCGTTTCCCAGCCGGCTTATGCGATTGGAAAGAAAGGGGTCGAACTGCTGCTTGACCGGATCGAAGGTCGCGTTACCAAAACGGGCCCGATCCACGTCACCTTGAAAACCGAGCTGATCATCCGGGAGTCGACGGCGGGACGAGCGTAATCGCGATCGCAAGGAGCCACGCACGAGAGTGAGCGAAGCGAGCGAGAGTAAGCGGACCACCGATCATTCGCTAAGTCGAGACAGCAGACCTGTCGTCAAGAAGCATTTCCGGCAAGCTTCCGGGGCACGCGGGAGGCGCCCCAACGCCGGGCGGGACGCCCGGCGCGCGGGCAAGATGCCCGCGATCCCAGTGCGGACGGGACGTCCGCGCTCCAGGACGAGCCGCCTCCTTGTCTCCTTGTCTCCTTGTCTCCCAGTCTCCTTGTCTCCTTGTCTCCCTGTCTGTCTTTCCTACTCCGCCTTGGCTTGCTCCGTCGCCTTAACCGTCCCCTTAACCTGCCGAACCAGATCCTTAAACTGCGGGTCGTCGCGCAAGGAGGCCAGATCGGGATCGGCGAATGCATCTGGCTGATTAAAACCAGCGGCGACGACTTCCTTCAGAAAGCCAAGCGCTTCTTCGCGATCCGACTGAAGCGCGTTGACACAAGCCAGGTTGAAAAGGGTATCAACGCTGTCCTCCGGCGCCTCGGTTTTCTTCTGTCCCTCCAGAATGTCGCGGAAAATCGCTTCGGCGCCTCGGTAGTCCCTCCGGGCATACTTGACTCGCGCCAGACCGTCTCTCGCCTTGAAAACGTAAGGGTGATCACCACCAAAAAGGCTGGTCCATCCGTCCACGGCCTGCTGCAGGAGCTCGTCAGCTTCCGGAAGATTGTTTTGAGCCCGACGAAGACTGCCGAGGTAGTAGGTGGAAAGAACAACCTGAGGATGACCTGGCCCAAACGCCTTGCGGCGCCCCTCCCATGCGGCGGTCAGGTAACGTTCGGCTTCTGCCAGTCGTCCGGAGCGCCGGTGCACTTCCCCAAGATTGCTGATCGAAGTCAGCGTGTCGGGGTGCTCGACCCCAAGGACTTTGCGCCGCCGCTCAAGAACGTCCAGATGAACCTTCTCCGCCTCCGGGTAACGGCCAAGCATGCTGTAGTGCTCGGCCAGGTTGCTCGCAGCACCGAGCGTGTCCGGATGGTTCTCGCCCTGCACCCGACGCCTGCCTTCAAGCGTGGAACGGTAAAGCTTCTCCGCTTCTTCGTTTCGGTTCTGATTGGCGATCACGTTCGCGAGGTTATTGGCCGCGCCAAGCGTATCCGGATGACTTTCGCCTTGCACCCTGCGCCTGGTCTCCCAGGCAGTTCGGTACATGTCCTCCGCCTTCTTATACATTCCTCGAACCATGTAGAGGTTTGCGAGGTTATTGACCACTCGCAGAGTCGAAGGGTTCTCCGATCCGAGGAGCTTTGTTTTCGCGTCCAGCGTCTTGACGAGTCCTTCCTCCGATTCCTTGAACTGCCCCCGCCGCCACTGCAACCCCGCCAGTTCGCTCAGGGTATCGACGGTTTCGATGTGGCCGGCACCCAGCAGACGTGTCTGGTTTTCGAGCGCTGCACGGTACAGAGGTTCCGCCTTCCCGTATAGACCGAGGTTCTCGTAAGCGGACGCCATCGTCCGCTGCAGGCGCGCCTGAACAAGTGGGCGATCGGCAAGCGCTGCCCCGATCTTATCGGCGCCGCGATCCAGCACTTCGCGCGCAGTGGGCTGATATCCCTGGGCGATCATGGGGTCGGAGATCTTAAAGAGATCGGTGAGAAATTGGGCGACCTGGCGCGCGGTTTCCGCCTCGACATTGGCGCGGTCGCGCTCCGCGACGATCCGCTGCGCCTGCCTGGCCAGGAAGAAGCCGAACATCACCGTCAGAATCAAGACGGAGGCAAGAGCTCCCACCGCGAGACGATGTCGACGGGTGAATTTACGGCTCTTGTAGAGGAAAGTCGGTGGTCGGGCGACAATCGGCCGGTCCGAAAGATAACGCTCGATGTCGGCTGCCATTTCGGCGGCCGAGTTGTACCGGCGGTTGCGGTCCTTCTCAAGAGCCTTGGTGGTGATCCAGTCCAGGTCGCCCCGGAGCTGGCGGTGCAGCGTCACCACGTCAGCGCTCCGCCTGGCAGCCACTTCTTCGGCGTCGGCGGGGTTCATCTCGGCGAGTTTGCGGCTCGGTCTGAGCGGTTCCTGGTCGCGGATGACCTTGAGCAACTGCTCGAATGAGAGTGACTGTGCTTCCAGCGGCGGGGCCCCTACCAGCAGTTCGTACAGGACGCCACCGAGCGAGTAGACATCGGTCCGGGTGTCGACGTTCTGCCTGGTCAGATCCGCCTGCTCGGGGCTCATGTACTTGGGAGTACCCAGGAGCTGTCCGAGGCCGGTGTGAATCGTCTTGTCGGTAAGCGGTTGCGCCAAGGTCTTGGCGAGCCCGAAGTCTATGATTTTGGGAACGGTGCGGCCATCCTGGGTGGTGACAAGGATGTTCGATGGTTTCAGATCCCTGTGGATGATCGCCTTCTGGTGAGCGTGCTGGACCGCCTCGCAGATCGGGATGAAAAGCTCGAGCCGCTCGCGAAGCGACAGCTTGTGATCGTCGCAGTGCCGCGTTAGAGAGGTCCCTGGAACGTACTCCATGGCAAAGTAGGGCAAACCTTCTGGCGTGGCGCCCGCATCGTGGATCTCCGCTATGGAGGGGTGCTCCATCATCGCCAGTGCCTGTCTCTCGGACTCGAACCGCGCGACCACCTGGTCGAGATCGAGTCCCAGCTTGACGATCTTCAGCGCGATTTTGCGCCTGATCGGCTGCACTTGCTCGGCAAGATAAACGACGCCCATGCCGCCTTCGCCAAGCTTTTCCAGGATCTTGTACTGCCCTATCCGGTCACCCGGCTGCCAATTGACCAGTCGGACGATCGTCTGGTCCTGGTCGCCGGGTTTTCGAGTGTCCTTATCCCGCATGTATCGATTACTCCGATTCTTGAAGGAGAGTGTGAAGCGGACCTGAATCAATCAGGCCGCCCAGGAGCGATTTTTTTCAGTATCGTCAAGAAGGGGGCAAAGTTCAAATCCGGGGCACGGATTACACGGACGAAGGAGCGGAAAGCACGGAACTCAATTTTCCCGCCTCAGACGGAAGGTGAGTTTCACATCGGACATGAGCGCGCGAATTCGTTCGAACGTCTCCCAGCGAAGCAAACTGGCATCTTCCAGACTCGTGATGAACTCGACCAGAGGTGGGTTGTCCAGAAAGGGGCTCAACGTATCCGGCCGATAGCCGGGGGCCGTCGCGCGTAAGCGCACTGTCCCCGGAACCGCGATCCGAGCGTGCTGCTCGACCCGTTTTGCCGAACCCGGCCGGGGAATCGTGCCTGCGTAGGCCACCTCCTGAAGCTCGGCCACCAGCGGTTCGTTGGTGTCGGCGTCAACGACAGTGACCTCGGCCGTGAAGGAGGCGGGCCGAGGAGTCACTCGCGAGGCTGTGAAGTAGAAAGCCCCCGTGATTGCCCGCTGCTTCTCCCGGGCAGTGCCGAAGGCCCGGACACAATACCAGGCGTTTTCCTTTTCGGCGATTTCGTAAGTCGCCCGATAGTGGCGATCGTTCGGCTCCCAGATCTTGACGATCTCCCCGTTGCGCAATAGCTCCAGCCGACTAAGATTGCCCGGATCCTCTCCCGAAGCCCACGCCTCGATCTGCATCTGCGCCGGGCGGCCATCGGCAGGAATCTCGGAACCCGGCGGCCGGCCATCCAGCAAAGCCAGAAGTAGCGGACCGGTCGTGGCAAAAGTGCGTCCTTCGGCAGTCGCCTGGGTCACGGCCTGCATGGAGAAGCCGTTGGGGAGGTACGTGTAGGTCCGCGCGCTGCCCGGATAGCCTCCGCCCGGACGGTCAAAACAGGCATCTGACGACGCGGTAGCAGCAAGCCGATAGCCATGATTCAGCAGCATCGCCCACAGGGAGAAAGACTCCTGGTCACCCTCGTACTCCCCGTTTGTCGTGATGAGGTCGATCCCGTCGAACGTGGGCCCGACCAAGACATCGAGCGGGAGCTCCACCGCCATGTTCGAGACGCGAGCCTTCTGCTGCTTGGGATAGCCGGCCCGACCGCCCCACTCGCCGAACCACCAGCGGGTCGGGTGCGTGTAGAAGACGGCTCCTCCCTGGTCGTGAATGAGACGATGGCTCTCGAAGTTCGCGTAGCTGGGTTTGGTGGTTTCGTAGTCGTGAGCGCTTGCCTCCAGCAACACACTGATGACATCGGCTCCTTCGGACGTTCGGCCCGACAGGCCAAGATTCCAACAGTGCCCGAGACAACGGGTCGCATCTCCCTTGTAGTAATTCTTGGGGGCTTCGAGGTTCCAGGCCAACTGGGAGCTGGCAATTGACACCCTCGCCACAGCCGCCTGCAGAGCCTCCGGCCGCTGGTCCGGGATGTTCCAAGTCTGAGCAAGCGAAAGGTATTGAAGGTCTTCGGCGCGGGCCGCAAGAGCCACGTTTTCAAAGGAAACCGTGATATCACGCTCCCCGTGAATCATGTGCGCGTGGCTGTCGCCGGAATACCAGCCCTTGGCCCGCAATTCGATAGCACGGGCGAGCTTGACCTCCACGCTGGTCGTCTCACCTTCCTTCAGGATGACCTCGCGCGTGACCCCGCTGGTTTCAAATCCTCGCGTGACCCGAAGAGTTACCCTGCCGGCTGGCAGCTCCTTCTCGAAATCCCCGTTGCTGCGAATGCCTTTGCCGAGTGACGGGTCGTTAAGGAGGCTATTGCCGCCGGGATCGAGAATCAGGAGTCGGCAGGAAGACGGCTTTCCGGTCTGGGCGTCGATAACGCGCAAGGAGAGAACCGCCGATCGCGTGCGTTCCTCCGGAAGGCCTGCAGGGCGAAATCCCAGAAGAACCAAACACGCGGCGAGAAGAACGAAACGGCCTGTTCGGTATGCCAAAAGCGGTGCACCCATTCCAAACCCTTTTATCACAGTTGCCTGAGGGCGAAGCGCGTGCCGACGGGGCCGAAAAGCTGAGCTGACCGAGAAGGCAAGCATAATATCGTCGACATTCGATATCCGAGAGCCAATTGCAAAAATCGTAAATCTCGGCTCTTAAGGCCTGAAAGGCCGGCACATATTAGACCCGGGGCGAAGCGCTTTTCGCGTAGCCCTGGGTCACGGAGGCTGCACGAAACCGAGCCCTGAAAGGGCGGGAAGAACACCAACATTCTCAGAGTCTTACGCCCTTACAGGGCTGGACGCCCCTGTGTACCTGTGACCCAGGGCTACGCGAAAAGCGCTTCGCCCTGGGCTAATATGTGCCGGCCTTTCAGGCCTTAGGACTAAAACTTCACGATTTTTGCAATTGGCTCCCGATATTCTGGTTCAGTTTGCCGTCCAAGCCGGACTAACGCTCCGGCGGCTGTTGTGGCGCCGGGGGCCCCTCGCCTGGCGTGACCAGATTTGGCGCCGCCCCGCCGGCGAGCGCGGTAATACCCGACAAACCTCCTAAGCCCATCGTTTCCACGGCGGAGGAAGGTACGATGACCATGCTTCCCTTTTCTTTGATCGCCTCGTAGAGCATGTTCATGGCGCGCAGGTGCATTGCCACCGGGTTCCCCTTGTAGACAAGGGAGGCCTCCTCGAATTTGCCCGCGATCTCGGTTTCCGCCGTTCCGAGGATGATCCTGGCCTGACGCTCGCGCTCCGCCTGGGCCTGCCGAGACATCGCGTCCTCGAGCTCGCCCGGGATCTTCACGTCGCGAATCTCAACGGACTGGACGGTGATCCCCCACGGATTCGTCTTCTCGTCCAGTATTCGCTGGAGCTCCTGGCCCAGTTTCTCCCGCTCGGTGATCATTTCAGCGAGATAGTGGCGCCCGATGGCCTCGCGGAGAGCCGTCTGGGCCGACAGGAAAATGGCGCCGTAAAACGTCTCCACCTCCAGGACCGCCTTTTCAGCATCCCAAACCAGCCAGAAGACGATCGCATCGACGTTCACCGGGACAGTGTCCCGAGTTAGCGCCGACTCGGCTGTGACGTCGGTCGCGCGGACGCGCTGGTCGACGTACTGTGTGACCAAATCCACGATCGGAATGATGAAGAACAAGCCCGGTCCGCGCAGGCCGCGGTACTTGCCGAACCGAAGGACCAACGCCCTCTCCCACTGGTTGGCAATCTTGATTGAAATGAGGAAGAACAGACCGACCAGGCTCAACAATACGACCATGATGACGATCTGTGCGTCCGTCGCTCCCCTTTGCTCCATGACCAGTCCCACCGGCAGGGCAAGCAGCCAGAAGAACATGGCAACCGTGAGCGACACGGGGTTGACCGGCTTGTAGATCCGAGCCCCACTGGGTAATTGATTTTCGACAGCCTCGCTCTTCGCCGCCTTCTTAACGATAGGAATCGTTACCATGATGTGTCCCCCTCCTCTGTACATGCGCAAGTCTTGCCGCAACGGTGTGACCGTTGGGCAAATTGCGCAAAGTAATCACGCTCCCTAAGTCAGTTGCCGTCGTTCACATCTGGCGCTCATCCAGCGCCCGCCGGATCGCCTCGAGGGTGAGTCCCTGAGCCGCCGCCCTTGCCAGAAACTCATCAAGCAACTGATTGAGCCGGCGCCTTTGCTCGACCTCCGACGTATCCACCTTCTGAGCGGACACGAAAGTCCCGGACCCCTGCTGCGTCGTCAAGACACCGCGGATTTCCAGCTCTTTGTAGGCCCGGGCCACCGTATTCAAATTGACCGCCAGGTCCACCGCGAGCGAACGGACCGTCGGCAACCGATCGCCGGGCTCCAGCCCTCCGGAAGCGATACGAGCAAGAACCTGGTCAATGATCTGTCTGTAGAACGGAACACCGCTGGCACCATCCAATTGGAAGGGTGAGGTACCCATCGCCGCTCTCCTTCCCATATTGTCTTAGTTAACTAGTACAATGGAATACTAGATCAATTTGCGCAGGCCGGTCAAGTGAAAACGTTTGAGGCGTGCTTTTATAGTGGCAATGGGCTACCATTCAGGGGCTCGACCGTCCGACATCAATGGCGGGGCTGCATTCAGGATGCGCGGATCCGTCATGCGCATCTGTCTGCCTGATCGAACCTTGGTGCGGATAATCACTGTCCTGTTGATGTGACCGGAACTAACATTATCCTGCCCGGATTCGGCTGCCGGCCTTCACTTTGCTGTTTGGATCCGGCCAAGTCCACCTGAGGAGAGGCAAAGGGTGAACCGAGATCGAAAACTCGCCATTTGGGGAGCGGGCAAAATCGGACGCGGTTTCATCGCCGAGTTGTTCCAGCGAGCGGGCTACGAGCTGATTTTCGTCGACACGGACCCGGCGCTGATCAGTCGATTGCGCGCCGAGGCCGAGTACCGGATCATAAAGACCCATCCGGACGGATCGGGCGAGATCGAAAAGGTGACGCGCTATCGGTCCTTCCTCGCGAGCGACCCCGTTCTCGTCGAGGAGTTCTCGGCCATCTCCCTGCTCGCCGTCTGCGTGCCGGAATCCGCCTTTGCCTCAGTCGCGAGGCGCATAGCGGCATGCCTTCAGCTTCGCGCCGCCAGCGCCCCGGACGATCCCCTCGATATCCTGCTGACCGGCAACCTGCGACGACCCGCCGCAACCTTCAAAAAGTGCCTGGACGACTTTTTATCCGACCGGACTCGCTCCTACGTTCGTGACAAGGTAGGATTTATCGACACCGTAGTAATCCGAATGTTCGAACCGAGTGTGGATCTTACGAGACGCGAGCCGCTGACCATCGTCACAAACGGCTTCCCTTCCATGCCGGTTGATCGACTGGGTTTCAAGGCGCCTCCACCACCGGGTGTGGATGGACTCCTGCTGACCGAAAAGATTGCCGCTGAACGGGAACGCAAACAAGGCACCTACGACGTGCTGCAGGCGTTACTCGGGTATATGGGTCGAAGTCGTGGCCATTGGTATGCTCACGAGGCACTTGCGGATCCGGCAATCCACCGGGTTGCCTGTGGAGCGCTTCGAGAAGCAAGCCAGGCGTTAGTACTTGAACACGGCTTCACCGAGGAAGAAATGGACAAGTGGACAGCCCAGGTTCTCTCTGATGCCGGGAACCCGTTTGTGCGCTACCGGACGGCCTATCTCGCTACCCATCCAATCAAGGATGTGTCCAAGGACGGCCCGTTAACCGGGACCGCCCTCATGTGCCGAGCGCATGGTATTGTTCCGCAGAACCTGGCGACTGCAGTGGCACATGCATTTCTTTCGGCTGATTCGAACGCTCCGCAGGCAGCCGAAATCCAACGATGTATGGCCCAGAAAGGGATCGAGGCGACCGTCCGGCAGGTTTGCGGACTCGAACAGGAGCCGGAAATCGTCAACCTCGTCACCACCATCTACAAAGAAATAACCGGTCAGGAGCGAAAGTGAACATTCGAACCTGCCTGGCCGCCTTCCTGGCGGCTGCCTGGCTTATGACCTCGGCGTGCCAGCCGATCACCCGCGAAAAACCCGAGTGGTTCATCCTTGAGACCTACCAGGAGGCGATCGCCGATTACCAAACGCTGTCGGCGCAGATCGTCCGTCTGGGCGCAGATGGCAAGGAGTCAGGGCAGACGGCCGACGTGGTCCTGGCACGCCCGAATCGTCTCAGAATGGAAACGTTCGATTCGGGCAAGCGCACCGACCTCCTGGTGATCGACGGACAGCGCGTTTTCTATACCAGTCCCAGCCGAAGCCACGAGGGCAAAGCCCCTGCCCGTCTGGAGGATATGGATATCCGTGAACCGAGCATGAAGCTCTTCATCGACCCAGCCTCGGTGCTGGCGTTGGAACAGGTGGAATCGACGACCGAGACGCTGAACGGCAGCGAGGTCGTGCGGGTGAGAGGGTTTGAGGCCGCCACCGGTCGGCCACCCGTCCAGGTGGTCATCTGGATTTCGCCCGACTCGGGTTTCCCGGTCAGATACAAACGGACCGAGGGT
>Ga0105092_10000646_pt1 | contig 18165 bp, 17 predicted proteins | sample PPLLak2March2015_FD_87021 | JGI IMG/M metagenome (GOLD analysis project Ga0105092, IMG submission 87021) | Freshwater sediment microbial communities from Prairie Pothole Lake near Jamestown, North Dakota, USA - PPLs Lake P7 Core (1) Depth... | ecosystem: Environmental > Aquatic > Freshwater >... | reverse complement strand
TAACGCGATTGCGAGCGGCGCTTTTTTCCCCGGCGGCATGTGGATGACGGACCCGTCCTACCGATTGCACGTGGCGTGCGGGTTCGATTCCGTGACGCCGATGACGACGTACACGCTGGTCCTCGATCCGTCGGCTTTCGTGGCCCGCAAGGGACTGACGCAGCCCAAGCGGAGTTTGAGCCGATATGCGCTGGAAGTCCCGCTCGCGGTGGCGCTTCGCGCGTCCCGCCACCGGGCGCGAAGCCGCCAAACCACGATCGCGGCCGTCGATCGTTTCGACTCGGCCTTGGATCCGCAATGGGCCCGAATGGCCGCGGGCTACGGCATCACCCGATTTCGCGACGCCGAATACCTGAACTGGAAATACGCCGATCACCCGTATCTTCGCTATCGAATCGTTCTCGCCGCGCGCGACGGAGATACGGTGGGTTTCTTGATTTGGCGCCTGGCCTCCGAGGGCGCCGACGAGCAACGCGCAGTGGTGGTCGACTTCTTGGTCGAGAAGGGAGACAGCGGCGCGTTTCGTTCGCTGATGGCGCACGTGGTGGGCGGGGCGCGGGAAGCGGGGATGGAATCGATCTCAGTCCTCACCACGCAACCGTGGGCGGCGCGCGTCCTGCGCTCGCTGGGATTCTTTCCCCGCGGCACGCGCAACACCTGGGTCGTCGCCGGTTGGCGCGAACGCATCCCCGCAGAGTGGCTGGTCGACACCGAACCGTGGCACGTGTGCATGGGCGATTCCGACGGGGATATGTGGTCCGATGCCAGCTAGCGGTCCCATGTCCGACCTCGACTCCGGTCTTCGCCGCGTTCTCGGCCCCGCGAGTGCCATCGCGGTGGTGGTGGGTGCGATCGTCGGCGCCGGCATCTTCTTTACGCCGACGCTGGTTGCGCGAACGGCGGGCGATGCCCATCTGGCCATGTGGACATGGGTCGCCGGCGGCGTCGTCGCGATGCTGGGGGCACTCACCTTCGCCGAGCTGGGCGGGATGTATCCCGAGACCGCCGGCCAGTACGAAATCCTGCGCGACGCGTTCGCCCCCTGGGTCGGTTTCTGCTTCGTCGTGTGCAATGCGACTGCGATCGTGGCCGCCGGCACCGCCATCATCTCGATCGTGTGCGCCGAGAACCTGGCCGCGTTCACCGGGAGTGCGGCGAGTGCGTCGCGCGTGACTTTGATGGCGGTGATCGTGCTGTTCACCGCGGCGGGTGCCAACATCGTCGGTGTCCGCTGGGGCTCCGCCATCCAAAATGTCACCGTTGTTGCGAAGATCGGCGCGCTCTTGTTGATCGCCGCGCTGGCGGTGTTCGCGACGCCGGTCGCGCCGCCGGTCGCGAGTCAAGCGGGCGCTGCATCCGAGGACGTTCCGGTCGGCATGCGACTCTTCGCCGGCCTCGTTCCCACGCTCTTCGCGTACGGCGGCTGGCAATACGCGCTGTGGGTCGGCGGCGAAGTCAAGAATCCGCGGCGCAACATCCCGCTCGCCATCGTGGTGGGCGTCGCCATCGTGGTCGCGGTCTACACCGTCACCAATTGGGCCTATCTCCACTTGCTGGGCTTCGACGGTGTTGCGGGGAGCAGCGCGCTCGCGGCGGACGCCGTGTCGGCGGTGTGGCCGGGAGTAGGCGCACGCCTGATTGCGTCGGCGGTGGCGCTGTCGGCGTTCGGCGTGCTCAACGTCCAGATTCTCTCGGGCCCGCGCTTGCTGTATGGAATGGCGCGCGACGGTCGCTTCTTCGCCGTGTTTGGTCACGCGCACCCACGCTTTGCAACGCCGGCGTTCGCGATCGCGTTCGTGTCGACTATCAGCGCGTCGCTGATTCTCTTGGCCGGCAAGGGCGGCATCGACAAGCTGTTGACGGGGCTCGTGCTGATCGATGCGGTTTTCTTCGGCCTCACCGGCGCGGCACTCATCGTCTTGCGACGCAAGCGGCCCGACGCCGATCGGCCTGTGCGCACGCCGCTCTATCCGGTGGTGCCGATTCTATTTCTGCTGTTCGAGTGTCTCATTATCTACGGCGCGTTTCGGATGGGAGCGGCCGCGGCCTGGATCGGCGTGTTGTGGATCGCGGCGGCATGCGCGTGCTATGCGGCGTTTTTCAGGCGACCGGCGCGCTGAACGGATCGCGGTCCACCGCCGCTCGTCGCACCGATATGCTACACTGTCGCCGGCATGCGCTAGGGGCGGCGTGACCAAACCGGCATCGGGCCGATATTCGTATGCCTTCCAAGAAATCCCTCTCGTCTTCGACCGGGCGCGCCAACGCGGTCGTGCTCGTCGTTACGCTGATCGTCCTTCTGGTCGCCGCCGAGATCACGCTGCGCGTGGTGTACCACCCCGAGTTCCTGGGCAGCGTCATCCAATACGATCCTATCCTCGGCTGGAGCCTCGACCCCAATTCGTCGCTCGTGAGCGTCGACTCGCAGCGCGACTTGCGCTATCGCATCGACGTCAACCCGCTCGGCTTGCGCGATCGTGACGTGCCGTTCGAAAAACCCGAGGGACGCAAGCGCGTCTTGATTCTGGGCGATTCGTTCGTGTTCGGCGTAGGGTTGAACGCTGGCGAACGCTTCTCCGACGTGCTCGACGGCATGCTCGGGGACGACGTGGAGGTCATCAACGCGGGTGTGCCGGGGTGGGGCACGGACCAGGAGATGCTCTTCTATGAATCGTCGCTGCGACGGTTGAGGCCCGACGTCGTCGTGCTCGCGTTCCTGGGTCAGAACGACGTTGTCAACAACGCGCTGCGCGGGCCGTTGATCGAGACCGGGACCAAGCCCCGCTTTCTCTGTCGCGACGATTCACTCTCCCTGGAACCCCCCGACCCGCCGGCAAGGCTCAGCATTGCCACGCGCGCCAAGCGATTCCTCCGCAAGAGCCGGTTACTGTTGTTCGTGAAGCGACGCTTCGCGATGCGCGAGTATCAACACCACGCCGTCGAAGACCCGCGTTTCGTGACGCACGGCTACGAAGCCAACCGTCACCTATCGCACTGGTCGGTGTACGACGTGCGCGGTGGAGAAGCTATCGACGGCGCGTGGTGCGTCACCGAGCGTCTCCTCGCCCGCCTGGCGGCGGACTGTCGCGCGGATTCGGCGAAACTGGTGGTGTTCGCGTTTCCCGCCAAGGTAGAGGTCGATCAACTGTGGCGGGAAGAAATGATGCGACGGACCGAGGTGGCGCCGAAAACCATGGACTTCGCGCTGCCGTACCGCCGTCTTTCGGAATATTGCGCGTTGCAGGAAATCGAGTTTCGCTACCCGATCGAGGAGTTCAATGCGGCCGCGAAGCAACAGATGCTTTTTTTCGACCACGACGCCCACCCCAACGTCGCGGCCAACGCGCTGGCGGCGGAACTCCTGCGGGACGTCGTGACGTCGCTCGCGCACGCGCAACGGTAGTTCGAGTGGACGACGGGCCGGGCGGGCGTTGCCGCCCGTCCGACTCCGGGCCCGCGCTTGCTACTTGCGCAACAACTCCTCCAACGTATTGAGCCTCTCTGCCCAGTACGCCTTGCGCGCGCTCGCGTCCGCCTTCGACACCAGCTTGGCGTGCGCAATCGCCACCGAGCACTTTTCGCCCTTCGCCATGATTCCCACGTCGACGAACGTCCCGTCCGGCCACGTGATGCGTACCGACTTGGGGGCCGTCGCCTTACGAATCTTCAGGTCAATGCCCGGCAACCATTTCTTGCGCATCCGTGCCGTTGTGAACGCGGCGAACGCGGCCGATGCGGGAACGGAAAGCGTCTTGCTCTTCGACGCTTCGTAGCTTCCGCTGCGCCGCTGCCCGATTTCACGCAAGCCGCGAATGCGCTCGTACCCCACCGTTACCGACTGCGACCACCAACTCGGAACGGCGTATATGGAACGGACGTGTTCGGCGATGGCGCGGTGCGGCAACTTCGCCGCGTCGATCGCGTCCAGCGCGCGAACCCACTGCGCCCACGTCTTGCCGGTCTTGGTCCGGATCGCGTCGTCGCTCATGCCGGCGAGCGCGGCGTAGTCCGGCCTCGGCGAGGGTTTCGCCGCGGGACTCTTCTTACGGGTGATATGGACGCGGGCGGCGGTGTAGGATTCGCCCGTCTTCTTCATGCGGGAGCGCACGAGGCGCTTCAAGTCTTTCTGTTTCGGCATGCCGATCTTCCTTTCGATGCCGCGCGCAAACCCGCTCCCCAGCAACGAGCCTCGCCCGGCGAACGAAAGTGTCGACGATGCGTGCATCCGGGAGTGTACCCCCCTTTGCCCCACGAAGGTCCTCGCTGGGGGAGGACCGAAGGGGTTGGGCGTGGATGGCCGCCCGACCAATATTATGGAGAAAAACCTGTTCGCGAGTCGATGAGATTTTTCTTTACGCGGCCGCGCGCGTTTTATAGCGTTCGCGTCGATGGCTTCGCGACGAGAGTCGCGACGGCTCCGGCGAACCCTGGGCGGTTCGTGGGGCTGGGCGAGGTGGGTCTCGCCGATCATTGGGCAACGCCCTGAAGGAGGTGATCCAGTGAGTACAGACAGTCGCGGTTTAGTGGAGGTGGCGTCCCCGTAACGGGATGGCTCCACGCTTCGTGGCTCTGTAAGGTCACCCCGCACTCCGGGGAAACTCAACGCCACCGATACTGATCCCGGTCGGGGCCTCTTTCCAAGGGGCCCCGACTTTTTTGCCCACAGCTCGCTGGCATGTCGCTTGCGGCCAAAGCACGGGGAATTCTCTTAAGGGCTTACCATGCCCGAACGAGGTGCATGCCCGTGCGCGAAACACTCTCGACTGCCATCCTGCATGTCTCCGGTACCCGACGCGTTGTTTCTCGGAAGGGAACGATGCGGCTCGCGCGCCTCGCGGTGGCGCTCGCATGGGTCGCCGTGGCCGCCTTCGCCGCGTCACCGAAGAGCGCTCGTGCCCAGTGCGCCCAGCAGCACATGCAAAACTACACGGGCACGGGAGACGGCATCTGCCCCTGCTTCGTCGCCGGTGAACGGGCGGGCGCGGTCTTCACGCTGCCCGCAAGCGAATACCCCGTGGAGATCCTCAAGGTCGGCATCGCGTGGGGTTCGCAGTTCGGCGGCACCGGGACGTCGATCGAAGACGCGATCCATATTTACGCCGCCGGCCTTCCCAACCCGGGCGCGCCCATCTTCTCGCTCGTCGGGCCCGTCATGACCGATGGCGTCATCAACGAATTCAACCTCGAGCCCATTCCGGGTGAGATCACCATCGCGTCGGGGGCGTTCACCGTGGCACTCGAGTTCAACAACGCCAACGCGGGGGACATCTTCGCGCCCAGCGTCCTGTACGACAGCGGATGCCAATCGGGAAAGAACGTAATCTTCGCTATCCCGGGCGGCTGGACCAACGCGTGCACCGCGGGCGTTCCCGGCGACTGGCTCATCTACGTCAAGTACCGCTCGCTCAAGGTGACGGGTCAGGCGACTCCCGCGCGCACCGTCTTCACCAATCCGCCGCTGTCCCAGACATCGTGTGACACGGTATACGTTGTGAACGCGGGCTGCGACGACCTCGTGATTGACGGCATCTCGGGGTGCGGCAACGCGCCATTCAGCGTCGACACCACGCTGACGGCGCACACCGTGGCACCCGGAAGCAGCACTCCGATCCTGGTGTGCGTGACCCCGACCGGGACGGGAATGGACAGCTGCCTGGTCACCGTCACGAGCAACGCGAGCAACGACCCGCTGATCTTCCGCGTCGTCGTCGACGCGACGACGGCCGCGGGCGCCGCCACGCTCGACGGGTTCGCGATCGTCGGCGTCGTCCCCAATCCATTCAATCCCTCGACCAGCGTCCGCTTCACGCTGCCGGAAGCGCTCCCCGTCACGGCCGAAATATGGTCGGTAACGGGTGCGCGCGTGCGCACACTCGCGCGCGGTGCGCCGTTCGCCGCCGGCGAGCATGCGTTGCCCTGGGACGGTCGCAACACCGACGGCGAACGCGTCGCGTCCGGCGTGTATTTGATCCGCGTGTCGACGCCGCTAGGGAAGCGCGTCGCGCGCATGGTGCTGGTGCAGTAGCTCAGCAACGGAGGGGCCTACGTGGCGATGCTAAAGTGGAAGCGTAACGAGTTCCGCGTCACCAGCAGTCTCATGACGCGGAGCATGTTCGAAAGGTGGGTCGACGAAGACGGCCGCGCCACGTTGCGCGACGTCGTCCGGCGCACGCCCAACCGCTGGTTCTTCGGCGAATTTCGCGCGCGTCGCCGTCTGCACAAGGAAGCGAAGGTCGCCTTCGAGCGGCGCGGCACTTTCGCCGGTATGCTGAAGAAACAACTCGATCAGCTGCCGCTCCTGGTTCGGGGCTGCGCGATCGTCATTCGCCGCAGTGGGTATCAGCCCCTCAACACCATCGACGGCAGTCGCGGGCTGTGCGTGGTGCCGCGCGGCGTGTTACAAAAGAGTTTCAAAGTCCAATTGATGCGAGAGTTGATCGCTTTGCCGCAAGTACGCCCGTTTCGCGGACTGACCGAGCGCGTGCTCACGGCGGCAGCGGCCGAAGCCGAGGCCGTCCTGTTCGACTTTCTCGCCAAGGGCAACACCCTGATCGACGCGACCGGGCGCGGGTTGATCATCGACGTCGACCGCGATTTTCGCTGGAGGCTGGAAGGCGTCGACGGCCACTACTACTACGCCTACTCGACCGAGGAGCGCTTCGACTTGGCGGTCAAGAAAGAATACAAGCGCTTCATGTCCTCGATGCAGGAAAGCCTGAAGGGCCAGTCGGTGTACTTGAAACGCCTCTCCGGCGTCGAAGTGACGGAGATCTCCGGAGCGCTGCAAATGCGTCGCATCCTCGATGCGGGCGCGGAATCGCCGGGCGTGCGTGCGCGTTCCCGCGCCAACGCCGGTTCCGGCATCGAGCTCGTTTCAGTCTAACGACGCTCGCGTCTTTCGCGACCGCTGGCGCGCGGCGCGCTTTCGTGGTATATCTCGATCTCCACTGCCTACCCGGAGGTCGATTTGATGAAGCGGATCATTGCTTTGCTCGCGTTCGCCATGCTGGCCGCATGTTCGGCGAAATACCAAACCGAAGTCACGACGTCACCAGTCCCGAACGTCGATTTTGCCAAGTACCGCACGTATGACTTCGGTCGCGAGGGACAGTATCCTCCCACCGGGGTCGAACACGTGGACACGCCGCAGTTTCGCGCGGCCGTTGCCCAGGAAATCATTGCGGACATGGCCGCGCTCGGTTACGCCAAAGTCGATTCCAACCCCGATTTCGTCATACTCATGGACGTCGGAGCCGCGCAGCAGGTGGATCAGCAGAAAGTGGACGACGTCAGCAGCGGTTACGACATGGCGTGGGCGCAGATCAGCGACAAAGACGTCTGGAACGAAGGAACGATCATCCTCTACGCCGCCGACGCCAAAACGGGACAGCTGATATGGAGCTCGACGGCGAGCGGAAGACTCCAGAGCTACCCCGGCTACGAAAAGCGCCTCGAACGGTTCAACGACGCCATCGTACATATGCTGGCCCAATTCCCAACGCGTAAGCCGTAGGGACACGACGACGAACACCGTCCGCCGTTCATTCGACCGCGCTTTCTTCCAGCGCTACTATCACGCGCCGTCCACGTCCGTGGTATCGGCCGCGGATATACTGACGCGCGCCCGTTTCGTGACGAGCTATCTCGATCATCTCCAGCTCGACGTCCATTCCGTGCTCGACGCCGGGTGCGGCACGGGGCTGTGGAAGCGCGCCTTGCGCCGCATCGACCGCGAGATCGAGTACGTGGGAATCGACACCAGCGAGTACCTGTGCCGGCGCTACGGGTGGATCCGGGCCTCGATAGACGAATTCACGACGCGGAGAAAGTTCGATTTGGTGGTGTGCCAGGACGTCCTGCAATACGTGGACGATGCCGCCGTGCGGCGCAGCATTACGGGAATTGCGCGCCTGTGCCGCGGTGCGCTCTACTTCGACGTGCCGACGCAAGACGACATCGACGACGCGTTGCTCGACATGCGGTGCACCGACGGCGCCATCCACGTGCGCAGCGCGGCGTGGTACCGCGCGCGCCTGGCGCGCGATTTCGTCAACGTGGGAGGTGGGGTGTTTCTCCGCCGGGGCGCGAGAGCGGTGGCACTCGCGCTGGAGCGGTGGGACGAAGCGCCCGCTATGCGGCGGCGTGGACGTCGCGGATGATGTAGCCGCCCGAGCGCTCGTCGGGCTCGATCTCGATCAAGCCCTCCTTCTCCATGCTCTTCAAGAGGTCGCTGAAACTCCGGAATCCGTAGTACGACTCGTTGAAGCTCGGCTGCCGGCGCTTGATCGCCTGCTTGACCATCGAGCCCCAGATTTCGTCCTCGTCGCCGCGTTCGTCCCACAGCATCTCGATCGTATCGAGGACCAAGTCGAACGCCTTCTGTTTGCGCTCCTCGGTGTTCTCTTCGGCGCCCGCTTTCGGTGCCACGGCGGACTTCGGCTTCGCCGGGCGGCGGCGGCTCTTGCGGCGTTTCTCGTGCTCGCGCACGAGGTCGTCGTAGAAGATGAACTCGTCGCAGGCGGTGGTGAAGAGGTCCGACGTGGAGTTCTTCACGCCGACGCCGATCACGATCTTGTTGTTCTCGCGTAGCTTCGTCACGCAGGGCGAAAAATCCGAGTCGCCGCTCAGAATCGCGAAGGTGTTGACGTGCGGCTTGGTGTAGCACAGGTCGAGCGCGTCGACCACCATGCGGATGTCAGCGGAGTTCTTGCCCGACTGGCGCACGTGGGGAATCTCGATCATCTCGAAAGCGGCTTCGTGCATGGCGCGCTTGAAATCTTTGTAGCGGTCCCAGTCGCAGTACGCTTTCTTGACCACGATGCTGCCCTTGAGGAGCAAACGCTCGAGCACGCGGCCGATGTCGAACTCGGCGTAGCGCGACTCGCGTACGCCGATGGCGATGTTCTCGAAGTCGCAGAAAACCGCGATGCTGGCGGTTCGGTCTCGTTCGTTGTTCTCGGGCATGAAAACCTCGGGCTTCAAAGGGTGAGCGGACGACTCGCGCGAGGTGGAGGGTAGCACGCCACGAAAGGCGGTGGCAACCGCGGGTCTTGACGTTGGGTGCCTCGAAATCGTACCGTTCGACGCTTCCAAAGCGCGAACCGCCCGGGCGGGTTCGCGCCTCTAGAATAAATGGAAACACCTCGCACGCCGGAACCCCCCGACGCACCCGAGCACGGATCGGAATCGATTCCGTTTCGTACGCGACTGCGTTCGATTCTGATCGGCCCGCCGCGCGATCTGCGCGACCGTTCCGTCTACGAGCACATTTCGCTGATCGCGTTTCTCGCCTGGGTCGGTCTTGGCGCCGACGGGTTGTCGTCGTCGTCCTACGGGCCGGAGGAAGCGTTCCGCGCCTTGGGCGAGCATACTTACCTCGCGGTCGGCCTCGCTTTGTTGACGGCCATCACCGTGTTCGTCATTTCGTCCGCGTACAACGGCATCATCGAGTTGTTTCCCACCGGCGGCGGCGGCTACTTCGTCGCCACCAAGCTCTTGGGAAAGCGCGTGGGCGCCGTTTCGGGAAGCGCGCTCGTCGTCGACTACGTGTTGACGATCACCATCTCCATCGCCGCGGCGGGAGACGCGCTCTTCAGCTTGTTCCCGTTGGAGTATCAACTGTGGAAGTTGCCCACCGAAGTATTTCTCGTCATCGTGCTCTTGGTGCTGAACCTGCGCGGCGTGCGCGAATCGGTCCTGACGCTGACGCCCATCTTCGTTCTGTTTGTGGTGACACACCTGATTTTGATCGTGGGCGCCGTGTTCATGCACTCGTCCGCGATGGGGGAAACGGCGCGCGAGGTGCAAACCGGATTCTCGACGGGTCTCGCGACGCTGGGGGCGGGGGGACTCGCGCTCCTCTTCATCCACGCCTACTCGCTCGGCGGCGGTACCTACACCGGTATCGAAGCGGTGTCCAACGGTCTCTCCATCATGCGCGAGCCGCGCGTCCAAACCGGCAAACGGACGATGCTCTACATGTCGATCTCGCTCGCGTTCACGGCGGCGGGGTTGATCCTGTGCTACCTCTTGTGGGATATCCGGCACGTGCAAGGAAAGACCATGAACGCAGTGCTCTCCAACGCGTTCGCGGGCGATTCGGTGTTCGGTCAAGGGTTCACGATCCTGACCCTCGTGTCCGAAGGGGCGCTGCTCGTCGTCGCCGCACAGGCCGGGTTCGTGGGCGGCCCGCGCGTGCTCGCCAACATGGCGGTCGACTCCTGGGTGCCGCACCGGTTCGCGGCCTTGTCGGACCGCTTGGTTGCGGGCAACGGCGTCGTTCTCATGTGCATCGCTTCGTTGGCGGCGCTCCTCTACACCCGCGGCAACGTGTCGCACATCGTGGTCATGTACTCGATCAACGTGTTCCTCACCTTCTCTCTTTCGATGCTGGGGATGCTCCTCCACACGGTGCGCGAACGAAAGATCTCGCGGCGGACCAAGCGGCGCTTCGTGCACTTCGCCTTCGGGCTGCTGTTGTGCGCCACTATTCTCATCATCACCACCATCGAGAAGTTCGGCCAAGGCGGATGGGTCACGCTCCTCGTGACGGGTGGCGTCGTCGCACTGTGCTTCGGGATCCATCGGCACTACGAGAATGTGTCCCGCAGTGTCGCCAAGCTCTACGAATCCCTGATCGAAGTCCCCCGCTCGCCCGAGGCGGACGACGCGGCGGCCGCACCCAACCCGAAAGACTCGGTCGCCGCGATCCTGGTCGGCGAGTACGGCGGCGTCGGGCTGCACACGTGTTTGAGCGTGTTCTCGAAGTTTCCGGGCCATTTCAAGGGGGTGGTGTTCGTGTCGGTGGGCGTCGTCGACTCCAAGGAGTTCAAGGGCGAAGGGACGGTCGACGCGTTGCGCGCCCACCTGGAAACCGACTTGAAGCGCTACGTCACCTTCGCGCGCAATCAGGGAATCACCGCCACCTATCGCTACTCGATCGACACCGAGGCGGTCGAAGGCGCCGAGACGCTGTGCCTGGAAGTGGCGCGCGAGTTTCCGCACGTGATGTTCTTCGCCGGCAAGGTGATCTTCGGAAAACAGGTGTGGTACCACCCGTTGCTTCACAACGAGACCGCGTACGCCATCCAACGCCGCCTGCAATGGGCGGGGCAGATGGTGGTCGTGGTGCCCATTCGCGTCGCTTGAGTCCCACCCGCTCGCCCGCGGTCTCCCGCGGCGCGAATCGAAGACGACACTCCCAACCGTGTATGGTATCGTGACCGGCGTCTCTCGCCCTTATCGAGGAGGTACTTCCTTGGGAAAGATCGTTGCCATAGCCATAGTGGTTCTGCTCCTCTTCGCCGTCATTAGCGGCGTTTCTGGATACAACCGCATCGTCAAGCTCGACCAGGGCGTGGCGCAGGCTTGGAGCCAGGTGGAAAACGTCTACCAGCGTCGCGCCGATTTGATCCCGAACCTGGTCGAAACGGTGAAGGGCGCGGCCGACTTCGAGCAGGAAACCCTGACGAAGGTCATCGAGGCGCGCACCGCCGCGACTCAGTTGAAGATCACACCCGAGATGCTCAACGACCCGCAGATGCTAGAGCGGTTCGAGCAGGTGCAGGGCGAACTGTCGTCGGCGTTGTCGCGTTTGCTCGTTACGGTCGAGCGGTACCCGGAGCTCAAGGCCAACGCCAACTACCTCGCGCTGCAAGACGAGCTGGCGGGCACCGAAAACCGAATTTCGGTCGAACGCCTTCGTTTCACCGAGACCGTCCAGTCCTATAACACGGCGGTGAAGAGCTTTCCCATGAACCTGCTGGCAGGCATGTTCGGCTTCTCACCGAAGGCGTATTTCGAATCCAAGGAAGGCGCCGCGGAAGCCCCGAAGGTCCAGTTCTAGCCCGGTGCGAACGGCCCGCGTCAACGTCCCGCATGTGAGTCGGTGCGCCGCGTTCGCGGCGTTCCTCGTCGTCGCGTTGCCGGCGCTTTCAGCCGCGGCGCCGACCGTGCGCGTGCGCCTGCCGGAAGCGCCGCCTCGCTTCGTATACGACGACGCCGGTGTGCTGTCGTCCGACGAACGCCGCGTCCTCGAAGACACCTTGATGGCCTTCGACAAACGCGGCCTCGAAATCGGCGTGGCGATCTTCAAGTCTCTGCAAGGCGACCCGATCGAGGACGTCTCGCTGGCGCTGGCGGAAAAGTGGAAGCCCGGCAGCGCCGAGCGCGACAACGGTGCGATGCTCGTGGTCGGCATGGACGAACGCAGTGTTCGCATCGACGTCGGATACGGTCTCGAGCCCGTGGTGACCGACGCCATGGCCGGGCGCATCATTCGTTATGACATCGCGCCCTCGTTTCGCGAGGGCCGTTACGGCGCTGGCATTCTGAAAGCGGTGTCGAGTATCGCCGTGCTCGCTCGCGGCGAAACGCTGCCGGAACCCGCGAGCACGCAGCTCCCGGCGTGGCTCCCGCTGGTTTTCATCCTTGTCTTGTTCCTCGTGTTCGCGGGTGCCGCGCGCCGCGCTCGCCGCGGCTGGATCTCGCGCAACGGATGGACCGGCGCGGGTCGGCGCGGCGGGTGGTACACCGGGGGCGGCACTTTCGGCGGTTTCGGCGGTTTCGGTGGCGGCGGGGGGGGCGGTTCCTTGGGGGGAGGTTCTTTCGGCGGCGGGTCATTCGGAGGAGGCGGCGCCTCCGGGAGGTGGTGACGTGGAAGGACCGAAGACGTCGAGTCGAACGCTGCGCGCGATATCCGCGTTCCTCACGGCCGCCGGCGTCGTTCTCGCGGTCGTCGTTGCGGGCGTGGTCGCGCGCGAGCTGATCGCGCCGCCGTCGCATACATGGTCGGCGTGGACGCGCGGCGCCATTTTAGCCACGAGCGTCGTTGCGGTCGCGTTCTGCGTCATCGGTGGGGTGCTTTCGTATCACGTGCATCGCTCTCGCCGCGACTCGGTGCGGACGTTTCTGACGCGCGACGAGCGCGAGAACGTCGTCCGCGCCATTCGCGACGCCGAAGCGAAGACGTCCGGCGAAGTCGTGGTCCACCTGGCCGAGCGCACCCGCCGGACACCGACCATCGACGCGCGCGAGGCCTTCGAGAAAACGGGGCTGACGAAGACGCGCGAACGTAACGGCGTCCTCTTCTTCGTGTCGACGCGAGACCACAAGCTCGCGGTGATCGGCGACAAGGGGATCCACGACCGCGTGGCGCCGGAGTTTTGGGCCGAAGTCGTCAAGCATGTCGAGACGCGCTTCGGCGAAGGACGCTTCGGCGACGGGTTGGCAGAAGGGATTGCGATGACGGGCGCCGAACTCGCGGGTTTCTTCCCGCGCCGCGCCGACGACACGAACGAACTCCCCGATTCCGTGTCGTAGCTCCCGCGATTCCTCTCGCGCGAGAGCATGCGAACGCGACGGAAAACAAAAGGTTGTGGTCGCGAGATTGTCTCTGGCACGCAGCATGCCTATGCTGGAGCATGAGACGTCAAGCGCGGGGATGGGTACCGCCCCACTGTCCCAACCCCAACTGTGCCTGCTTCAACACCTTGTCGGACGACTGGCCGTACAAACGCAAGGGCTTCTACGTTCGTCAAACGCGCCCGTGTCGTATCCAGCGGTTTACATGTCTTGCCTGCGGCCGTCACTTCAGTAGTCAGACATTCTGCACATCGTACTGGCAGAAGCGCCCGGAACTGATCGCGCGCATCCTCATGATGGTCGTTGGTTGCATGGCCAACCGGCAGATGGCGCGAGCGCTGCACTGCAGTCCGTCGACGGTTGCGCATCATGTCGCGCGGCTCGGCCGCCACTGTCTACTGGTTCAGGCCGCCGAGCTCCAGCGCCTGCCGCCGCGACGCGAGATCGCGATCGACGGGTTCGAAACGTTCGAGTGGAGCCAGTACTTTCCGTTCCACCACAACGTGGCGGTCGACGTCGCATCGGGCTACTTCCTCTACCACACCGACAGCCCGCTTCGCCGCAAGGGCCGCATGCGGGCGAGTCAGAAGGCTCGCCGTGCCGTCCTGGAACGAACCCTGGGTAGCCCGCCTCCCCGGGCGGTCGAGGACGGAATGCGTGACCTACTCAAGACGGTCGTCGCTCAGAGCGCAGCGACGGTCATCCGAAGCGACGATCACCGCGCGTATCCCCTGGCTATTGCCTCCCTCGAAGAGCGAGTCGGCCACCGGATCACGTCGTCAAGGCAGCGACGTGACCGGCGCAATCCGCTCTGGGAGGTCAACCTCCTGGATCTGATGATCCGGCACAGCACGGCCGCGCACAAGCGGGAGACGATCGCCTGGGCGAAGCGCCGGCAGGCATCGATTGAAAAACTCACGATCTTCCAGGTGTGGCGGAACTACATCAAGCGACGATGGGAGAAAGGCGGGCCCGAGACGCCGGCCATGATACTGGGCGTCGAAGCTTGCCCGTGGACACTCCGGGACCTGCTCAGGGAACGGCGGTTCTTCCACAACACAACGCTCTCGCCGCAATGGCAATGCTACTACCGCCGTGACGTGGCGACACGAGCGCTCGCCGTCAACCGCGCACATCGTCTCCAGTACGCCTTCTGACTAATCCACAGTGGCTCGAACAGCACCCGGAACCTAGAGCAAGAGAAGGACAATCTTCCGGCCACAACCAAAACAAAACGGCCCGGGTCTGCACCCGGGCCGTTTTTAGCTTCGTAGGAGGCGAAGCGACTACCAGCGACCGCCGCCGCCGCCGCCGCGACGCTCGCCGCCGCGGCTGAAACCGCCGCCGCCACGACGTTCGCCGCCGCCGCGTGGTCCGCCGCCGGTGCGTTCACGCTCCTGAGCCTCGTTGACCTTGATGGTGCGGCCGTCCAGCTCCTGGCCGTCCATTGCAGCCATGGCATCCATGGCGTCTTTCGGATTCGCAAACGAAACGAAACCGAACCCGCGGGAGCGGTCGGTCTCGCGGTCCTTGATGACCTTGGCCTCTAGCACTTCGCCAAACTTCTCAAACGCTCGCCGGAGCCCCTCGTCGGTGGTGTTCCAGCTGAGGCTCCCAACAAAGAGTTTCTTAGACACGATACTTTCTCCTTTAACGGTTCCCGCGATGCGATAGGCTCCCAATCTCCAACTAACAAATCCGACGAGAATCTCCGCACCATCGGTCAGATACCCGCACTAGCATAACCCATTCCCGGGGGTCGGCCAACCCCATTTTTGCCGCTTGGACGCGGGCACGTGTCGCCGCAACGACCTACCCACGTTAAAGTTAACCGTCAACCTTCCCCTGTTGGACGTCGGTGGGCGCCGGCGTCGGCGAGGCCTGGTCTTTGGCCTTGTACTTGCCTTTCAGCTCGGTCACGACGCAAACGAATTCGGTCGTGCCGACGTTCTCGGCGGAGTGCGTTTCGGCGGCGATGAAGAAGGTGTCTCCCACTTTGGCGTCGAACTCCTGCGTCTTCCCCTTGGCGTCCGTCACCACGAGTTTGCCCGCCGACGTCACGACGACCACGTGATCGGGGTGCGCGTGGGGACCGATCTTCTCGCCGGGTTGGAATCGCGCCTCCATGACGCGGACGCGCTCGTTCTCGAGGATCAGCCGATAGATGTCCGGCCCCACGGTGAGCGGGTCTTTCGCGGGAGCGCCGGCTTTCGAGGTGACCGCGACCAGGGCCGCTGCGAACAGCAACAGACTCAAGCGACGATGCATGTGAAACCTCCTTGGCTTCAGATTACGGCGTCCAAACGGCTCGGCGAGCGAGAATAGCACGGGCGGCGTTTCGCGGTCAGCGCGAACGCGGGAGAAACTCGGTGGGGTAGCGGCCCGTGAAGCAGGCGTGGCAGAAGTCCGCGGGCTGCCCGAATTCCGTCGCAACGGCGTCGAGGCCCTCGAGCGAGAGGTATTCGAGCGAGTCGGCGTCGATTCCCTTTGCGATCTCCTGGACGCTCTGGTTCGCCGCGGCCAATTCGTCCATCTCCGGCGTGTCGATGCCGTAGTAGCAGCACCCGATGATTGGCGGCGACGCGACGCGCACGTGCACTTCGACGTCGCGCCGCGGCATGCCGGCTTCCTCGGCCGCGTCGCGGATCATCGCAATCAGAATGCGAAGTGTCGTCGAACGCACCAGCGAATCGTCGACCAGGAGGAAGCGGCGGTACTGCCGCAAGAGCGAGTGCATGATCGTGAACTTGAGGCGTACCAAGTCTTCGCGGTTGGCCTGCCCCGCGATTTGGAAGGTGCGCGGGATGTACGGATTGCGCACCAGCAACTCACGCAAGGGAAGCCCGCTCTCGCTCGCGAATCCAACCGCCGCGTAACGGCCGGAGTCGGGGACTGGGACCACGGCGGCGCCGGCCAGCGGGTGCTCGGTCGCGAGGCGTCGTCCCAATAGATAGCGAAAGTGTCCGACTTCCTGTTCGTCCGCGAACACGCGGCTGTCGGGGCGGGCGAAGTAGATTGGTTCGAAGATGCACTGCTGCCGCGGCGAGTGGGTTGGCACGGCCTGGATGTGTTCGCGGTTACCGAAGATGTCGAAGCGGATCACTTCGCCCGGTAGCACTTCGCGCTCGATAGTGGCGTCGCGCTCGTGGAACGCGCACGACTCCGAGGAGAACACGACGGCGTCGCGCCAGCGGCCGAAATACAGCGGGCGAAAGCCGTGCGGGTCGCGGTAGAGGTACAACTCGGTCAGCGTCATGAGGCAGCCCGAGTACGCCCCCGGGGTCGTTTCCATCAAGCGGCGAATGCCCGCCACCAAGTCGCCGCCCTGCTCGCGCGCGGCGTGGAGGATCTTCTTCAGGATCACCTCGCCGTCGTTACCCGATAGCATCACGGTACCCGACCGCTCGAGCTCCTGAATTTCCTTCTGCAGCAGCGGCAAATCGCCGTTGGTCGCGTTGGAGTAGAAGCCGTCGAGGAGCGTCATCCAATGCGGTTGCGCCGAGATGGCGTCGGTGCCGCCCGCGGTGGCATAGCGCGTTTGCGCGATGGCGATCAACGGACGCGCGCCGGTGAAGTCCTCGCGACGTTCCTTGGTGAACACTTGCGAGACCAGGCCGCGGTCCTTGAAGTGGGAGAATCGGCGGCCGTTACTGTACGTGCAGCCGAAGTTCTCCTGTCCGCGGTGCTGCAGGTTGAACCCTTGCAGCCCGAAGAACTTGACCAGCCCCGGGTCCCACTCCCGGGCGCAGTATCCGAGGATTCCGCACATGCGTTCTTACGACGTCGCGTAAGCGTCCGCTGCTCCCAACTGCACTTCGTTGACGATGCGGCTGATGCGCCCAACGAGTCGTACCTGCGATTCGGTGGGAATGCGGACGTTGTCGGGGAGCTGGATGGCGCTCGCCGTGAGCGTGTCGCGAAAGAACATCGCCGCGCGCAGTGTGTCGGTGAGCGGAAGCCCGAGGCCGCGGGACGCTTCGCCGTATTGCGCACCGATCTTGCGCGCCTGGCCCAGCTGCGGACCGTCGTCCTCTTCCGCGGTCAAGTACTCGAGAATGAGGCCCCTGAGCTGCTGACCCATCTGTCGATGCCGATCGCGCGCGCCGTCGTCGTGCTGCTTCAGCCAGCGCTCGCTCTCCTGGGCGCCGAGTTGCTTGCGAGCCATCGCGAGGGCCTGATCGGCCCAGATGCGTTCGACGGGGCCCACGCGCCGGACGGCGTGGTGGCGCGTCGCGATGTGGCGCACGTCGGAGGCCGCAAAGCGGCGATGGCCGCCGGGGGTGAGGAACACCGGGACCTGACCGGTATCCGCCCACCGTCGCAGGGTCGTGGGATGGACACGCAAAGCGTCCGCGGCCTCGGTCAACGTGAGCCAATCGGTGGGGTCTGGGGTGGGTCCTTGACGATTCATGGATCCTATGCTTGAATGCGTGAAACTATGCAAAACTATACGATCGTGACGCAGGTTGCAATGATTAACTCCAGCCTACCCGCGCCCGAACGGACCCCAAAACCTTAACATCGAGGACACGAACCATGAAACGGCTTTTGTATTCCTCCTCCTTGGCGGTCGCGATTGCGGCCATGTGTGCTCTCGCGGCATGCGACGACGACGACAATCCCGCCAACACCGGCCCGACCACCGGCAGCGTGTCGGGCACGGTCACGTTCACCGGCACCTGGCCGTCCGTCGGTGATGTACAGGTCTCTGTCTACTCGACACTGATAACTCCACCCGGAGTTCCCGGTGGACCCCCGGACGGGTTCACCGACCCGCTCAATTCGGCCACCGACTTCCCGACG
>Ga0105092_10000644_pt1 | contig 18178 bp, 26 predicted proteins | sample PPLLak2March2015_FD_87021 | JGI IMG/M metagenome (GOLD analysis project Ga0105092, IMG submission 87021) | Freshwater sediment microbial communities from Prairie Pothole Lake near Jamestown, North Dakota, USA - PPLs Lake P7 Core (1) Depth... | ecosystem: Environmental > Aquatic > Freshwater >... | reverse complement strand
TGCCGAACATCCGTTGCAGGCAGATGTACGCCGCACGGTTGGCACCGATGTCCGTGTGAACGTGAATCTCACGGGCCCAGAACGCCTTCGGGTCCTTGGGCGGCATGACCCGAATGAAGTTGTCGTTGACCTGCGACTTGAACTGGGTAATCCCCAGCCGTTCCAGAACGCTGGTCTGGACGTAGTAGAAGCTCGTCCGACCACTCTGGCTCCGATTGTAGGCATTGTTGATTGCGTCTGTTCGTTGCGACATTTCAGTCACCTCTTGAAATAGAAACGTAAAATGTAGTTGTATGGTCTACGGCATTATACCGATAGAGCCATCGTCGATGCTGATACCCATACTGCTGTCGCCGATCCTGACTCCCATGGACCCACTGGGTGTGATCCCGATAGGAGATCGTACCGGGCAGTCGTACTCGTCGAATTGCGTGTTCCGCAGTTGCTGGTCGGTCTCGGCGACCATCTGAACGGTCGCATAGATGAACAGACCGGTGAGGAACAACAGTAACGAGACGCCAACAGCGACTAACAGTTTCTCGTACATGGGTACCTCAGTATGTGGCCGCCGCGGCTGCTGCAGCCATGGTGGCGGTGTCCATGTTGGTTCGTGCCTGCTTCTTGACCTCGGGTTGCACCACAACCGGTGCCTCCCAGACGACCGATTCCGGGGCGCTCCTGAGCCTGTAATACTTCATCCGGACCTCGCCGGTTGACGTGTCGCAGCGGAACAGCGTGTCGTTCGAGACCAGGAACTGATACTGGCCGACCTGCCGACCGGGTGAAATACCCATGGTCATGCTGCAACCGACCACGATCAATGCCACGACTAACAACGCCACATAGAGCCTACTCATGATCCTGACTCTCCACCATCAAGTTCCGATATTCCACCGTTCTCGTCCTTCTTCTTGTCCTCGTACGGACCGGCGAGTACCCGGTACAACTCCGCACCGACACACCCAATTATACCGATCGCGGAATTGATATTTGCGTATCGAACTCCCACGATCTTGAGCCACCGATGCAGCAAGCTCGAAATCAGGTAGTTCATATCGCCGACGGTCGGCGTGTAGTAGCCGCTTGGATCCTTGGTGACCTCGTCGAACTCGTTGAGCAGCGGGTCCCACTTCATTCTGTCATCTTGTGTAATGTACGGCATCGCTTCACCCCAACAAACATGCCTTGACAATGATAGCACCGAGCGCCGACCGACCACCATAAAAGGTCGAGACGTTGAACAGGTCAATGACCCTCGCGACATCGACGGCGCCATCGTCGTCAAAGTCGGTGATCCGGTTGAGCAGGTACGTCATGATCGAGCGACGAACGACCTCGGGCTCCTCGCTGATCGCGTCAAACGCGGCCTTGGCGTCCCTCCACCGCTTCTTTCTCTGCTCTGGCACCGTAATGAGCACCTTGCAGAGATCCAGCACCTTGGCATCGAGTGGGGTGCCGCTGACCAGGAGATCGAGCGCCTGATCGATCGGGAGGCTCATGACCTGCTCAAGAGAGACCAGAGCAGCCCGCGGTGAGCCCTCGCACGTGTAGGAGATGGCTTCGATCAGATCGTCGTCAAACGTCAGTTTTTCCGACTCGCGGACTGACCGAATCAACTGCATGATCTCGTCGCGGGACAGCAAATCGACCTCATACTGGGCACACCGGTTCCGCAGCGTCTTGACGAGCTTCTCGGGCTCGGTCGTGCAGAAGATGAAGTACGCATGCGGCGGGTTATCCTCGACCAGCTTAAGTAGGGCCTCCTGGGCAGGACCGGTGATCTGGTGAGACTCGTCGAAGATGAAGACCTTCGATTTGGCACCAAATCCGCTGAACATGGCTTGCTGTGCGACCTCGCGGACAGTGTCAATGCCCCTGGTGTTGGCAGCGTTATAGACGAACGTACTGTTCTCGTCGGCACCGAACTCGGCGGCGAGAATCAGGGCGAGAGTCGTCTTGCCACAGCCGGATGGGCCCTTGAATAGGATCGCGTGGTTCCGCTTGTCCGGTTGCTCATTGAGCGTAGCGCCGAGTGCCATCTTGAGGGACTCGTTGCCCACAACGTTCTGGAGTTTCTTCGGTCGTACTTGTTGGTATAGGCTCATTGTTAATCGTCCCAATAAAACTTCACGCCAACGGACTTCAAGTGATCCTTATCATCCGGATCAAACAAACCGATCGCGGAGACACAGAACCAATGCTTCGATGGGAACTCCTCTATCTTCCCGATGAAGAATCTGTTCCAGTTATCTATCATCCGATTCCCGCCGCTCCACGGCATTGATACGCCACCATAATCAAAAACTATCGCATCGGAACCAGCTATCATATCCTCAAGGTCGTGCACCGTCCCCTGAAAGTTCTCGAACAGTGCAACGAATTTATACTCGTAATTCTTATCACCGACCTGCTTGGCCACCCATTTTACCCAGTTCTTCTGGGTAATCTTGTCCTCGTCAGAATCGGCTATGTACAATATTTTCAGCATTTCACCGGTTCCAGGTCGTACCAGTTCGGTCCCATCTCGACATCAGTATCGAGCGGAACGTTCTGCCACGGAAACCGTACCGATTTCATCGTGGTCGTGGCTATGTCGATGACATCATCAAACTCATCAGGCTCGACACTAAAAACGATGCTGTCGTGAACCTCGTTGATGATCGTCGATTTCATGTGGTGCTCGACCATATAGTCGTCGATCCGTACCAATGCATCAAGCAGAAGGTGAAAGCCCGTTCCCTGAATCGGAAAGTTGTAAATCTGATATATCGTCAGTGGTCCGTGAACCCGGAATCCACTCAGACCCTCGATGTAACCGTTCTCGCAATAGAACTGAACGTTGCGTTTCTGCCACTCACGGACACCAGGAAATTCCTCCCAGAACTCCGCCTGCAGCTTTTCGAAATGGGGCAGCGGGAACTTGTTGCCGAAGTACCCGCAAATTGCCTTCGGTGTCGCACCGTAGATCGAGGGAAACACGAACTTGTTCTTGCCCATGTACTTCATGTCGGCATCGACCAGATCGATGGGCACGCCGTGAATCTTACCACCCCACTTCTTGTGAATGTCGATCTTCCTGACGGTCTGGTCGATCAGGTTCTTGTCCTGCGAAGCCATACCAATGACCCGGGCTTCATGAGCCTTGAAATCGACCTCGACCAGAATTTGACCGGGTTCGGGGATGATCACACGTCGGAACTTCTTCTTGTCCGGGTCGTGCTTGTATGCGTTCTGAGAGTTGGGTCCCGACGCCGACGATCGGAACGTATCGGCGGTATTGAGCCAGAACAGCGGATGAATCTTACCATCAGCCCACATTAGCCTCCGGTATTCCTTGATCTTCTTGGTCACGTCCTCGGCATCGCGGTACCGCTTAAGGATGTCGAGCACCTGCTTGACCCTCGGGTTATCCGTCGTGTTCCGAATGTCATCAAGGATCTCGGAGTCGGTGGAGCCAGCACCACCCGGCGTCGTTCGTTCCTTGGTCTTCTCAACCTTGAACGTCTTATACAGCAACTCCTCCCAGTGACCGGGTGCGTTCGGGTTGAATGTTATGTCACGTTTGGACTCGAATGCCTTAACCTCTGGTTGTTTGCGAATCTCGTCGGTTGCCGCGGCCATCGCCTGCGTGTACTCGCCGAAGACCTCATCCATACGCTTGGTGTCGATTCTTATACCACGCTCGTGCATGTTCGCGAGTGTGTGCAGGCTCCGAGTGAATAGGTCATTCAGTGACCTCACGCTCGGAATGCGGTCGAGTATGGCTCGCTGCTGATGACAGGATGCCAACGTATGCCGCGAGTCGAAGCAGTTGTAATTGCAAACGTCCTCAAGGGGTGTCTGTATCAGATTCGATCTATCGAGTCCGTCCTCGTGCTTGTACTCATGTCCGGTACGTTCGAAAGCCTGAAATTCGAGACCGGTGCAGTTCTTGCAGGAATAGTTAACGACGTGGTAGGACACCATTGTGTCATGCACGAAGTTGACCATTCCGTGACCGACGAACTTCCTGCTCCACATCTCCTCCATGTAGTAGTTCTGGACGGTCTTTGGTGCCGGGCTCTTGACGAACCGACCGAGCGCCGCCAGAATCATAGCCTGCTCCGGTAGCTGGAAGACCCGCCGACCCATGATACCATCGGTGGCGGCAATCGGAATGAAATAGCAGTATTCCGGCGAGTCGGTGATCGAGACACACAGAATGTCGGCACCGTCCTCGCTCGGTTTTAACCGCGTTGTCTCGTAGTCGAAACTGACGATATTCGTCGATTGGCTGAACCGATCAAGAATCGAAATGGCTTCGTCCACGTTCTTGATTAGTCGATTGTCCTCTTTGGCCGGGATCTTTGGTAACGGCAAGTCAAGAGCGCCCACGATGTTCGCCAGGTCGTATGCCAGAATCAGCTTGTCATCAATCCCGGTCTCGTCGTTCTTGCGGTGAAGAAAGTACGACGGATGAACCATACACCCGACCCAGCACCCCAACTTGTGATAGGGCACGACCTTGCCATGCAGGGTCATGGCGTTGGGAGACTTGATGGCGTCACTCTTGAGAACCGCTTGAATTGCCTCGGTGCCAAGACAGACGATAAGCTTCGGCTTGACCTCGGCGATGTCCCGTTCGAGGTTCGGCGAGCAGCACTTAATCTGAATGCCGGTTGGCTTGATGTCTCTCCATCCATCCTTGCCGGGGAAGCACCTATTGACGTTCGTTCGAACGCAGTCCTCATCCATGTTTACGTCAACAAGCTTGAGCATTTCGGACAGGAGCATGCCGCTGGCACCGACCAACGGCACGCCTGTCTTGTCCTCGGTTTTACCCGGGCACAAGCCAACGATCAGAATGCCCTTCCGACCGCGTCCGAATCGTGAGATGTTCGGGCTGTGGCAGTTCTTCGCGAGACCGCAGGTGTTACAATCGTACACCGACGGCTCCTCTGCCTTCTTCTTGTGAACCCGGGGTGCCCTCTTGGCACCCATGATCTCATCCGGGTCCTTGATAAATGTGAGTTGCTTGCTCATTACTCCCTCGTCTGCAGCAGGTGCTTGACCTCCTCGCACTCGAACATCACCAGCTTACTCTCCGGTAGGAAGCTGAACCACTTACTACCGGCGGCGACGTCCCGCAGCAGGATCGGGTTAATGAGAAATGTCAGCTCCCGGTCGACCTCAGCAGCGAGCGGAATCGTCTCGGTGATTTCACCGATCGATGGGTTCCTCGTGGTGATGAACATGGTCTTACCGGCCACGACGATGGTCGATTCCTTGTCGGCTGAATCCATGCCCTTGACGAACTCAATCTGCCTGCCGAGCACGTCGTTGATGCTCTCGTCGAATGAGATGGTCTTGGCACCGGACAGCGCCGTCTGATCCGGGAAATACTGATCGAGTTCGGGGTACTTACCGTCGATCAGCTTCGTTTGGATCTTAACATCGCCGGCCATGACGCCGAATGCACCATCGAACAGGAGGAATGCTTCGATCCTGTCCCTGTGGGACGCCACGATGTCAATGAACGTCGTGTAAACCGTGCATTGCCACTGGGTGTCGGTCGGCAACGAGAAGCGAAAGATCCGACTGCGGTTGGTCGAGATGATTCTGTTGCCATCGATTCGAACACCCTGTAGGGCACCAGCGTTCTCGTCCTTGGACACGTTGTTCCGGCACGATATCAGACCGCTGGCGATAGCCTTGCACGTCTTGTCGTCGTGAATGATCTTCCACATGGAAAAGTCGATCTCGACGAACTTCTCAAGTTTCGTGCCGTTGAATTTGCCCTCAACCCGGTTGGTCTGCACCGCCAGGTATTTGGCATCCTTGCCCAGCTTTAACTCGACCTCGTCCGCCTTGAGGCTCTTGAGCAGGGCAATGAACGGAGCGCCGGGCACCGAGACTCGGTAGCCAAGGTCGACCGGCAGCTTGTTCTGAATCCACACCAGACCGTTCGATACCTGAACCTTGTCGTCCCAGAACTTGATGGCCTGCATGTCGGCGGGTGAACCGGCAGCACCGAGTACCGGTGCCACCGTTTCCAGCGCCTGAATGAGTGCTTGTCTGTTGACTTTCATTGGTTCTCCGATCAGGACTCGGTACCGAGCGGGTTTCCATCGTCGTCGGTGTACGAGCCATCGACTTCGGTCTCGCCGCCGTCATCGACCGGCGTGCCGTTGGTGGTCGTCTCTTCGACCTCAACCTCAGGCCCCGGTTCCTTCTCGACCGGCACCACAGCGACCGGTGCCTCAGTGACGGGGGCTGTCGGGATCGTGGCTGCCGTCTCGGTCGTAGGGACCGGTGCGGGGGCCGCCTTGGGGGCTTTCGGTTCGAGCTTCTTCTTGGCGTTGAACAGGCAGGACTGGGCGTTGTGCTTTGCCTGCTTCGCGTCCTTGCCGGTGGCCATGTACGCGGCGATGAGCGCCTGCATAATGGTCTCGTTGCTCTTGCCATCGGCGAGCATCGTCTTGGCGATATTCAACACGCCAGCGGTGCTCTTGACCTTCGGGGTCGCGGGCTGCGACTGGGTTGGATTCGTCGTTTCGTCTGCCATCTTCGGTTTCTCCTGACGCTTAACGCGTCGAACAGCGTTTGATGATCTGGCAACCGGCTCGTCGCCGCGTTCTACCGGATCGGGTCTGCCCATCCGCACGGTGGTGTTGCCATCTCGGTCTATAAACACCGACGTGTTGAGCAACTCATTCGTTTCTATGGTGCACTCCCTGAACATGTCCGGTGTCTGCTCCTTGCAGCGACGGCACCGATTCGTCGATTCTTGCTTCTCCGGGGTGCGGGCACCGAAGAACTTACAATCTTCGTTACTGTACTTGGACATGTCACTCCTCGGTGGGAGTATCGTTTGCTTCCTTCTCGACGCGGCCCGGCACGATCAACTTAATGGTCTTCGGACCACCATCATCGGTCTTCTCGGGCTCGTCGGGTTTCTCCAGATCCGGAGCCACCGCGATGTCGATACCGAACGTGTCCTTGATCTGCTTGATGACCTGCTTCGGCGTCCCCTCGACGGTAATCGCCGCACCACCACCGGACACGAGTTTGGTGGCGATTTTCCCGACCGCTTTGCCCTGCGGGCCAGCGATGGTGCTCGGGATCATTTCGGGCAGGATCAGGAACAACTGCTCGACGTTCACCGGCACGCCATTGACCCTCTTCACGTTCATGGTGTGGGATTCGTTGTCAACGATCACGTTGACCATCGTGAAACTCATCATTTTCATCGGTCTCTCCTTTGAGTGTTTCGATTGAACTTGTACGGTGTTATACTTCGCTCCCATCGATCAGGGCAAATGCAGCCTCTTTGCCGAGACTGTCCGGGTCCTCCTCTTTCGGTAGCCGCACGGCACGAACGATGTCAACGAATGGCTCGAAGAAGCCCATCTCAGAGTTGAACTGAGAGATCCTGTCAAACGCGTCCTCGTCCCATAGAAAGATCAGTTCGCTCGGTCGCTTGTCGAGGACGAGCCTCTTTTGCCTCGGTGTCAAGTGCGTGCCGAATGAAGCAACCGTATCGATCTCCATCCGCCACATATCGAGAACGCCCTCGACCATAATCATCCGACCACCGGGCCGGATGGCGTCGTAGTTGTACAGGTAATTGTTGATCTCGCCGGGAGCACCCCTGTACTTGAGGTCGGCCATTGCCGTCAGATCGGCTGCCTGAAAGTTGACTACCTCGCCCTGACAGACGACCGGAATAATCATGCGGTTCATGTACTTACCAACGCGACAGATACCACACCCATAGTGAACGAGTGTTGACCTGCCGATGTCGCGGCGCTTCTGATACGCATCAAGTAGCGGGAACCTGGTGTCCTTGGTGATCAACTCGAAATACTGTGGCAGACCGGTGAACTCGTTGTGTCCGCGGGTCTGAGCAATCTGCATCTCGCCATTGATGATCTGCCTGATGGTGTCCTCGACATCCAGCTCGAAGGAGATGTCGCCATCAGATACCATTTCATCGCACTTATCCCGGGGTAGCCCAGTCAGAACGTGAATCAGGTAGCCAATTGGTCCCTTCTTGCGGCAACGCCAGCAGGAGAACAGACCAGATCCCTCAAAGATACCAAGGTGGTCCGATGGGTCGTCCGGGCAGAACGGGCACTTGATGTTCACGGTGTTTGCGGACACATTCTTACCCGTGAGAAAATACGGAACGTCGATCTGCTTGAGAATCTCGACTATCTTCTGCTTAGTGAGCTTCATGCGTGATCGATATCGCCGCCCCACCGATCAATATGAGCACCGGTCTGCTCGATGTAGTTCTCGATCGCCTGCCGCACGTCCGGCACGGCACCCTCGCCGCTGGTTTCATGAAGACGCCAACCGCGACCGGTATCGCTATCCCTCAGGATGACGGTGCCGGTGTACCGCCGCTCGTTCGTGAGTTTCTGGAGGAAATCCAACAGTTCGGTATCAGTGTGCTTAGCCATCGTGTGACTCCAACCATACTATGAACTCGTCTCTTGTCCTTATTATCCCATCCATGCACTTGAACGTGCCGTCCTTTTGCGACCTGCTCCAGTTCGGGAGACTGAACCACATGCCGCTCCGGAAGTCAAGATCCGCGAGATTATAAATGCGGTTCTCCTCTTCCTGCGTCAGACGCCGACCGCAGCAATCGGTGGTCAGCGTTCCCTCGAACCCACCACACACGTCGCAGCAGGTCAGCTCGCTACGGCAGAAGTAGCACTCACCACAATGACACTCATGCCATTTATGCGGGGTTGCCAATGAATCAGCAAGCTCCGCAAGAATGTCTCCGTGACAATCACGCGGCTTGCACCAGCAGCCAAGCCGAAGACCCCTCAACTCGTGCAGGGCCGCCAGGAGCTCCGGGTGCCGCTCGAGATGGGCGAGGTACTTGGTAATCACCTCTATCCTCGTGCCATCTCGACCGATCACGAATGGGTTGCCCCATTTCGACGTGCGGCTGATATCGACGTCGAACTCCTGGTAGTGTCGATTGACAACTGTAGTCTTCATTTTGGAATGAACGGTGCCTTAGTTCATACACTTTACCGTTTTGGCATTACGACCCATTACTCCTCCCTCATTTTTAGCCTCGACGCAAGAACAGCCACAAAACCGAGTAGCGCCATTCCTATTGCGGTTGGTGCCGGGATGGCAAGCGGGAATTGCTCGTACGGGAATGGACTTGGCTTTATCAGGTACTGGTACGCGTACAGTAACGTATCGGTATCATTGTAGATCAGATCCTTTTGACACTCCTGCCACATTCTTTGGCGTTCGGTAATCGTGTATTCATCATACACCGAGTACGATTTAGGACCAATCGAAATCTTGCCGTTTACGATAAACTCTCCCTGGCGGATCGGTACGAACAGCTCGTAAAGATACTCTGGAGGGTCTAGTATTGGTAACTCGTAATCAGCAGGTTCCTCGAGTATGACTATCGGGCTACCGGCCAATGCCTGAACCAGAAACAAGATTACGACAACCTGCATTACCAGTTTCATTCTTTTCTCACCGCATTCAGAAGCTTAAATAGTTTCGTCGAGCAGTTGTCGCTTGTGCATAACTTGTCGTTATGAATGTGGTAAACCATCTCCCAGTCTTCGGATCCGTCATCATACTTGTATGAATGTCCCTTCACAATAACCGTTGTCATGAACGACTGTTCCCGGCCTTCCTCAATAGGTTTGCCACATACGTCACATGTAAATGTCTTTTTACATGTCATGATTTAACCTCAGTTGATGGGCTCGACGGCGACCACGTACGGGTATTCCTGCATGAACCAGCCGACCCGTTGCTTGCCCTTGGTCGTAATACGGAACTTCTTGCCCTGTTGGAGCTTCGAATAGAGCTCGTCGGCGTTCCACACACCGAGCATGATGCCGTTGTCGCACTCGAAAACGCCATCGGTGGTCCCGACCATGTAGTGTGACGACCGATCCTCGCCGGTTCCGCTGTAATCGACGTAGAGACGGTTGACGGTGCATTCATGAACCGCGGTCGGACCCCAGCCACCGACGCCGACGGCTTTGTTGACGGCCACGCACCCGTAACCAAGACCCACGATCAGCAGACAGACAACGATAAGAGCAAATATCGCTTTCATTTGTTACGCCTCAAAAAATGTAACCAGACCTGATTTTGATTTCTCGCTTGATACGTCGCATCGCGAGATTACAGTATTTCTCGTCGATGTCGAAACCGATAGCCTTCCGGTCGACGCGGAAGGCCGCGACCATAGTCGAACCGCTACCAAGGAAAGGATCGAGCACGACATCACCCACAAACGACAGCAGCTTGATACATCGTCGGGGTAGCTCCAACGGGAATGGTGCCGGATGACCAAGGCGAACGCGGTCCTCGCAGTGCATCTGCCAGACGCAATCCGCCCAATGGACGAACTCATCCTTCGTGATGTCCATTACCTTACCGTCGGCATCCTCCCTCTTCCACTCGTCTTTGCTCATGATGACAATGGCCTCAGCCGGTGGCATAATGAGCGGGGCCTTCGCGGACATCCACGTGCCCCAACCGGCTCGCGGACAGTTGCCCTTGGTCCAGATAGCCGTGGTGTAGTGTCTGAATCCGCACAGCTTCATTATATGGACGTAGTCCGCGTATACCGTTTGCTTGCCGCCCTTTGCGGTCTCGAACGGAATGTTGACGCAGATCCGACCATGAGGCTTAAGCCACGTGTAGCAGTTGTTCAGCCACTGGTCGCAGAACGCCAGGTAACCATCGTAGTTGATCGAGTCGTCGTGATTACCGTACTCGATACCAACGTTGTACGGTGGCGACGTCACTATCAAGTCCACGGTGCCGTCCAGCTCCGCGACTTCCTCGGTGCAGCTACCGTGAATGATTCGAATCGTATCCGTCTTGAAGAAATCAATCACCGTCAATGCCCTTTAGTAGGTGATTCCATTCGTCGTCCCAGACCTCCTTTGAGTCGTGAAGGTTCTCGGGGTGGTTCGCGGCATCATCGTCGATTACCCTGACCTTCACCTGATCCGTCACGTCGCCACCACACTCGGGACACAAGTAAAAATCTGGACCCATATGATACTCAGGCGGACGGTAATCCGGCTTATCGAACTCAGCCCCGCATTCTTCGCACTTGTGATTCATGGTTTGGTTCTATCCTTCGCGGTGTAGCCGGTGCACTTGCCGTCGTCGCCGATCTCGGCTCTCGACGGCAGGACGCATTTTCCGTCTCGATTGCAAAGGCAATTCGCCGCCCTGCAATCGAAATCGTCCCTACCCCAGTCACGGCTGTGGGGCCAGCCGTGGCCGGGTTGGTGCGGCATTATACCTCTATACTCGATGTCATTTACCATTAGTGGGAGCCTGAATCAGCAGGTTTAGGATGTCAGCCTGTCCGCCGCCAATGACCTAGGGCACGCCGCCAGTCCACTTCTCGATGCCTTCAATCGCAGATATTCAAGACCACCCTGGTTGGTAATGGCTTGCGACTGGATTCTGTCTCATGTTCGCCGTCCTTTCGTACAGCTATAAGGGTTGATCGTTCGTCTCTATTATACTCAGGTGACGGTCGGTGGGTAATTAATGGTTGGCACGTCGGAATGATGAAAAATACTGAACACAACTGTGAATCTTGCCGGTGCTTGCGGCCAACCTCCAACCGTGCAGCGTATTCGCCCAGTGCAGGCCGCCGCAACCGCAGTATCGACATCTATGCTGATTATTTACCAGCATGACGCCGTCCTTGTCCATTGGAAATTCATCGTCGTCATCGTACGACCAGGCGTTCATACCCTGATCGATGATGAAGTCTGCCATGTCGCCCATATTCTGGTTATACTCTGCACAGTGGGTAGGTGATAATCTCGACCGGTGTGTTGGTATGTCTGCAGATGTCGATGGTTGACTTGGTGCCGGAGGAAGATCCGTCCCAGAAGGCAAGGACGAGATCACTGTCGTCAACGATCAGTCGATTGCGACGAAAGCCCGCAGATCGGCCGTACGTATTCCAGTCTGGAATGTGAATGATCTTTGGGTAATTGTGCCTGTCGGCGTACTCCTCGGCCAGAGAATCGGCACCGGCCGCACTGCCGGATACCAGAACGAACGGATCGAGCACGTCGAGGATCTCGAACATCAGCTTGCGGTCATTGAAACCGCGAGAACCAACGACGCCTACGTTCACTGATCTACCCCATCACACAGTACCAGGTCGACTCGACCGGTGTAGTCCGCTTTCTGGTAAATGAAACCGAGCTTGTTGATGCGACGATTGTGCTGTCGCTTTATGATCCGTTGAGCCTTGGCCATCTTCTGCTGATTAAGATGCAGAAACACGACACCCTCAGGGTCGTCCCGGTGGTCCTGCACGCCAGTGATCGAGTATTTGCCGTCGCCATCGACCGTTACCTCCAGCGCCAGACCAATCGGGTGAAAGAACAGACGATTGACTTCATGCAGCAGGCCGGTCTCGACGAAGTTTTTGACACGCATCATCTTCTTCATATCAGCCCTTTTCTATAATCTTTAGCTGCTGCTCGATCCAGGTATCCCACCACAAATCGAACTGATCCTTAACCGTCTGTTCCAATTTGTTGATGATCTCCGGTGTTATAAAGCCCGGCCAGTCGTGACCGATTCTGGTAATCTTATAAATCTCAGCCTGCGATTTCAACGATCTGATAGCCCGTACTGCACGTTTATGTCGTATGCTTGTTTTCATTTAATCACCGAGCATACGTACGAGACAATGACGAATCCCCAGAACAGGAATCCGCCGATTACGGCGAATATCTCACCCTCACATGGCCTAATCCACATCTTCCACCATGGAGTGAAGGAACAACCGGTCTCACAGCTACAGCCATCGGTTTTTATATCGTATCATGGGCCGGTGAGATTCGACCACCTACAATCATCACACTTACTCATCCGAATACCCTCTGCACGGCCCTGGTCTTCTTGTGTGGTTTGACCCATATAGCCTCAATTCTTTTATTACGAGTCGCCTGAATGGTTTTTGATGGGTTACACGACATTTCAAAATCGTGTCGTTCCCAACCGGATTTCTCCAACGGTTCATAGATGGGGTGAGTATAACCACTGATCACCGCCATGCCCTTTATACTCAGCATGGTGTTGACGAAGTTTACGTGGTCGTCGGCGCTCATTTCATGTTCGTATACCTTCTTGTCAACCCTGGTGTCCTGAACGTACGGGGGATCACAATAAAACAGAGTATCCGGACCGTCGTATGTCTTAACGATATTGGCCCAATCGTCCGATTGTACCTGTACACGACGCAGACGATTATGAACTTCCGGCAACCCGTCAATGGTGTTCATCCACGCCATGACGTTCTTATTCTGGGTCCGAACCTCATAGCCCCATCCACTCCCCATCACACCACTAAACGCCTGTCTCGCGGCAACGAAGAACTTTACGGCTTTAATAATAGGGTCCGGTTCTATCTTCCAGGTGTCCCGGGACTCCAGGTAGAACTGTTTGGAAAACAATAGTGGTTGAACCCTTCGGTGGAATTGATCAAATTTCTCCGGATCGGAAAGGACGGTGAAGAATGCGTACAAGCCCTGGTTTAAATCGTTATAAACCTCGAGGTCTACCGGTTCCCTTGCCAGTAAAATGCTGGCGGCACCACCAAATGGCTCCACGTAGATTTTACACGGTGGCATCAATGGTATGATCTGTTTTTGCATGCTACCTTTGCCCCCGAAAACCATCTCAGCGGGGATCGTAAGACTCTCACTGAGACCTCCTTTCTTGATTATGGCCCATCGTGAAACTCGCGAATGAACTCCATGACTAGCTCGACCTCGCTTACATTCTCTTCGCGGTGTTTCGCGGTGGTCTTGTCGAGAGACCTGTCGAGCGTCAGGTAGATGACCAGACACTTCTTAGTCTGGCCGTTCCGGTGAATACGACCAATGCACTGTTTACGGATCCGCGGGCTCGCGATTTGATCAAAGAAGATAACCGTGTCGGCGACCGTTCCATCGAAACCCTCCGCAGCACACTTCGGATGGGCAAGCATTAACATAATTCTTGGGTCATCATGAAACGCATCAATGGCATTCTTTCTCTGCTGCTGGCTCTGGCCACCACGGACCGTCACGTAGCCAATCTTCGTCGGGTCGAGCGCCCTCTCGATTAGACTCGCACCCTCAAGGAACTGGTGGTAAACGATCAGCTTCGTGTGGGTGTCCTGTATGATGTCGAGCAGGGCGTCAACCTTCGGGTTCTCCTTGAGTAGGTACGTCCTCTTGTTCTCACCCTCACCATGGTAAAAGAACCCGCTCGCGAGCTCCCGCAGCACGACGGCCTTCGCCTCGGGTTTGATGGTCTGAATGTGGTCATCACCGATCGTGAGCATATCGCCGTCGATGACTTCTTTCTGCAGACGCAGAAACTCCTCGCTCGGCGGCAGAACCAGGTCCATTTCCTGAATCTCTGGTAGATCGAAGCACTCTTGTCGGCTGTATCGCAGCGTACAATCGGAGATTCTATCAAGGATCTTCTCACGAGCACCCTTTTTGATCTTCCACTCGTAGCCCCAACTTGGTGGTTCGAAGTACGCGGATCGATACTGGAAGAAGTTCGTACCAAGGCTTCGGCCAAGGTCGATCAGCATGTAGATATTGAACAGTTCGAGCATCGACTTGTCAACCGGTGTGCCGCTCAGACCGATGACATGAGTGGTCTTCTTCGACAGTTCGAGGCAGATTTGGGCGGTGAGCGATTTGTAGTTGCTGACGCGGTGAATCTCGTCGAAAACCACGCAGTCCCAGGGCTCTTTGCTGTGTGCAATGTCATTGATGATCCACTTACCGTGACCGTCACCATCGACATCACCATAAAGCTTCGCGTACAGGCTCTTGAGACCCTCATAGTTGACGACGGAGACGTTGCAGCCCTTAGCGATGCCGGCGAGCCTCTCGTCCCTGGTGCCAATGAGAAGAGAGAACGAGAACTTCGTGTACTTGGCGGTGTCACCCTCCCACGCACTGAACGCGGAACCGGGGCACACGACCAGGATCCGTTTACAGCCCCATTGTCTGGCGGTTTCCAGGGCGGTCAGCGTCTTGCAGGTACCGACGTCATGAGGGAACATCACACGGGCTCTCTCGGCGGAGAATGCCAGAGAGACAAGCTGGTGGTGCTTCATCTTGATACCGAACTTGCGGTCGGCGAAGATGAACCCGAGCTCCTCGTCGGTCAGCGTCTTGTAGTCAAAACCGGTAGTGGGACTTGAACCCACGTTGCCGGGTTTAAAGCCCGGCGTCCTGGTGTAACTAGACGATACCGGTTTCGGGTTCATTTCATACAACTCCACAACATCAAAATGGTGCCCAATACGCAGCATAGACTGAGGCCACCAAGTATAACTACCGCCGCGAATCGTGAACTGACGATTGAAAAGCAATGATTATCCCCCATCACAGGTTGTCCTCCACGTCACCAACACCATTCTCCTTGAGACCGTCCTCGTAATTGTAGAACTCTTCGGACTTGTGCTTGAGGCATGTCCACATACCGTCAGTTTGTTGATACCAGACGACGACGCCCTCCTTCATGTGGTTGTCCCACGCAGCGTTCCCGTGTACGTACTCGTTCGTGATCCGGTCGATGGTGAACTGAATGTCGATCTGGTCGGCCCTAACCTTGTCGATCAGAACCGGTCTGACCATGCCGAGCTCGTCGGCCCGGTGGTAGACGGCCTCACGCGACAGGTCGAACGTGAAGTCGTCCGGCGTCGTGATCGTCACTCGGTAGAGCATGACCTTGTACTGACCGTGCTCGCAACCATACGGGAACCCATTCTGTATCATACCACCGTTCTTGGTGTAGCCGAAAATCTCATAGTAAACGATCTCACCCTGGTGAAGCTTTCCTTCCAGAGACCGACGGATCTCCTCACGCTCCTCTGGCATGTGCGAACCAATATGATCGACTCGACGCGTGCCGGACAGGGTCATCCAGGTTCGCTTTGGCGTCCATAACTTCCACCACGGTCGATTGGTGTCCGTCAGCATATGACCGGTCCGGCCACTGGTGCCGTGAATCTTCTCCTCAAGGTACATGATAGTACCGTCCGGAATCGTGTGGAAGCACCGCATCAGTTGCCGGGTATCCCAATGCTGCTTGAACATAAATGATGCCGGGCGTCTCTGCTTTCTGGTCCGGTTGCGGGAACCCGGTTGGCCGGGCATGTTCGCAGGCACGATATACTTGCGACAGATTTCGATGCCGTCGATGGCCGTGAACTCATCACCAACATTGAACTTTCCGCACCACCCCTTATGTGAAAGGCTAAGATATTGGGTGACCAGATATCTGAGTGAATCGATTTCTGCTACGTAACCATTCGACATCTCACCGCGGAACCGCTGAGCACGAACGCGGCCGTTGTTGCCGAAATAACCCTTCTTGGTCGGGTCGGCGTTGAGCTCCTTGCTCGAATACAGGTTGTTGGCCTTTAGGTAGCCCTCGGACAGCCTCAGGTTGGAGTCGAAGTATACAACGACATCGCCGTCCTGTGCATCAAGACCGACCACCACCGTCGTGCCGATCACCGTCGCCAGTTTCAGTCGATCTGCGTTTGGGTGCTTGCGAACGTTCTCCAACTTGACGATGATAGCATTATTAGTTTCACCCTTGGTCAGTTCCACGTTACGCCTCCACGAACTGCTCGTTGTGAACCGGGCACTTCGGCACGCCCATCGACGCCGCCAGATCGGTCTTGACCATGATGATGTACTCGCAGCCGTCGTGCGGACACTTCATCTTAATGAGGGTCTTAACCTTCGGCGTCTCCGGCTTCGGTTTCAGATTGAGCTTCTTGTGCGGGTAGTCACCAAGCGTTGCCGCCATGGTGTTGATCAGACCCTGTAGGGATTCACCGGCAACCGTCGCACTGGGCTTGCCCTCAAGCCCGATCTTCTTCATGCCGTCCTTGAAGTGCTTGTTGTGTTTGTTCTCGACGCCCACCGCGACGTGCAGCAGCTCGTGAGCGAGTGTTGCCAGGACTCCACCCTCACCGGTCACCGTCGAGAGACGCGGACTGATGAAGACCTCGAACACGCCACCATCCGACTGATCGTTGGACCAGCATTCGCCGATGTACTTACCGACGGACTTGCTGGGGAAGCCACACGATACTGAGATGTTCGGCGGCAGTTCGAGCTTCCGCTCCGAGAACAGCCCACGAAAATGAACGACCGCGTTCGTCAACCACGATTCTCTATTCATTGACCCACACCTTTCCTCGTTCGATCAGAACGACCAGTGTTCTCGAAACCCCGAACTTCTTTGCCGTCTTCCTCTGTGAGAGACCATCACGTCTCGCCTTTAATATCTGATCGACCTTCTTCCTCGTCAGCTTGTGAGACGGGTTGTTCTCACCCTTCATCATTCCCGATACTCGAACGTCATTCATATTGTCCTGGTGAGTGCCCCACTTGAGATTCGTCAAGTAGTTATGGTCCTTATGGCCGTCAAGGTGACGACCTATTTCACCAGGCATCGGTTCACCGATGAAGGCTTCGAGTATCAACCGATGAACCAACCTGGTGTACGACTTACCGTTTCTTCTCAACGATACGGTCTTATACCCGCGGGTGTCGGTCTTCTGCTTTACACTACGTGCCTTGTGCCACTTGTCAGTGGCAGAATGACTTACCTCACCATTCTCAGTCACAAAGTAACCAGGGAATCCAGGAATGACCATGTCAGTCCCCGACTTCATCTGTCTTGGTACATTTCAGAGCCCAGTCCGCGACGCAGAATTGGCCGATGTCAAAATTGGTCGCCATCTGACAACCGTAGTCCATGGGTCCATGGCGGTTAGCAATGACGTAGAATTGCATGCGTTTCTGCTCCGCCTGAGCACGGGTTCTGCTGATACCGAACGCGGCATCAACATCACCGAGCTTTCTGATGTCCTCGGCGAAGTCCTTCTGTCGCAGGATCTCTTTCTCCAGGGCGTCACGCGTCGTCTGGCTGACGGTGAGCATGAGCAGTTTCCGCTCGTCGGCGATGCCCTTGCTCTGCATGTACACGTCGTTGATGCCGTCCCGACGCCACTCGCCGGTGGGCAGTTTCATCTTCTCAACGTAGTCGTTGATCACGATGTCAGGATTGAAGCCCTCGTACGTTTCGAGGTAATCGAGGTACCTTTTGATCTCGTTGA
>Ga0105092_10000643_pt1 | contig 18184 bp, 24 predicted proteins | sample PPLLak2March2015_FD_87021 | JGI IMG/M metagenome (GOLD analysis project Ga0105092, IMG submission 87021) | Freshwater sediment microbial communities from Prairie Pothole Lake near Jamestown, North Dakota, USA - PPLs Lake P7 Core (1) Depth... | ecosystem: Environmental > Aquatic > Freshwater >... | reverse complement strand
TTTATGTTTCCAAATTCGTGTATCAGAAAAATTTAAGAAGTCGATGTTATAATTATCTTAAAGGGAGACCGCCCCATGAAAAGAACATCAAGGATTTTCAGCCTCATTTTATTGCTTGTGTTGTCGGTGGCAACACATGGTTGCATAGGAATAGACTGTGGGAAAGAAAAGGGCCACTGCATGTCGGAAGTTGAGCGAGTTTCGGTAGGTGATATCAACATCACTTACCAAATCCTCGGCCAGGGATATCCGATAGTATTGATTATGGGCTTCGGATCAACAATGGATATGTGGAGCCCCCTTTTCCTGGATAATCTCTCGTCCAAATACAAAGTAATAGTATTCGACAATCGTGGCATGGGAAATACCACCGCACCACCTGGGAACTTTTCTATTGCTCAGTTTGCCGATGACACCGCAGGCCTTATGGCAGCTTTAGGCATAGAAAAGGCCCACATACTGGGCTGGTCCATGGGGTCGTTCGTGGCTCAAGAGCTGGCCGTCCGCTACCCCGAAAGAGTGAATAAAATTATTTTATACGCAGGGGATTGCGGCGGAAAAGAGGCGGTCATGCCTTCCCCTCAGGTTCTAAAGGATCTAGCAGATACCTCAGGGTCCCCGGAAGAGCGAGGCATGAGGCTATTTAGCCTGCTCTTCCCGAAAGATTGGCTGTCCAAGCAGCCGGCCTTTTATAAGTGGTTCCCTTTGCCCAAAGAGACATCATCTCCTGAGAATATCGAACGCCAGGCCCAGGCTATCGCTGCATGGCCAGGTGCATACGATCGGCTCGGCTTGATAAAGTCACCCGCCCTTATAGTCACCGGCAAAGAGGATGTCATAACGCCACCTGAGAATGCGTTTATTCTAGCTCAAAGGATTAACGTTTCCTGGCTGGTTCAGTTCGGAGGGGCAGGCCACGGTCTGATGTATCAGTATCCTGACAGTCTGGCCAAAATTGTCGCGGACTTTATCGAGCTGTCCAATTAGTCTCGGAGAGAAAAAGAGGCTTGATCGCTCACTCTTTTTAATACATAACTGCTCATCTTTGCAGAGCTTCTTTTTTCACTTTATTAATGCTTTCTTGCCCATAGCATTCAGCCGAGCATCAAATAGGGCGGGCAGGTCCCGACAATCCAGGTCACAAGCAAGAAAAATCCGACAAGCGAAACAAGATACGATCACGGTGTAGCAGCCATATACACCGCAAACAGGTACCGCAGGATAAATCCTAAAATGATCCTGATCACGCGGTCGATCATGCCAATGTTCTTTTCAATATTCTTCATCTCATTCCTCTGATTAAAATAGACAGTTGTAATCGAAATAATTAAGAAATAATAACTGATGTTATTCACTCGGCTGTTATCGTCTGCTAACCATAACTGGATCCAACAAAGCACAAATTTGATAACCCAATATGCCCAACATAAGTAAAAAAGGATAATTATATGATGACAAAGGCCAGAGACGCGATCGCCTCTGCCCTGCGCGCCGCGGGCACCGATGTGGCCACCTGCGTGCCGGGCCTGGGGGCCACCGATATCTATTGCGATTACTGCAAATTGCAGGCCCAAAGACCAGTCTTCTCTTTTCATGAAGAGGTAGCATACACCGTCGCCCACGGAGCGGCGCTGGCAGGCAAAAGAGCCTTCACAACAATGAAAGCGCACGGTTTTTTTAAGGCGGCAAACAGCGTCAGCGATTCGCTCTATTCCGGGACCGTGGCCGGTTTCGTCTCATTGGTAGTAGATGATCGCAGCGGCATACAGTCGGACAGCATCGCAGATACAATCGGATTCGTGAAGGGGCTTGGCATTCCTCACAAAGTGGCGGATGTGGATGATGTCTTCAATGACGTTTTGGAGGGCTTCCAGCTCTCGGAAAAGCTAGAGCTGCCCTTTGCCCTCATCATCGATGCCGCAGATCTGGATCTGCCATCTCGCATTCCGGATTATCAGGCAAAGGAATGCATCGATCCGAAGCCGGCAGACTATCAAAGAAATGTCACCCAGCACGTGCTCTGTCCGCCTTTCTGCAAATATCAGCGAAACGTTCTGCAGTGCAAGCTTTCCGGCGGCAACTGGAAGAGCGTTCCCAGGCCGACCATTCTACCTCTTTTCGAAGCTCTGCCGGAAAAATGGAAGTGCATTGCAGGGGAATACGCCATCGTCTTTGAAGCTCTCCGTTCGGTCAAGGGAGAGATCACATCCGGGGACACCGGCCTGTCCACGCTCTTCGCTCTTCCGCCTTACGACTGCATCGATGTGACCACCTACATGGGTGGCAGCGTACCGCTGGCTTTGGGTGCATATCTGTCAGGTGTCAGGCCCGCCTGGGCGGTCAGTGGCGACTTTTCGTTCATCGCCGCCGGACACCTGGGACTCCTGGAGGCCGTGCAGCGACGTATTCCGCTAAAAGTCCTGCTGCTATGTAACGGAATGGCCAAGACCACCGGCGGCCAGAAGATCCCGGACGGGCTGCTGGAGCGCATCCTCTCCAGCTATGCGAAGTATGTGCAATTCATTCATAATCCACTGGACGGCGAGGAAGTGAAATCGATTATCAAAGGGGCTTCATCATCGTCAGAACTAAGTATCGTGGTCGCAGATTTTCGGGAACTCGATGAAATTCACTCCCTTCAACTCGTGAAAACGTAAACATTGTGAAAAACGTGAACAAAAGAAGCATCCAGTGATTCCGATGCAGAGCCGAATACCGCCAATGCAGCTATTTAATTCATGCCTGCCATTTGTCTTTTTCTTCCTGCAAACTTGCAAGAATCGAACGTTCCACCTCATCGATCGCCCGGCCCAGCACCGCATAGCTGAGCACGATCTTTCCCGCAGGAGTATCCCCGCATCCAAGCATTTCGCACAGCTCTCGATCATACTCCTCAAGGTTTATCGATCTCTTGCGCAAATACTCGTGCCCCCAGGGTCCCGCCACCAGATACTTGTTCAGAGGATCGGAGCTGCCGCGATAGTGCTCAAGCATCGCTTTTGCCGGATCGTCGAGGCGATCAAAGGTCTTTTTTAGCGCTGCCGCCTTCTTTGCCTCATCCGTTTTGGTGGGATTCTTTGGCCGCCAAACAGCGGATTCCAGCGCCTGAACCATAACCGCATCGAGATTGATGCGCATAAAGCGCAATGTGTTTTTTGTGGACAGGTCGAGGCTCTTTGCCTTTGCCTGCACATCCTGGCGTTGCTGCTTTGTGTCTTCGCCCGCTTTTGTTTCGAGCGTGCCCAAAGCAGCACGAAACATCTGCCAGCTCTTTGCCACGGACTTTGCATAAACGGAGACCTTGTAGAGACTGTCCGAGAACTCGCCCTGCTGCAACGGTTTCAATTGGCTCAATAATGCCTCAATCGATCTCTGCAAATCTGAATCGCTCATCTCTTACGCCACCTGATATTACACGGATATTATGATCTATCAAATTGATCCTCAAGTGACTTCCTCACATGGCCTTGAATGGACAGGGCTTTCTATGTCATCGATCTAACTTGCTTTGAATCATTTGCTCAAAGTAGGGTTCAGATCTTGATAGGCTCTTCCCCTCAGTCCGAGGGTGCGAATGTTCAGGCTGGCATTGATGTCCCGATCCATCTCTAGCCCACAGTTAGCTCCAATTGGTCTTCTTGTCATCGATTGGGGTACATCCTGAACTTGCAGGCAGTCTTCATCCCCGGCACTCCCCTATCTGAATATCTATGGACCCATAACTAGATATCGATTTCGCTTCAAGTTCAATCGCATTAGGTACAGCATTCATCCCATCCATTGAACGGATGGGGTCTTCTGCCTGCTTTTCTATAAATCGCAATTTTCCTTTTTGCTTTCTTCTCTTTTGCTTAAATCCTCTTCTACTCTGTCCTCCAGCTCTTGCGGATGATCTCCCATTTGCGATCTCTCTCCCGGACGATCTGCTCGATATCCTCGTCTCTCAGATGCCGGAAGCGTCCCTGGCTGGAGAGATAATCCCTGACGGATGCAAATTCCTTCGGGTTTTTATTTAAGATGAATTCCCCGTTCTCCCACTCTGCCAGATACCACAGGCCGCAGTCCACCACATCCTTTCCCAGGTCGATGGCGCTATTGGTCGGCGTGCCCCATCCGGTCGGGCAGGGCGCAAACACGTGGATGTAGGATGTGCCGTCCACGGATTTTGCCTTATTTATTTTATTTAGGAAATCCTGGATATAGCCCACGCTGGCCGTGGCTGCATAATCGATGCCGTTGGCGGCAACGATCTCGAACATATTCTTCTTGCGGTTCCGCCGTCGCCGGAAATGCCCACGACCTGAAAATCCTTCAGCCCGAGCGCCTTTGCACCGGCAGCGACACCCGACATCATGGAGGCCGTTCCGGCAAAGGTGGAGATCAGGGCATTGTTGGCGAAACATAGCTGCGGATACATGAAGCCCACCGCAGAGATGCAACCCGCCGGGACGACGGCAAAGGTCCTTTCGCCCAAGACCTTCATGATCAGCCTGACGGCGATGCTTCCGCCGCAACCAGCATACGCCTTATGGCCATAGAAAAATTCTTTGTCGGTTATGGTCTTTGCATTTACGGCATTTGCTTTTAATGAGTTTGCTTTTGAGGCATTTACTCCGGTTGTTTCATCATTTGGATTTGAATCATTCGAGCCAGCCGCTTTGCAGTCACTCATCGACAGCTACCCCCAAATTGATGAGCGTGATGGGATCGGCGGAGATCACATGCGGTCTCGAAAGCCGAACTCCCAGGGCCACCGCCTAGTTTCCCGATACAAACACTTTTTCTACCTGCATCATTTGGCACCATCCTTTGCCGGTCGGATTGGAGGGATTGCAGAGAATCAGCGCCTTAGGCTTCTGCTCAAAGGCCCTCATCAGCTCTTCCTCATCAAATGCGAAATTCGGAGGATGCAGAGGCACAAAGACTGGCTCTGCTCCGGAGAGGATGGCGTCCGCACCATAATTCTCGTAGAAGGGCGAGAATACAATTACTTTGTCGCCGGGATTGCAGACAGTCATCGTGGCGGTCATCATCGCTTCCGTGCTGCCGCAGGTCACGCATATCTCGGTTTCCGGGTCGATCTCAAGCCCATAAACCGGGACTGCTTTCTAGCCAGAGCCTCACGAAAATTGGGTGCGCCCCAGGTTACGGCATACTGATGCGGACCGGCTGAAGCGGCCCTTTGCAGCGCCTGCAAAAGCTCCACCGGCGGGTCGAAGTCGGGAAAGCCCTGGGATAGATTGATGGCGCCATGCATATTTGCGATTCTGGTCATCCTGCAAATGACCGATTCCGTAAAAAAACCGATGCGTCTACTTAATGATGGCATTGTCTCGCTCACTTCATAAAAATATTTGATGGTGGTTCATCAGATCGGCATAAAACCGAGATGATCCTACCTCAAGTCCACAGTCTTTTCGCTTTGTGGGTCGCCCTGGGCAGCTCGCCTTCGTCAAGCACAGTGACGATCTTCGGTTTTACTCCGGTGCGAGTCTTGATCTTCTGGGACACATTTTCAGCGATTGAATTTTTATCCTCGGTGGAGCCGGAAGCCCTTTCCACTTCCACGTTGAATCTGGTTGTGAAGTTTTCGGTTATGGCCGTGATCCTGTACTCGCCCGTGATCTCCGTTGATCCCGGGAAGTAGTCCTTGCGTTCTTGGGCATATTCAGTAACCCTTTTTTGGCGAGATAAATGTCCTTATAGCGGCAATTGCAAGTTATTTTTAATTTATTTATTATTTTAATCACATTGGCCTCAACCCACGAATTAATGTACATTCATGTTGTGGGACTTAATTTGATCCGCAAATGAGGAAGAGGTCAAGGGAATCAGAATGCTTTGGCAATGAGTCCGCGAAAGGATGCGAGAAGGTCAATGAACTTGATTTGTGGGGCTGATATCATTCTGATAATTATCCCGAGAATCTTTTCGAGGATTATTCTAAGATTTTTTCCGAGGATCATTCCGAGATTCATTCTGTGAATTTCTATGAGATCTATGACCGATGAGGCTTTGGGGTTTAAAAATTAATAATATTTGAAAAAATATAACATAACTATAAAATTATTAAATCACGCCTTTGGTGCTGGGCACTCCGTTTCCCTCTTTTGTCGCTGCCTGGCGAATGGCAAATCCCAGAGCCTTGAATACGCCCTCTACCTTGTGGTGGTCGTTCTCGCCGGAGAAGCGCACATTCAGCGTGAGGCGTGCGCCGACACAGAGCGCCTCCAGGAACGGCTGCAAGAGCTGCACCTCAAAGTCGCCGATCCGCTCGCCCAGCAACTCACCATTCATGACAAGGTAGGGCCGCCCGCTGAAGTCCAGGGCCACCTCGGCCAGCGCCTCGTCCATCGGAACGGAGAATGATCCGTAGCGCCGAATTCCGCTGCGATCAGCGAGGATGTTGTCCATTGCCAGGCCGATGGCCTTTCCGACGGCCTCCGTTCGGCAAAAGCCCGTTTCCGTGCGCACGGTCAGGTCCATCTGGCTCGTCCTGGCCAGTGCGATCAGCATATGATCTAAAAATCCCGATCCCGAGCAAACATCCGCTTTTCCGCTGCCGTCCAGATCCAGGCTGGCGCAGGCTTTGCTGCCGCGATACTCGGCATTAGCAACTCCATTTCTCTTGCTCGTGCCCGTGCTAGTGCTCATGCTCTTGCCTCCTTTTATTTCCTCAAAGCGGCCAGTGTTTGGCGCACGCTGAGCTTGCCGGTGTAGATGGCCGTTCCCGCCACGGCTCCAGCCGTTTCCGCATCCCGCAACGCCAGCACATCCTCGATGCTCGTCACGCCGCCAGCAGCAACAACGGGGATTTTAACCGCCTGCACCAGGGCGCGCGTGGGTTCGAGGTCGATGCCCTTCTGCCGACCTTCCACATCGATATTCGTGAAAAGAATAGAGCCCGCGCCCTTCTCCTCGAAGAGCTTGCCAAGCTCCACAGCCTTCTTGCCGAGAGTCTTTTGCCAGCCTTCTGTGGTCACGCTGCCCCGCTTGACATCCAGGGCGACCATGATCCTCTCCGATCCGTGCCGATCGGCGAGCCTTGAGACCATTTCCGGATCTTTGAGGGCGGCCGTCCCCAGGATCGCTCTGTCCACGCCCAGATCAAGAATGGTCGAGACATCTTCTTCCGTGCGAATGCCGCCGCCAACCTGCGTGTAGAGGTCCAGCTTCTTGACGATCCGGCTTAAGATGGGCGCATTCACCCGTTTTCCCAGGATTGCTCCATCCAGGTCGATGATATGCAGGTGGTCGGTGCCTTCCGCTACCCAGCGCTCAGCCTGGGCCAGGGGATTGTCCAGGGCCACAACCTCGGTGCCCGGCACGCCGCCCACGAGCTGCACGCACTTGCCGCCGCGCAGATCTACGGCGGGGAAGAAAGCAAAAGTCATGAACGCCTTTTACCGCGCAAATAGACCTTAACTGTTTCGATATTCAGGATGAATTGGGATGAATAATTCATAAAGAATACACCCCTGTATCTTATTGACCAAGCTTCACAGTTTTTTCCTAGTTACAGGTATTTTGCCTCCCGTGCAACTTGTGCCTTTAATTTTATCCTTTCCCGATGGAAAATGCCTGCCCCAAAATCCTGCCCACCGCCAGGTATTTGCGGCCCTCCGGCGCGAAGATGATCGGTTTGACCTTCTCGATATCCGGAACCCCGTCATCCCCGAATACTGCTGCCTCCGCTTTCACATCCAGGATCTCGCCGATGAACTCGGTATGCAGTCCGATCTCCACAAAGCGCAGCAGCTTGCACTCCAGGACCAGCGGGAATTCCTTGACAAAAGGAGCATCCACCACGTTGCTCTTTTCCGGGGTTAAGCCCGTGGCCGCAAATTTGTCGGTGTCCTTTCCCGATACCATGCCGAAATAGTCCGCCTGCTTGGCATAATTCTCGGAGGGTATGCTGACCGTGAAGGCTTTGCGCTCCATGATGTTGCCGTAGGTGTAAGTGGCTTTGCGCAGCGACACGCCGATGCAGGGCGGCACCGAGCAGCAAATTCCCGCCCAAGCAGCGGTCATCACATTTGGTTTTCCTGCACTGTCATACGTTCCCACCACGACGACCGGCGTGGGATAGAGAAGCGTTTTGGCCCCTATTGATTGTTTCATTAAATATTCCTCTCCCATGATTTATCGAGTTGGCTGACTCTCCAATGGGCATAATTTACCAGCCGTTGTAATGCACCCTCTCTTCCAGGTATCTATCCGGTGTTTCCGGCTGTTGATCCGGGTACCCTACCGGGATCAGCGCAAAGGGCGTGATCTCCTCAGGCAGGCCGAGCAGCTTCTTAAAGCCCTCCACCCGGTCCTTCAATGGATAGACGCCTGCCCAGACGGCCCCAAGTCCCAGGGCATGCGCGGCCAGCAAGAGGTTTTGCGCTGCGGCGGAACAGTCCTGCACCCAGAATTTCGGATATTTCTCCAGCGTTGCATCTGCGCAAATCAGCACCGCCACAGGTGCTTGTCTGCACATGGAGGCAGTGGAGCAGATGGCAGGAATTTTTCCCAGAATCTGTGGATCATCGATCACTATAAATTGCCAGGGTTGCTCGTTGCCGGCGGAGGGAGAAAACATGGCAGCTTCCAACAGCTTTTCAATCAGATCGCGGGAGACCGGCTGATCCTGCTTGAACCTCCGAATGCTCCTACGGCTCTTGATGGCTTCGAGTGTGTCCATGGCAAATCACATTATTAATTGTATCTCCAACATATTAATCTTGGCGATTAAGTCTGTGACCTGAACTTAAATGTTAGATGAAATATATAAAATATGGTCGACTATCAAGATTTACTAGTTCAGGACGCTGATGCTGCGCGGCTTGGATCATCATAACCGACTCGGATTTCTAGGCATGATTTGGATTCTTACACGGGACTCGGATCACAAGCAGACTTAATATTATGGAAATCCAATGACGATTCGATTTGTGCTTACTAGAGCTTATGGAGGAGAAAAGAATGAAAATGAGCCGGAGCTGTTTGATGGTTTTTCTATTGCTGGCAATGGTCAATATGTCTTTGCCCGCAGCTTCCCAGGAGCAAGTTGCTGAGACAATTTATGTGCAGGAGGTGGACATGAACGGCACGCTCTTATCCGGGGTTCAGGTTATCGGACAGGATGCGGCCGGATACAGTTTTGAAGGCGTCACCGACTCGAATGGAACCGCGATCGTCAGCGGCCTGCCGGGAGCCTGGCAGTTCTTATTTGTGAAGGATGGTTATGAGCCGCTAAAGTTTAGCAGCAATGTCACCGAGACTGGGGAAGGCGTGGTTTATCTGCAAAAGTCGTCTCAATCATCCGATAATACCACCCTGGCAGAACAAAACTCGCAGGAGAATCAAACAAGCGCTAAATCCATGTCGATGCAAGAGTGGTACAATCTCGGCATTTCAATGCAAAAGGAAGGCAAATATGCCGAAGCGGCAGAAGCCTTTGACGAGGTCGTTAGAATTGATCCGAAATTTGCGATGGCCTGGTACAACAAATACGTCGCTCTCCGGGAGCTGGGGAGGAACAGCGAGGCGGATGCCGCGCTCTCTGAAGCCAAGAACCTGAGCTATGATGCCTCACTATGATTTTTCCTTTTTTGACGTTTTTATAAAACAAAAATTCCGCCATCCCGGTGGCGGGGGTTCGGAGCCCGATTAAAAACCTTAAAAAGAGCTAGTGGTGTGCGCCGTGCGCATCCCCGTGCGCACCGTGTGGCGCGGCATTCGATCCCGCCTTGACGGCCAGGAAATCCTTATCGAGATAAGCCTGATGGGCCAGGTCCAAACATTCCTTGCAGATGTTGTAATTTTCTTCTTTGGGGCCGTGAATAGTAGCAATATTGAGCTTGACGGGAACCGTTTCCTTATCAACAAGACACAGCGCGCACTTCAACTAAATCACCTTATTCAGTCGCTCTGATTCAAACGGTTATAAGCATTTCCTTTCCATCTGCGGTAAAGTTTGTTCTCGACGCCGAGGAGATCCAGCACGCGGCCCACCAGCACATCCACCAAATCGTCCAGACTCTCTGGCCTCGAATAGAATGCCGGGCAGGCGGGCAGTACCACCGCTCCGGCTTCTGCCACTGCCACCATGTTGCGCAGCTGCACCAGGCTCAAAGGCGTCTCTCTTGGAACCAGGATGAGCCTTCTCTTCTCTTTGAGACAGACATCCGCGCCCCTGGCGATGAGCGTGTCCGATGAGCCGCAAGCGATGGCGGAGAGCGTTCCCATGCTACAGGGGATCACGACCATTCCGTCCAATAGATGCGAGCCGCTGGCGAACGGCGCGGCAAAATCGTCAGACGCATAGCTGAAGGTAGCCAGCTTCTCCACTTCTTGAGGCGAAGAGCTGGTCTCGATATCGATTATCTTGCGGGCTGAGTCCGTTATCACAAGATGAGTTATGCAGCCCTTCTCCCGCAAAACCTGGCAGAGACGGACGCCGTATTGCACGCCCGACGCGCCGCTGATGCCGACTGCGATCTCCAAGGAAATAGCCTCTCTATTTTTCAAATTTCACTTTTTCCTCTTTTTGACCTATTAGCCTAGCAGCGCCGGAAGGCTAAAGACCTTTGCATCATTGCCTTTCCGATCTTTCCTTGTCTTTTTCCAGGTCTTCCAAGCGCAGTCTTAGTAGAAAATTCCTGAATGCATCCTCGTCGGGCAGGTCCGGCAGAGCGCTGGCCTCGTAGGCTTCCTCAAGCCGGCGCATCTTCTCCGCGACCTCTGACACCTCTGGAATATGCAAAACCGGCTCAAAGCAAAGCCTGCCGTTGGTGAGAAGCTCAATTCCGAAATTAATTGTCCGAAGAGCCGTGCGGTAGCCCTTTCCCGCATTCTTGACGGGCTTCTTCTCCGACTGGATCTGGCTCTCAGCCATGCCTAAGATGGATCGATAGGTCTCCCGGCAGAGGTTGGCCTCGATTAGCGCCTTCAGTTTCTCTTGGACGGAGGAGGGCAGAAGGACCAGTGGGCTGGCAGCATTCCAGATGGCGTTGACATTTCCCTTGACAAGCTGATCTATGAGGTGGCCTATCTCCCAGCCTAATGTATCGTAAATCACTCCGTTCTTCTCTTCCATCCGCTGGCTGATGGTGGCCGAGATCTTCTCGCCTCGCAGGATGCTCTTTGTGGGCGCGATGTAGATCACCACCAGATCTACGTCGCTATCCTTGCTCTCCATATGCCACATATGAGAACCGACGCATGTCATGAATAGCATTCTCATATCCGGCTTGGAAATCGACAAGGCCTCAGGCGCTCTGATTTCCGGTCCCTTATTCGAACCATTATTCGCTATCATCTCAATCTCATTTATCCCGGTTTCATTCACGCAGAATTTTCGTTCGTTTCCTGCCTGTTATTTTCCTGCCCGTTATTCTTCTCCAGCCGCTCCAGCGTCGCTGCCACCATCATGGGGAAAGTAATGGTCGCATCTGCGTAAACCGTGACGTATTTGGCATCAGCGGAGATCTTTCCCCAGGAGATAGCCTCGGAGAGCGTGGCTCCGGACAGGCCGCCGTTCTCAGGGGTGTCCGTGGTGAGCTGTATCGCGAGGTCGAAGCTCTTGGGCGTGACGAGCATCGACTGCAGGGCGAAGTTCTTGGGCACGCCGCCGCCGATTATTACGATGCCTGCCTTCTTCGCTTCGTAGCAGATATCCACAATCTCCTTGATGTCGGCAAAGGCGTCCACTGAGAGGTGCTTGGTCTGACTGTACATCCAGGCTTGCAGCCCTATCATGGAATCCGGAAGTGCAGGACAGAAGACCGGAATCCCGGCATCGTAGGCGGAGCGCAGGATGGACTTTGGATCGCTTATCTGCTCACCGAGATGTTTCATCAGCTCCCTTCCCGACATCGTTTTGGGTTCTTCCGGCAGGATTCTTTGCATCAATTCCTCGAAGCCGACAAAATCCTCGTCCCGCAGGAAGACATCATAAATTCGACTCACGCCAGACTCCCTCAGGGCGGCATCATCCGATTCGGGCGTGCCGAGACAGTGGCATCCGAAGGATTCGATTATGTCATGCACCAAATTGGCCCCGGTGATCACGAGAACATCCACATATCCCCGCCTGATCAGATCGGATACGACGCTCCTCATGCCCGCGGGCACCATCGCGCCGGAGAGCGTCAAGAATTTGGTGAAATCCCCGGAAAGCATATTTTCGTAAATCGCCACAGCCTCGGCCAGCCTCCGAGCCCCAAATCCGCACTGGCTCATTCCCCTGACGAGGGCATCCACGCTCATGCCCGGCTCGATCTTTAATTGATGCACCGTCTCCATTTCATTCACCTTAATAATGATAAAATTCCCCGGATAGTCCCGGAAAATTTGCGATTGAACTTATGCAACGCGAAATTTTTTCTCATAAACCTTTTATACCAGGCCTTATGTTTAGCTTTTACGGAGGATAAACAATGGCCGGCGAACCGATGGCAGTGGATTATTATATACCACTTATTATATTTCTGATAGTGGGAGCTATCGTGCCCATTGCGGCTCTGGCTGCTATTAAGATCATAGCGCCAAACAAGCCAACCCGCCAAAAGCGGTCGATATACGAAGGAGGGCTTAAGCCCATCCGCGACGCCAAGATCCAGTATAGTGTTCAATATTACCTTTTCGCAATAGTCTTTGTGATATTCGATGTCGAGGTTTTATTCTTATACCCCTGGATCTATGTCTACGCGAATAAGGCCATGCAAAATTTCATGGTTTTCGGGCTTATGAATTATGCCGTCTTCGAAATGCTCCTATTCATCTTGGTACTGCTGGTAGGACTTGTCTATGCTATTAAGAAGGAGGCTTTGCGTTGGGTATAAGCGATGTAATACCCGTGCCCGTGGCCATCGATGACGAGATCGAGAAGTGGACTATCTTCGGCCAGCCAGTGTTTTAGGTTTGGTTGACGACGACCGAGAAGATCCATCAGATCATCGAAATGGGGCCGATCAAGAACATATTCAACTGGGGCAGAAAAAACTCGGTGTACTTTTTGATGCAGCCCATGGGATGCTGTGGTGTGGAGATGTTCGTCTTCGGTGCCGCACCCTATGACAGCGACCGATTTGGATGTATCCCGAGGAACACACCTCGTCAGACGGATGTCATGATCATCTCCGGCTACTTAACCAGAAAATACTTGCCGGTCTTCAAGAACCTCTGGGATGAGATGCCTGAGCCCAAATGGTGCATTGCCATAGGCGAGTGTGCCATATCCGGGGGACCATTCTATGATTCTTATAATATCGTCCAGAATACGGCCGATCATTTCCCCATTGATGTCTTCATTCCCGGATGTCCGCCCCGGCCTGAGCAGTTCCTAGAGGGCTTGATGAATCTCCAGGAAAAGATCAAGCAGCGTAAGGACAAGCGAGACTATTAAGGAGGGATCTTTTCTTGACAAATGCAAGCGAGGTCTTAAGCTCCATCCAGTCCGCCTTTCCTGGAGCCGTCTTAGACTCCAGAGTGGAGTCGGACCGGAGGCTCTGGGCCACAATCGACTCCAAAAAGATTTTAGACGTCTGCAAGCACCTGTCGACAAAGCTCAACTTCGATCACTATTCGGGTGCAGCGGGCGTTGATTGGATCGCCCGGAAGGAGATGGAGGTCGTGGAGATCATGGCCAGTCATGGCACTCATCAGGTTGTTGCCATGCTGAAGGTCAAGACGCCCCGCGAAAATCCATCAGTTAAATCTCTCACCGGTCTCTACTGGAATGCCAATTGGTACGAGCGAGAGATCTGGGAGATGTTCGGCATCAACTTCGAAGGTCATCCCGAGCTGTGGCCGCTTCTCCTATCCGATGAGCTGATGGGCGCCTGGCCATGGAGGAAGGACTACAAAGGCTATCCTGATCTGACTACCGGCGAGAGGGCAGTGAAGATCTCAACTCCCGAGGGCTATACGGAATATCACATCCCGCCCACGCCCGCAGAAGTCGAGGCAGGAACAGTCGTAGTCGAGCGGCCAAAATATCCCACATTGCGGGAGAGAGAGGAGAAGGAGATCAAGTCCGACTCCGAGATGATCATGCACCTGGGACCGCAGCACGCTATGGTTCCCGGCCCCTTCCTGCTGGATGTTCTGGTGGAGGGCGAGAGGGTCCACAAAGCGTTCCTGGATCTGGGCTATATCCACAAGGGCATCGAAAAGATCATGGAGAACAGGTCATGGCTGCAGGGCATAACCTACACTGATAGAATGTGCTACGTGGCATCCCTGTCCAACAATGAGTGCTACTGCGGTGCTGTGGAGAAAATTTTAGGCCTGGAAGTACCCCTGAGGGCGCAGTACATCCGCGTCATCCTGGAAGAACTATCCAGAATTCAGAGCCACCTGATAGGCACGGGCGAGTTCTTGACATTGATCGCCGGTGTCGGATATGCACCCTGGCAGTACATGATCATCGATAGGGAGAACATCATCTCTCTGATCGAGAGCGTTACCGGGGCCAGGCTCACGCACACCTTCGTCAGGTTCGGCGGCGTTCGAAACGATCTGCCGGCGGGCTTTGCCGATCAGTGCAAGAAGGTTCTGCCCTACATGAAATCCAGAACCGAGGAGTTCATCGAGCTGTTCGCACAGGATCCCATTTATCACAAGAGAATGGACGGAGTCGGCATCATAAGACCCGATGACGCCAAGCGCATGGGTGTGTCCGGACCGCCGTTGAGGGCCACGGGTGTGGCCTACGATATGCGAAAAGAAGATCCAATTCTGGTCTATCCGGAGCTGGACTTCAAGGTCGTCACGGGCACTAAGGGCGATTCCGCTGACAGGATCGATGTGCGGCTCAGGGAAATGCTGGAGAGCATTCATATCATCGAGCAGTGTCTGGACAGGATTCCGGAAGGACCCATCAGGACTGAAGTCAAGGTTCCCAAGAAGGTCCCGGCAGGCGAGGCCTACTACAGGGTCGAGGACCCGCGGGGCGAGATGGGAATGTACGTCATCAGCGACGGCGGCGACAAGCCCTACCGCGTGAAGGTGAGAGGTCCATTCTACGCCACATTCCAGACATTGACTCCGCTCTTAGAGGGAACATACATTGCGGATGCAGTGGCCATTGCCGGTAGCATGGACGGCTGCCCGTCTGAGGCGGACAGGTAGGAGGGAGAGGATTTGGACATAATTGGAAGCATCAGTCAATTCGCTGCCCAGGAACCTGCCATATTCGCCCTGATCATAGGCGTGATCGGTGCGGCTGTGATCGCTGCCGTGGTCAACGTCGGAGCCATGTTGGTGATCTGGGGCGAGCGAAAGGTCTTGAGCGATTTCTGCAACAGATTCGGCCCCAACCGTGTGGGTGGAAGATGGGGCATACTGCAGCTGGGCGCCGATGCCATCAAGCTCTTCACCAAAGAAGATATCATTCCCGCAGATGCCGATAAAGGCGTCTATGTCTGGGCTCCCATCGTGGCATCGATGGGTACCATGCTTGTGGCGGCAGCGATTCCCTTCGGGGCACTGCACATCGGCGGCAAGGATTACCCGCTCGTCGTGGCCAATATGGATATCAGCGCCTTTTACGTGGAGGCGGCTCTGAGCATCATGGCCATCGCGGTATTCATGGCCGGCTACAGCTCCAATAACAAGTACTCAATGCTGGGAGCCTTCCGAGGCGTCGCCAGAATGATCGCCTACGAAGTGCCCATGGGCGTTTGCGTCATCTCCGTGGCCGTCATGGCCCACAGCCTGAACCTGGTGGAGATCGTGCAGAGCCAGACCGTCTGGTATGCCTTTGCTCAGCCATTGGGTTTTGTGATCTTTGTTATTGCATTGATAACGGACCTGGGAAGAATTCCCTTCGATCAGTCCGAGGCTGAAGAGGAGATTATCTCCGGATACAACACTGAGTACAGCGGCATCAGATGGGGCTTGCTATACTTCCAGGAGTACAATAACGCGCTTTTGGGTTCCATCCTGCTCTCGCTCCTGTTCTTGGGCGGCTGGCAGGGTCCGATCATACCAATACCAGTCCTGGACATCATATCGCCCTTGATCTGGCTGCTCATGAAGGTAATAATTGTACTGTGGTTCTTCATCTGGGTCAGAAGCTCGCTCTTCCGTCTGAGAATCGATCAGGTAACGGACCTCGGATGGAAGTGGATGCTGCCGCTATCTCTGTTAAATCTGGGATGGGCGGTACTGGTTGGATCCTACTTTGCATGAGGTGGCAATAAGATGTTGAAGAGAAAGATGATAAAGAACTTCGGCTGGCCTTTGAAGACCGCTATGCGGGAGACCGAGGTCACAAGGCTCTATCCAGAGGTGATGATGGAGCTGCCGGAGAATGAGCGCGGCATTCACGAGCTGGATGCCACCACATGCATCGGGTGTGCATCCTGTGCCAGGGTTTGTCCCAATAGCTGTATCGAGATGGTTCATTTTAAGTTCGGAAATCCTCTCAAAAACAAGAAAATGCAGTTTCCGCAAATTGATTTCGGAAGATGCATGTTCTGCGGCCTGTGTGTGGACGAGTGCCCGGTAGAGTGCCTCAAGATGGGCAAAAAAGTCGTTATGGCCGGCTGGGAGAGAAAGGATATCGTAAAGAGTCCCGATTTCCTGGCAACCAAGAGGTTCACTGCCAAAGAGGTTGCAGACCTGGAGGCCGAGGCCAAGAGGGTTGCAGCCGAGAAGGCTGTTGCAGCTGCGGCCAAGAAGGCTTCCGCCGCAAAGGAAGCCCCTGCAAAAGAGGGCGCAGCCAAGAAACCTGCTAAAGAAGGAGCAGCGGCCAATGGACCCGCCAAGAAGGCTGCGGCTGAGGCCAAACCGAAAGAAGGAGGTGCGGCATAATGGCGGAAAAGTCGGGTGTAAATGTCATAAGGTCGATCTTCGAGTTGTTAGTCCTGCTCGCGGCCTTAGGCGTAATATTCGGCGGCCTGGCGTTGATCATATTCTTCTCGCCTTGGTTCTACACGACTCTGAATAAGCTCCTGGCCCTTGATATCAGGTTTGCAATTGAACTCTTAGGCTTCCTGGTAATTGCGGCAATCATTGTGCTATTGTCGGCACTCACGGTTTATTCCAAGAATATAGTGCACAGTGCTCTGTACCTGCTCGGTTCCTTTGCAGGCGTTGCGGCTCTCTACATAATGCTGAACGCGCCTTTCGTCGGTGTCGCTCAGATTCTGGTGTACATCGGAGCTGTTGGAGTTCTGATTCTATTCGCCGTGATGCTCACGAAGAAGACGATTGTGGAGGAATCCCATGGCGAAATTTAAGATCATTATCTTGACCCTGGCCTTCCTGGCTGCACTCTTTGCATCGCTGTCCGTCACTAACTGGGGACTTGGCGAGCAGCAGCCCTTGGGGTATGAGCCAAGCGCCGGGTTAAGGCTGCCGGAAAGCGGCATTGGAGACGTGGGATTTGAGATCTTTACCAGCTACGTCTTCTCCTTTGAGATACTGGCTCTGGTGCTGACGGCGGCCCTTGTCGGAGCGGTTTGGGTCGCACGAAAGGAGGTTGCCTGAGGAGGGCGACAAAGAGATGACAAGGAGGGAAAATTACCGATGATACCGTTGGAGCTAAACATATTACTGGCATCCACGATGTTCACCATCGGCCTTTACGGGCTTGCCACCCAGAAAAACGGTGTCAAGCTGATGATGTGCATCGAGCTTATGCTCAATTCCGCCAACATCAATCTAGTTGCCTTCTCAGCCTATCTGCCCAACGTGAACGGACAGGTGTTTGCCCTGTTCTCCATCGCGTTGGCAGCGGCGGAAGCTGGTGTTGGATTCGCCATATTGATCGCATTGTACAGGCTGTATGGAACCATTGACCTGGACAATATCAACGCCATGAGGTGGTAAACGGTGTATGCCGATTACGCTTATCTGATCGTAGGGCTGCCGGTCCTGGCCTTCGTGCTGTGCCTCTTCGTAGGCTGGCACCTTCCCAGGGGCGGAGGATTCCTTACAGCGCTCGCCACCTTTGGCGGACTAGTCATATCTCTGGGAATCTTTACCGAGATTTACCCGGACAAGATCATCCATCAATCGATGCCCTGGTTTGCCAACTTCAATGTGGGCATCTTGATAGATCCCCTGGCACTGGTGATGCTTCTCATGGTTACCTTCGTGGTGACTCTGATCCACACCTATGCCAACGGGTACATGAATGGAGATCCGGGCGCAGCAAGATACTTCGCCGAGGCCGCACTGTTCA
>Ga0105092_10000642_pt1 | contig 18199 bp, 13 predicted proteins | sample PPLLak2March2015_FD_87021 | JGI IMG/M metagenome (GOLD analysis project Ga0105092, IMG submission 87021) | Freshwater sediment microbial communities from Prairie Pothole Lake near Jamestown, North Dakota, USA - PPLs Lake P7 Core (1) Depth... | ecosystem: Environmental > Aquatic > Freshwater >... | reverse complement strand
CTTCACGCTCACGATTACTCGCCCGGCCGCCAGCGGTCAAAGCGGGTTTGAATCAGGGATCCATCAGGGATCCAAAAGCCGCCAGGGCGGGGTCAGTTCGCGGCGAGAGCGGGAAGACGCTTACGCAAGAGCTCCCCGCGTTTTCGTGCGTCGTGACGCGGCCGGTTTCCCGATCGGTTACTGCACCGCCGTCGCCGCCGCGGAGCGGTTGTGCGGCTTCGTTCGGAAAATCGCGGTGAGCCCCTTTGACCCTTAGGGGTTCGCCGGGAGCGTCTCCACCTGTCGATCCCCGGGCTCATGGCGAGCGGTCCAGTTTCAGCGTCATGAAGTTCCCGCCGTCGTAATTCCATGGATTGCAGTAGGCCGCCGACGCACGGATTCTTCTCGGTGTCGCTTCACCCACGAGGTCCGCGCTGCCGACGTTGAGGGTCAGGCGATTTCCTTCGAGAATGCCGTTGACTGCAAGCGTACCGAGGCACTGGGTCGAGAGCTCTCCGTCGACGACGTTCCTGAACTGGGACAGATCCGCGCGTACGTTCTCGACGGGCGGGCAGTCGCTGAGGCAGTTCGTCGGGAAAGAGACGGTGCCCCACCAGGTACCGCCCAGATCCGTCGGCGTCGGTTCCTCGAGCGATTCCACGGCGCCGCAGTAGTCGGCCGGACCCTGGAATGTCCTTGTGGCTCCGGTCCACGTATCGGTCACCGTCAGCGTGTAGTCGAGATGGGTCAGGCCGGTGTAGAAGAAGAGGAAGTTGCCGGTGGTCGAGCGGAAGTCGAGCATCTTCACGATGACTTCCGGCAGCGTCGGGTCCAACGTGAACGCCGGCAGAGTGAAGAAGCCGTAGCGGTCGCTCGAGGCGATCGCGCGGCCCGCCGACCTGGCGCCGGTGCTCGCGAGGCGCGCTTCGAGCGAGACGGAGAAGCGCCCGTTCAGCAGCGGCAGTGCGGTTTCCGACTCGGCGGCGGCTCGCCAAACGGGTGCCGTGGCCGCTTGCGGCTCGAACGCGACGTCCACGGCTCCGCACAGCGGGTGAGCGGCGTCGCTGTGGTAGGCCTGCGTATCGCCGGTGAGCGTGTCCGTGACGGCCAGGATGTAGGGGAGCGTGGTGAGGCTGGAGTAGAAGATCGGCGAGCCGTCGAGGCCGAGCGCGCCCTGGCCGAGCACTTTCACTACGACCTCCGGGAGCCCGGCGTCTCCGGTGGCGAAGGGGAGACTGAAGTATCCGGCTCGATCCGCGAGAACGCGGGCGGTGCCCGGGGTGGTCGGGGGCTGGCCCAGGCGTCCGGCCAAGAGGTCCACGGCGTACCGGCCTCCGGCCAGACACAACCGGCTCCCCGAGGCAGAGCACTCCGAGGTGCCCTCCAGGTCGCGTTTGTAGATGCCGCCTCCGTAGGTGCCGGCGTGAAGGCGTTTGCCGTCCGGCGTGATGACGAGGGAAGTGACGGACAGCTCGGGCGGGAGCCCCGTGGAGAACGGATGCCACGTGCCTGCGCGGTCGGTCGACCGGAAGACGCCAGTGTCGGTGACCGCGTACAGGTGCCCGGACCGCGCCGGGTCGGCGACGAGCGTGCTCACGGCCGCGTTCAGCCGGATGAGACCCGCCCTGGTCCACGACGCGCCGTCGTCAAAGCTGCGATAGAGGCCGCCACCGGACGTTCCCAGAAACAGGATGTCGTCTTCGAAGGGATCGGTCGCGATGGCGGAAACCGCGCCTCCGAAATCCGTCGGGTTCTGGCTCCACGTCATGCCGGCGTCCCGGCTCACGAAGATCGAACCGCCCTCCGGATACGCGTACCAGCCGTCACCCAGCTCGAAGTAAGAGCCCGCGTAGATCGTTCCGGGCCGGCGTCCATCGAAGACCAGGCTGTAGATGCCCTGGGCGAGCGTCGACACGGCGCTGAAACTGCGGGCCCCGTCGTCGCTGCGAGAGAGATTCCAGGGGGCTATGAGATTCCCGGAGGGCGACGATAGTTTCCAGAGTCTGTCGGGTTCGTGCGGATCGAGCTCGAGGAAGCCCAGGTATTCGTCGACTCGCGGACTGGCAGTCCAGGTGCGGCCGGCGTCCTCGGATCGGTAGATCCCCGTTTCGGAGTCGACGTACATCGTGGCGTACATTCGGGAAGAGTCTCGGGGGTCGATGAGGAGGCGGCTGACGTCGATGGGGTTGGGGCTGGCGTCCACCGGCGACCAGGATTGGCCGCTGTCGGTCGAGTGAATGAGCGCGGGCCTGCGGGCATTCGCATAGACGCCTGCCCAGAGCGTGGAGGAGTTCGCAGGATCGACAGCCAGCGCCGAAACGAGATACGCAACGAATCCGTCGCTCGAGTACTCCCACGAGTCGCCGCGGCTCGTGCTTCGGAAGACGCCCCCGTCGCCTCCGGCGAGAATCAGGGACCCTGCCGAGTCGGCCGCCGGACCCGCCACGGTCGAGGTCCCGGGAGCTCCGGCGACGGGTTCCCAGGAGGCGCCGCCGTCGAGACTCCGAAGCAGGCCTTGACCGGAAGAGACGAAAAGGCTCGGCGGCGCTGCCGCGTCGCCCGGTATCTCGAGGATGCGTAAGGGATAGGAGGGAAGGTCCGAACACGTCCACGTGGCGGCGGCGTCTGAGCTCTTGCAGAATTTCTGGTCACCCCCCAAATAGACGACTCCGGCCAACCCCCCTCCGGCGATTGCCGCCGCGTACCGCAGGGGCACGGCGACGTTCTCCCACGTCAGACCGCCGTCGACGCTCTTCAAGACCTCTCCGAAGGCGAGGATGTACATCGCCTCGCGATCCAGGAGGAACTCGTGGATGTCGTGGGGCACGATGGAGAATTCGGTCCAGCTCGCCCCGGAGTCGGTCGACCTCAGAATCTCTCCGTCGCTCGTTCCGACGTACACCGTGGACGGCGCAAACGGGTCTATGGCGACGTCGCGCACGAGCTCCAGGTGCTCGAGGACTCGCGCCCAGCTCCCGCCTCCGTCTCGCGAGCCGTACAGCTCGCCCTCCGGGGTAGTCGCGAAGATGACCGCGCCTCCGGGCGCCGCATCCACTCGTCGGACGAACACCCCCTCGAGTCCGGCCTGCTTCCAGTGCACGCCGCCGTCGTCGGAACGGAACACGCCGTTCCAGGTGCCGGCATAGGCGGTCGAGTCCACGATGACGAGGTCGATGGTCGCCCCCAGGTCGGCCGGTCCCTGGGACGTCCAGACGTTCTCCGCGGCCACGATCGCCGCCCCGGCCGCCAGAACGGCCGCCACGATGCCGCGCCGAAATGCGATCCACGGATTCGTGTTCATGGTTCCCCCCTCGCGAAGTTGCTCAATGAGCTGCGGGCAGCGCGTACGCGCTCCCGCAGAAATCGCCGGCGCTTTGGATCGTGCGAATCTCGCCGGTGACTTCGTCGGTCACCGTCAGGATGTAGTCGAGGCTAGTCAATCCCGAGTAGAACAGCACGAAGTCGCCCGTGAGCGCCCGGAAGTCGACCATCTTCACGTACACCTCCGGGAACGTCGCATCGCCCGTGAATCCGGGCAGAGTGAAGTAGCCGTAGCGGTCCGTCTTCGCGACGGCGACGCCCGGCTCGGTGCTGTTGTGGTGCGAGCTGTAGGCGGAGAGCGTGACCGAGAACCGGCCCTCGAGGAGCGAGAGGGTTCCATCGGAGGATTCTTCCGCCGTGCTCGCAGAACGAACGTAGTCCCAGCAGCCCAAACACGGATCGACGTCGTCGGCGGGGAAGGCGTCCCCATCCACGCCGCCGCAGAAACGGTTCTGAGGATCGTTCTGGTACGTCTCGGTCCGCCCCGTGACCATGTCGGTCACGGTCATGGTGTAGGGAAGACTGGTCAGTCCTCCGTAGAAGACCCACAGGGAGCCCGCCGATTCAACCACCTTCACGAAGACCTCCGGAAGGGTCGCGTCGCCCGTGAAGGCGGGAAGGCTGAAGGACCCGAAGCGGCTACCGCCGGGGATCGCGACGCCGGTCGCCGAAAGGCCGGTCCGCGGATTCTCGGCCGTGACACCGACCCGGTACCGGCTGCGGAGGCAGAGGTGGCCGCCGCCGGGCGCGCACGGCGGTTGAGCGATCCGAATTGCGTAGATTCCTGTAGCCGTACCGGCGCGCAGCATGCCGTCGACCGGGTCATATGTGAGAGACGAGACGCTACCCGGAGGCTGGCCCGTGCCTAGGGGAGACCAGGTCGCGCCTCCGTCGACGCTCCGTAGAACGCGGGGGCCCGCCGTGGCCGCGTAGATCACGTCCGCCTCGTTCGGATCGACGAGGAGGGCGGCCACGCGGACCCCGATCCCCAGCGAGGCGCTCGTCCACGTGGCGCCGGCGTCGGTGCTGCGAAAGACGAAGCCCTCGTTGTTCCCGGGGGCATACGCTGCCGCGTAAACGGCGCCTGTGAATGAATCGATGGCCAGCTCCAGCGTGCGGACCTCCTCCTGGTTCCGCGTCATCACGGGTAACCAGGAGACGCCCGCGTTCGTGGTCCGTATGACCGGCGCGCGTGGATAGAAAGTCCAGTTGCCGTACGGGTTGTACTCGGGCCCGCTCAGGTCGGAGCCGGCATAGACGAAGCCCGGCCGTGTCGGGTCGACGACGAGGGCCCCGAAGCGATGCAAATAGCGGCTGAATGGCGGAACGGCGAGCTTTGACCACGACGCTCCGCCGTCCGTGCTCTTGTGGATCTCCCATCCCGAGCCGGACCATGGGCCCACGGTCTCGCCGCTGACGTAGAGATGGCCGGGCGAAAGAGGGTCGAGCGCGAGCTTGACGATTCTGATCGGAGCGCCGGCGAGCCTCTGGAAGTGCTGCCCGCTGTCGGTGCTTTTCTCGATACCCCAGTCGCCTCCCGCGTAGACGACCCTCTCATCCGTCGGGTCGACCTCGAGGACCCTCGCATTCACCGGGCTGTCCTCGAGCGCGGCCCACACGCCGGGCTCGGTGCTGCGGAAGATGCCCGTAGCTGTGGCGGCGTAGCGCACACCGGGCCCCGCCGCCAGCGAGACGATGGACACGCCCGAGAGGCCGTCGAGCGTCCACACCTCGTCCTGTGCGGACAGGACGCAGGCCGCACCCGCGAAGAAGGCCGCAATCACCGCCGATTTGCCGATTCTGACCATCGCACGCCTCCCTTCCCGACTTTCCGTGTACGCCCCGATCCCCTCGACGCGCAAAGCGGTTTTGGAACAGGGATCCATCAGAAAACGGAAAGGACGGCTGGAGGTCGCTGCGTTAAGATCACGTCGGCGTCCGGCCCTCTCAGCGATGACACCGCGGCAGATGGGTGACCGATGAGGCTGCGCTTCGGGGATTGCGTTTTCGACGCGGAGACGCGCGAGGTCTTCCGCAACGAGCAGCCACTGTCGATCTCCCCCAAGGCCTTTGCGCTCCTCGAGCAGCTCATCGAGTACCGGCCCGGGGCCGTTTCGAAGGCCGACATCCACGAAAAGCTCTGGCCGGGCATTCACGTCTCGGAGGCGAACCTGCCCAACCTCGTGGTGGAGCTCCGCTCGGCGCTCGGCGACGACGCCCGCCATCCGCAGGTCATCCGGACGGTGGCGCGTTTCGGCTATGCCTTCAGCGCCGACGCGCGGCCCGACCGCCGACGGGGCGCGGCGGAGGGCGGCGTTCCCCGTTTCCTCTATCGGCTGGTGTGGGGCCGGCGGGAGATCGCGCTCGACCCCGGCGAGAACCTCGTCGGCCGGGAACGCGACGCCGTCGTGTGGATCGACGACGAGTCCGTGTCGCGCCGGCACGCCCGGATCCTGGTCGGAGAGGACGGCGCCACGATCGAAGATCTCGGAAGCAAGAACGGCACGTCCGTCGGCGGAAACAAGATCGACGAGCCGACGCGACTCACCGAGAGGGACGTCGTCAAGATCGGCCCCGCCACGCTGCGCCTGCGGATCCTGAGGCGCACGGGATCGACGCTTTCGAGCATGAAGGAGCGGCCCGGGCGCTAGCGGCTGGGCCGTTCGTCCGGACGATGCCAAAGACAATCTGGCAGCGCCGGGCGGGCGCTGCCAGATTCGAGGCCGGGCACCGGGAGCTCACTCCTCTTCTTCTTCGTCCCCTTCCTCGCCGGACTCGAGGAGGCCGCCGACCGGCCGGAGGGCGTTCAGGAACGTGTACTTGGCCACCTTGATTCCGTTCTTGCGGCCCTGGAGATCGGCGTCGCGGAAGTGGATCCCCTCATAGACGCGGGCATCCGTCACGTCCTCGCGGGCGTCCGAGAAGCGCGTGTACGGTCGCGTCGACGGAACGGCCAGCGGGTTCGTGCTCGTGAACTGGAACTCGAAGTGGTCGGTCCCGAAGAAGAGAGCGAGAATCTTGGTTCCCGCGCCTGTCACGCTGTTCGCACCCGAGCACGAATCGGGGTAGTTCGGCGTGTTGATGAACGGACGCCAGTTGACGTCGCCTTCGGTGTGCTTGTTGCCGTCGTTTTCCCCTTCCTGAATCGCGGTGACGGGCCGCCAGAGCGGGTAGTTGAGCTTGCAATCCCACGCCGTGATGGCGGCGTCGGTCATCGCCATGTTGCCCAGCGCGAAGAGCCGGGCGCTGTCGGCGATGTCGGGGACGTGCGCGGCCACGAGGTCCCGAATCAGGAGATTCAGTTGCGTGCCGTAATTGAGCGCCCAGAAGATCGCGAGGTCGGTCTGTTCCTGCGTGCGCTCGCTGTTGACGTCGCCGCCGAGACGTTTGACCTCGTTGTAATCCTTCGTGTACTTGCCGCTGTTGACCGCGGGCGGCGGTCCTGGACGAAATTGCGTCGGGCTCGTCAGCGTGAACGGGGTGATCGCCCCGAACCAGGGGACGGCCATCGACGAGCCGCTCGGCGGAGGACCGGGGAGGTAGGAGGTCGTCGGCCGCCACAGGCCGATCTCCGGGCCGCCGTTGAAGACCGGCGGCGGCATCGGAAAGCTCCCGTCGGTCGAGCGCTTGAGGATGACCGCAGCCGCGGCCTGAGCGCCGATGGCCACGCCCGGGTTGTCCGGCGCGATGCCCTTGCCGGCCAGGTAGTTGGCGTAGGTCGTACCCAGGCTCCCGGCCTGTGCGGAGAAACGATTCACGAGCACGTCGTGCGCCGCTTTGGCAACGGCGGCGTCGATCGAGCCGGACGCGCCCGGAATCGCCGCGGCGTACGGCTCGTACTTGCCTTCGAAGGCCTGCACGGCGTCGTGAATGGCCGCGTGGACCGTGGCGAAATCGAGCACGAAGACCGGCGCCGCGCGCGGCGGGACGGCCGCAACGATCGTCTGTCCGGTGATGACGTTCCAATCGGAGGGGGCGTCGGCGAGGGCCGAGCCTGCGGTGCTCAAAGACCCGAGAAAGACCAGAGCAAAGAGACTTTTTCGTACGATCATCTGACTCCTCCTGTGTCCGAACCGTTGTTGTGAGTGACCCTCGCAGAGCCGCGATGCCTCCTTTCGGCTGGCTCTTGCAAACTCGTTCCCGGTGTACGTCGCGCGTTTCGCGCGGTCAAAGCGCTTTTCGATAGGCAATTCGTAAGGAATCCAAAAGCCCGCGTGGATCGGTGACCCGGACGTTCGTGCATGACGCCTCCCGTTCTTGGCGCGTCACTGTCCCGCGGCGGGCCGCTCCGGGTCCGGAGGCGAGCATGAGATCTCTGTGAGATCTCGGCGATGCGCGGCGGTACCGGAGCCGCATCGCGTCGAAGCTCTCGGAGCCCGACCTCCAGACGGCCATCGAGGCCGTGCTCGAGGGCCGGCCGGTGAGGCCCTCCCAGACGAAGACGTTCGGCTGCGCCATCGCGCGACGCTGAGGTCCGCGGCGCCGTCCGACGGCGGCCGGGGCGGATTTGACCCCCTCCCTCTCGGGTGGTACCGTGCCGCGGTTTTGTCCATGGGAGGTGCCGTTTGAAGCGTCTGGCCGTGTCCGTGTGCATTCTTGCTCTCGCCGTCTCGGCGCTTCCGGCCCAGGAGCGCGTGGACCTCGACATGGTCACGAAGATCCGGCTCGAGGGCTTCACGAACTCCAAGGTGATGGAGACGGCCTCCGAGCTCATGGACCGGATCGGTCCGCGGCTGACGGGCTCCCCTCAGATGAAGGAAGCGAACGAGTGGACGAAGGACCAGCTCGCCTCGTGGGGCCTTTCCAACGCGCGCCTCGAGAGCTGGGGTCCGTTCGGCCGGGGCTGGACGTGGGAAGGCTGCACGGTCCGGATGACGGCGCCTGCGGCGGCCGAGCTCGTAGCGATCCCCGAAGCCTGGACGGCGGGCACGGCGGGGCCGATCCGCGGCAAGGCGGCGCGCTTGAACATCCAGTCCGCCGACGAGCTCGAGAAGCTGAAGGGCAAGTTCGCCGGCACGATCGTCTTCTTCGGAACGCCGCGGGAGATCGGTCTGCGGGAGAAGCCCGACGCGCACCGTTACGACGAAGCCGAGCTCGAGGCGGAGGGCCGCTACGAGATGCCGGGAGGCCCGCCGCGCTACAACCGCGCCGAGTACGCGAAACGCCGCGAAATTCGCAAGGCCGTGAGCAAGTTCCTCGAGGAGGAGAAGGCGCTGGCGATCGTCTCCGCCGGCCGCGGCGACATGGGAACGTTCAACGTACAGGGCGGTGGTACCTGGAAGAAGGGCGACCCTCAGGGCCTTCCCTCGGTCTCGATGGAGCCGGAACACTTCGGGCGCGTCGCGCGCCTGCTCGACCGTTCCGTTCCGGTCGAGATCGAGATGGACGTGAAGGCCCGGTTCATCGAAGAAGACCTCATGCAGTGGAACACGATCGCCGAGATCCCGGGCACCGACAAGAAGGACGAGATCGTGATGATCGGCGCCCATCTCGACTCCTGGCATGGGGGAACCGGGGCGACCGACAACGGCGCCGGCTCAGTGGTCGTGATGGAGGCGATGCGCATCCTCAAGGCCGTCGGTGCGAAGCCCCGCCGCACGATCCGCATCGCCCTCTGGAGCGGCGAGGAGCAGGCGCTCTACGGGTCGCGCGCCTACGTGTCCGACCACTTCGCGTCGCGGCCCCCACCGTCCGCCGAGGAGAAGGACCTGCCTTACTACCGCCGGAAGAAGACCGGCCCGCTGACAGTCAAGCCGGAGCACGCGAAGCTCTCCGTCTACTTCAACCTCGACAACGGAACCGGGAAGATCCGCGGCATTTACGCCCAGGACAATGCCGCGGCCGCCGCGATCTTCGGGCCCTGGCTCGAGCCGTTCGCGGATCTCGGCGCGACCCTCGTGACCATGAACCGGACGGGAGGAACCGACCACGAGTCCTTCGACGAGGTCGGGCTGCCCGGCTTCCAGTTCGTGCAGGACGAGCTCGAGTACGAGACCCGCACGCACCACAGCAACGTGGACCTCTACGAGAGACTCCAGAAGAACGACCTCATGCAGGCCTCCGCCATCATGGCCGCGTTCGCGTACAACGCCGCGATGCGCGATGCGATGATGCCGAGAAAGCCGATGCCCAAAGACGATCCGCCGAAGGGGGAGACCCGGAAGGCGGCCCCGGCCGCTCCGGAGAAGCCGGAGGCGGCGCCCCACCACTGAGCCCGACGCTCGAGTTGTCCCCCCGGGCAGGGCCGGGGAATGTGTAGGATCACCCCTTCGAGCCGCGAGGTGGGGTGCCTATGCGACGCGTCCTCGGGGTGCTGGTCCTCCTCCTCGGCGTGGCCGCTGCCGCGCCGGGCGAACTCCCCTTGACGCGGGAGTCGCGCCCGGTGCGCCTCCTCCGAACCTGGCACGATTCGATCAAGACGCCGTCGGGGGATCTGGTCCGACGGGTGGATCTCGTCTACGACTACCGGAAGGCGGCGGCCTTCGAGCGGGTGTACTCGCTCGAGGGGCGCCTGATCCGCAATCGGCGGATCGTCGTCAATCCGCCGGCGCCCTCGCAGGAGGAGATTCGGGAAGCCTTCGACATCGTCCGGGCGGATGTCGAGATGGGCCGCATCCTCCGCCGTTTCTCGGGCCAGCTGGAAGGGGGCTTCCTCATCGAAGAGGGCCGCGGCAAGGCCTGCGGGCCGGGAGCGCGCTGCCTGCTCATCCAGATCCTCTCGCGCGACCGGGCGGGACTGATCCGGGTGATGGGTGTCGATCTCGTGAATCAGTCCATCGCGTATCGGACGTTTCTTCCCTCCGAGCATCCGGGAATCAAGTGAGAATCCGCGTCCTCTCACTCGCGGCGGGGATCGCTTCGGCCGCGGCCATCGCCTGGGCGCAGCCCGCCTGCAGCGGTCCGGACGAGCGGCTGATGTCGTGGCCCGCGGAGGATCCCGTCTGGCAATTCTGCTGGCTGCGGCCGGCCGATTCGAGCGGCCACTGGGGATCGGGGATCGAGATCCGCGACGTTCACTACAAGGGCCACCTCGTGTTGAAGCGCGGTCACGTGCCGATCGTCAACGTCCAGTACGACACGCTCGGAGGCTGCGGCGGCGCGAACCACTGCTACCGGGACTGGACGTACCTCGAGTGGGACATGCTGGCCGACAACATCTGCCCGCCCCCGTACAGCGGCGCGACCTGCGGCTACGCCGAGCCCGGGTGCCCGCCGGTCACGGTCTGCCAGCAGCGCGAGGGCGCCGACGTCTGCCCGGATCCCCCGGCCGACTGCGCGCGGTCGTGCTTCCGCGGCGTCACCGCGCAGTCGTTCAAGGACCGGCTGGTCCTCGCCACGGAAACCAAGGCGGGCTGGTATCGCTACGAAATCAAGTGGACGTTCTGTCGCGACGGTCGCCTGACGCCGACCTTCGGATTCAGCGCGGTCGCGGACGGTTGCGTGACGGTGACGCACCGGCACCATGCCTACTGGCGGTTCGACTTCGACATCGACGGGCCGGGCGGCGACATCGTGACCGAAGGACCCGATCCCAAGGCTCAGGGCGGCGGGCGCGACCGCAGGCCGCCGATCGTCGTCCTCCCGGCGGAGGTGATGCGGATCCACCGCGACCCGCTGCTGACCTGGGCGCTGGTCGATGCGGAGACCCGGCGGGGGTACCGCATCGTGCCCGGCGAGGAAGCGCAGCTTGCCGCGGACAACTTTGCGATCGGGGACGTGTGGCTGCTGAACTACATGCCGACGGAGATCGACGACAGCGGCCAGGGCGGCCCGGCCTGCGTGGCCAAGATCGGCAACTACCTCAACGGCGAGTCTCTCTCCGACGACGTGGTGCTCTGGTACCGGACGGGAGCCTTTCACCAGAGCGGGGACCTCGACGATTGCCACACCGTCGGCCCCACGCTCGTTCCGATCGGCGACTGGAGGCCCTGACGGGCCCGGAGCCGACAGTTTTGCTAGGATTCTTCAAACCACGGACAAGGATGGTAGTCATGCGAAGGGCCTTCGGACCCCTCACGCTGGCGGTTGGAGCGACGCTGCTGTGCGCCGCGGCGCTCGCGGAACGTGCCGACATCGTCACGCGGACGTCGCGCCCGGTCCGCCTTCTGAGGAGCTGGAGCGAGACGATCAAGGCCTCGGGGGGCCGGGAGTACGTCCGGCGCGTCGAGCTCGTGTTCGACTACGGCAAGGGCGTGGCGCGGGAGAACTACTACACGCTCGAAGGCAGGCTCTACGGCTCGCGCGAGATCAAACAGAATCAGCCGGCGCCCTCGGCGGAGGAGATCGCCGAGGCGAAGGAGTTGATCCGGCGCGAACCCCATCTCGCCCGGATCGTCGAGCGCCGAGCCGCCGAGTTCAACGGCGGCTTCCTTCTCGAGGAAGCCCGCGGGCTGCCGTGCGGCCCGGGCAGCCGCTGCCTGCAGATCCAGCTTCTGACGCCCGATCACTCGGGGCTTCTCCGCTGGACCGTCGTCGACCTCGTGCAGCGGAAGATCGCGTATCCCGTGTATGTGCCCCGGGGGGGGAATCCATGAGGATCCGCGCCGCCTTCGTCGCGCTCGCGGCGCTCCTTTCCGCCGGAGCCGCGCTCGCGCAGCCGACCTGCACCGGAGACGAGGTCCTGATGTCCTGGCCGGACGTGAATCCGGTCTGGCAGTTCTGCTGGCTTCGCCCCGCCGACAGCAGCGGGCCGAACGGCTCGGGCCTCGAGATCTCGAACGTCTACTACAACGGCCACCTCTTGATGAAGCGCGGACACGCCCCGATCGTGAACGTGCTCTATCCCGGCGGGGGTTGCGGCGGCTGCTACCGGGACTGGATGTACACGGAAGAAGGCTTCCTGTCCAACAATCTCGTCGCGCCCGGCTACTCGGAGCCGACGAGCCCCTGCCCGCAGACCGTCTGCGAGCTGGACGCGACCGGAGGCGACTGTCCCTTCACCGGCCCGCCGGAGACCTGCGCGGGCGCGATCTGTTTCGAGGGCGTGGCCGCCCAGAAGCTCGCCGACCGGCTGATCATGACCACGCAGACGAGCGCCGGGTGGTACCGGTACACGATGCGCTGGACGTTCCACCTCGACGGAAGGATCGAGCCTTTCTTCGGGTTCACGGCGGTGAACAACTTCTGCCCGGCCCTGACTCACATTCATCACGCCTACTGGAGGCTCGACTTCGACGTCGACGGCCCGGCCAACGACGTCGTGACCGAGGGCCCCAACCCCTCGGGCGGCGGCCGCTCGGGCCCGCGTTACCCGACCGTGAACCTGCCGACCGAGGCGATGCGCAAGCTCAACCGGCCGGCGCTGACGTGGGCGATCGCCGATTCCGGCACGCGCCGCGGCTACCGCCTCGTGCCGGGGAACGAGGCGGCGCTTCCCGCCGACACGTTCGCGGTCGGAGACGTCTGGATCCTGAGGTACAAGTCCAACGAGATCGACGACACGGGCCAGCCGGGCGCGCACTGCCCCATCAAGTTCAACAACTTCGTCAACGGCGAAGGCCTGGGAACGGACCTCGTGTTCTGGTACCGCACCGGCGCGCATCACGATGGCGGAGATCTCGACGACTGCCATGCCACCGGCCCGACGCTCTATCCCTTCGGCGACTGGGCGCCGTAGGGCGGAGGCCACTGAGCCGCAGCCGCGGAACCTTTCTTTCTCGCGGGCGTAGGGGTCTGGAGGGTACGCTTCGTTCCCGAAGGGAGGGTCGCATGCCGCTCCGGAACTCCTTTTTCGCCGCCGCGCTCTTCGCCGGTTCCGTCGCCGTCCCGGGCCAGACGACGCCCTCGGCCGAGCCGCCGCCGATCAAACCCGGTGACAACCTGGTCGTCGAGGGCGTCCCGCCCGTTCCGGCGTCTCTCGCCGACGAGGTCTGGCGGTACACGGAGTTCCGTTCGGCGAGCTTCTCGAGCTGGCACCCGACCCGGCACGAGATGATGATCTCGACTCGACTGGGCAACGTCGCGCAGGCGTACCTGGTCCGGATGCCGGGGGGAGCGCGGACGCAGGTGACGTTCTACCCCGAGCGGGTCACCGGGGCCCGGTTCCAGCCGAAGACCGGCGACTCGTTTCTCTTCTCGAAAGACATCGGCGGCAACGAGCGCTTCCAGATCTATCGGTACGACTTCGCCGACGGAAGCGTCACGCTCCTGACCGACGGCAGGTCGCGCAACACGGGCGCGAAGTGGTCCCGCGACGGCCAGTGGATCGCGTACGGCTCGACGCGCCGCACCGGCGACGACATCGACATCTACATCGTCGGCGCGCGGAACCCGAAGACCGACCGCCGGGTGCTCGAGCTCTCGGGCGGCGGCTGGCAGGTCGCCGACTGGTCGCCCGACGATACGAAGCTCCTCGTTTTCGAACGCATCTCGCTGAACGAGACGTACCTCTGGCTCGCCGACGTGGCGACGGGTGCGAAGACCGTCCTCACGCCCAAAGGCAAGGAGCCCGTGGCGTACGGCGACGCCGCCTTCTCGCACGACGGCAAGGGTCTCTACCTGACGACCGACGCCGGCTCCGAGTTCCGGCGGCTCGCCTACATGGATCTCGCGACGAAAAAGACCGAGTTCCTGACGCCCGATACGGCCGAGGTGGAGGAGTTCGACCTCTCCGAGGACGGGTCGAAGATCGTCTACGTCACGAACGAGAAGGGCGTGAGCGTCGTCCGACTCTTCGAGACCGCGACGCGCCGCGAGCTGACCGGTCCGAAGCTGCCGCTCGGCGAGGTCTCCGGGGCGACCTGGCACAAGAACGGCGGCGCGATCGCCTTCACGATGGGCACGCCGCGCTCCGCCGACGACGCGTGGTCCTGGGACTGGAAGACGGGCAAGCTCGACCGGTGGACGACGAGCGAGGTCGGCGGACTCAACCCCGAGACGTTCGCCGAGGCCGAGCTGGTGACCTGGAAGAGCTTCGACGGACGTGAGATCTCGTGTTTCCTCTACAAGCCGAGCCCGGCGAAATTCCCGGGCAGGCGCCCCGTCGTGATCGACATTCACGGCGGCCCGGAGGGGCAGTCCGCGGCCGAGTTCATCGGGCGCGACAACTACTTTCCCAACGAAATGGGCGTCGCGATGCTCTTTCCCAACGTCCGCGGCTCGACGGGCTACGGCAAGACCTTCTCGAAGCTCGACAACGGCATGCTGCGGGACGGGACGTACAAGGACATCGGCGCGCTCCTCGACTGGATCGCTACGCGTGCTTACCTGTATGCGTCGCGGATCATGGCCCAGGGCGGAAGCTACGGCGGCCACATGACGCTCGCCGTCGCGTACCTGTACAGCGACCGGATTCGCTGCGCGATCGACGTCGTCGGCCCGTCCAACTTCGTGACGTTCCTGCAGAACACGTCGGGATATCGTCGCCACCTGCGTCGCGTCGAATATGGCGACGAGCGCGAGCCCGCGATGCGGGCCTACTTCGAGAAGACCGCCCCGCTCAACAACGCGGCGAAGATCCGCAAGCCCCTCTTCATCATCCAGGGCGGGAACGACCCCCGCGTCCCGCTGTCCGAGTCGGAGCAGATGCTGGGCAAGATCCGGAGCCTCGGCACGCCGGTGTGGTACCTGATGGCGAAGGACGAGGGCCACGGCTTCGCCAAGCGATCCAACCGCGACTTCGAGTTCTTCTCCTCCATCCTGTTCATGAGGGAGTTTCTGCTGCAGAAGCCGTGACGTGAGAAACGTGCAGCGCCGGCACGTCTGATTAGTCAATCTTCCAGCAATGAGGTCGTTTTCGGTCAGATGACTTCGAGAATCTGCAAATTCTGCAGATTTTGATTGTCGGCGGTTTCACGGCCTGTTATCCTGCGGATCCGTGGACAAGGCCGACACCGCCTGGTTGCTCGCCTCCACCGCCCTCGTTCTCCTGATGACTCCCGCCCTCGCCTTCTTCTATGGGGGCCTCGTGCGCTCCAAAAACACGCTCAACACCATGATGATGAGCGTCGTCTCCCTCGGCTTCGCTGGAGTCGCCTGGGCGCTGGCCGGCTACTCGGTCGCGTTCGGCCCGGGGAGGTGGGCCGGCAACCTCTCCCGTGCGCTGTTGAACGGGGTCGGCCTCGAGCCGCAGGGAACCGTGCCGCACGTCCTCTTCATGGCCTTCCAGGGCACGTTCGCGATCATCACCGTGGCGCTCATCTCGGGGGCCATCGTCGAGCGGATGCGCTTCGGGCCGTACCTGGCCTTCCTGACGCTCTGGACGCTCCTCGTCTACGCGCCCGTGGCGCACGCGGTTTGGGGAGGAGGCTGGCTCGCGCGCCTGGGCGCGCTGGACTTCGCCGGCGGCACCGTCGTGCACATCAACGCGGGAGCGGCGGCCCTGACGGCGGCCCTCGTTCTCGGGCCCCGCAAGGACTACGCGCGGCAGGCGATCCTTCCGCACAACGTGCCCTTCACGCTGCTCGGGGCGGGCCTCCTTTGGTTCGGCTGGTTCGGGTTCAACGGCGGCAGCGCCCTCGCCGCCAACGGCGTGGCTGCACTCGCGTTCGTCAACACGATGTTTGCGCCGACGGCGACGCTGGTCGTCTGGACGCTTCTCGACCTCGCGCGCACGGGCCGGGCCACGGCGGTGGGCGCCGCAACGGCGATCGTCGTTGGCCTGGTGGCGGTCACCCCCGCGGCCGGATACGTTTCGCCGCTCTCGGCCATCCTGCTCGGCGGCGTATGCGCGTTCCCGAGCTACTTCGCGCTCCTCTGGCGGGCGCGCACGCGGCTGGACGACTCCCTCGACGTGGTCGCGGCGCATGGCCTCGGTGGAGCGGCGGGGGCCCTTCTGACGGGCGTCCTTGCTCAGGCGGCGTGGAGCGGCGGAGCCTCCGGGCTCCTCTTCGGCAACCCGCGCCAGCTCTTCGTGCAGGCGATCGGCGTCGCCGCGGTCGCGATCTACAGTGGAGCGGCCACCTTCGGCCTGCTCAAGCTCGTCGGCGCCTTCGCGCCGCTTCGCGCCGGAGCGCGCGAGGAAGGACTCGGCCTCGACGTCACACAGCACGGCGAAGAGGCGTACACCCGGGGCGAAGGAGCCATCCTGGTGCTGCCCGAACCCGCGCCGCCGCCCCTCACCGTGCCCGCAGCCGCTCCAGCCGAAGGGAGTTCCGGATGAAGCTCGTCGTCGCGGTCGTACGCCCAGAGAAGCTTCCCGAAGTCCTGGAGGCTCTGTTCCGCGCCGAAGTGCGCGGCCTGACGCTCCACCGGGTCGAAGGCCATGGCGGCGAGACCGAGCGCGTCGAGACCTACAGGGGCACGACGGTCAAGATGGAGCTCTCCGAAAAAGTCCGCCTGGAGATCGGCGTGTCGGACCACTTCGTCGAACCGACCGTCGCGGCGATCCTTTCCGCGGCCCGGACGGGAGAGGTGGGAGACGGGAAGGTCTTCGTGCTTCCGGTCGAGAGGGTCTACAGGATCCGCACCGGCGAGGAGGACGAGGCGGCGGTCACGCCGATTCTCGCGTCGGTCTGACGATCGCCTCGGCCTCGATTTCAACGAGCATGGCCGGGTCGATCAGGCGCGAGACCTCGACCATCGTGGAGGCGGGCCGGATGTCGCGGAAGACCTCGCCGTGGGCGCGGCCGATCTTCTCCCAGTCACGAATGTCGACGACGTACATGCGCGTGCGGACGACGTCTTCGAGCCGCGCGCCGGCCTGCTCGAGCGCCGAGGCGATGTTCTTGAGCGTCTGGACCGTCTGGGCATAGGCGTCGCCCTCGCCCACGAGCTTCCCGTCCGGCCCCGTCGCGGTCGTTCCCGCCACGTGGACGACGTTGCCGACACGGACGGCCCGCGAGTAGCCGACGACCGGCTCCCACGGTGCGCCGGAAGAGATGTTCCTACGCTCGGCCACGTGGGCTCACGGAGCCGCCAGGGAGGCGTCGCCGAGATAGCGCGCCCGGACATCCTGCCAGTGGGACTCGGCCAGGACCCGCCGCAGTGCGCCGTTGAGAGGTTCCCGCAGGGGACTCCCATCCGGCAGAGGGAAGGCAAAATTGAAGGCCTCGATGGTCCCGGGAAGGATCTGGATGCGGTGGTTCGGGTCCCGCTCGGCGAAGTAACGAAGAACGACGGAACCGTAGACGAGCGCCGTGATCTCGCCTCGGAGAAGCCCGTCGACGCCGGCGGAGGCGCTCGGGTAGATCTTCGGCGAAATTCCCTCGCGCACCAGGAACTCTGTTCCGGCCGAGCCCTCGACGCTGCCCACGGCGGCGTTGTGGAGGCTGGCCGACCCCTGGACCCTTCCGAAGTCGGCGAGAGCCAGTTTGGCCGTGACGAAAGCCGTCAGCGCCGTGATCAGGATCAGGCTGACGAACATCCAGAAGAGGGCCACGAGGCGGCCCCAGAACGTGATGGGAACCTTGTCGCCGTATCCCACGGCGACCGTCGTTACACCGGCCCACCAGAACCCCGAGCCCAGTCCCTGCAGAGGGCGGCCCGCGAACATCGCGTTGCGACGGCGCTCGAGCAGCCACATCGCCGCCCCGGCCACGAAAATCAGGATGACGACGCCGCCGTAGAGGCGCAGGGCCGTCGGCGTCGAGAGCGCCTCGACAACCGTAAGCCAGCGGTCGGCCTCGCGCGAGCGGACGACGGCGATGCTGATTCCGGACACGACGTAGCCGTGCGTGAAGTCGAGCTCCCGCTCCCGCTCCAGCGTCACGGCGAAGGGACCGGCCGAGGTGTCGAGGCGCCCCTTGTCCACCCCGTCGAGGATGGTGTCCGGCGACTCCTCCACGAGGCGGTAGCGCAGCTTCAGGTCGTCGGCCAGCTCCTTCCAGAGGTCGACCGTCAGGCCGCTCCACTCGCCGTTCGGGTTCTTGATCGCCCAGGGCGGCGCCGGGTAGACGCCGACGAGGAGCTCCCGGTCGACCGGCGGCTTCTCCGGCGTGGCCGCGAAAGCCGGCGGGGCGAG
>Ga0105092_10000641_pt1 | contig 18209 bp, 16 predicted proteins | sample PPLLak2March2015_FD_87021 | JGI IMG/M metagenome (GOLD analysis project Ga0105092, IMG submission 87021) | Freshwater sediment microbial communities from Prairie Pothole Lake near Jamestown, North Dakota, USA - PPLs Lake P7 Core (1) Depth... | ecosystem: Environmental > Aquatic > Freshwater >... | reverse complement strand
TCCGCGAGCAGTGCCAAAGCCAATCCCAGTCTTTGGCGCATCCCTTGGGAATACTCGCCCGCGCGGCGCCCGGCGGCGTTCTCGAGCCCGACGATCTCCAGTGCGCGGTCGATACGGGCAGCAGGGACTCGGAGAAGGCGGCGGGTTACTTCCAGATTCTCGCGCCCGGTCAGGTGCGGATAGATCGAAGGTGTTTCGACCAGGGCGCCCACTCGGCTTAATGCCTTACGCGGGCCGAGGTCCAGGGTTTGCCCGAATAAGCGGACTTGTCCGGCATCCGGGCGGATCAAGCCCAGTAACATGCGGATTGTCGTGGTCTTGCCTGCTCCATTCGGCCCCAGAAAACCGTAAACGCTTCCCGCCGGCACCTGCAAAGTCAGATTGGCAACCGCCGTCAGCCCTCCAAAGCGTCTGGTCAATCCGGTCGTCTCAATGATGTTCTCTTCCGCCATCTTTGTAATAAACCCCGGTCGTTTGCAGTTTGTGACAGGCGCAACGAGGGTGTGGGTGGTGTTGACATTCACAGCCCTTTGGCGATGAAGTGAAAGGCAGTCTAGTGACCGAAGGAAACTGCGTCAAAGGGAGATCTCGATGGAAAAGACAAAAACCGTCCACTTAATGCTTGCCGCCTTTTTAACCCTCATTTTTTGGTCCCCGTTGGCTTTCGCCCACTGCGACGGACTGGACGGGCCCGTCGTTGCAGCGGCGCGAAAGGCACTTGATACGGGCAACGTGAACCTCGTCCTCATGTGGGTGCAGAAGGCCGATGAAACCGAAATCAAGGCGGCATTCGAAAAGACTCTGGCGGTTCGCAAGCTCAATAAGCAGGCGCAGGACCTGGCTGACATGTATTTCTTCGAAACCTTGGTCCGCGTGCATCGGGCCGGGGAGGGGGCGCCTTACACCGGCCTGAAGCCGGCCGGTCGGGATCTCGGGCCGGCCATTCCGGCAGGGGATAAGGCAATCGAAACGCGGTCGCCGGAAGCGTTACTCCAGCTCCTCACGAGCGAGGTACGCCAAGGTCTCCACACGCGCTTCCACGAAGCCGTGGAGAAGAGCAACTACTCAAAGGAAGACATCGAAGCGGGACGCGCATTCGTGAAGGCCTACGTCGAATACATTCACTACGTCGAGCAACTCTATGCGGCGGCGAAACGCCCGGCGGGCGGGCACATGCACGAGGGCGAAACGATGTCGGCTAACGAACATCAGCACTAAAGAAAAGGATGAAGGATGAAGGATGAAGGAAAAGCACCGCCTCTCGGCGCAGCACTTCATCCTTCATCCTTTTCTTTCTCACTCCCACGGCAGCCAATAGCTCAGCTTGACCAGGAAGACATTCTGACTGGGGGCGTTCCACAGCGCACTGTAGTTGTCGGACAGGGAGCCCTGCCAGGCGCTCGATTCGCTGGTCCGGCCTTGCGACCAAACTACGTAGAGGGACGAGCCGGGCTTGGGTTCCCAGCGCAGGACCAGATTGGACCTGAACTGGCGGAAACTGAAGTCCGGCCGGCCAAACGAGTACTGCACTCCCGCTTCGCTCACGTCGAAAACGTTCGTCTCCGGCCGGTAAACGATTTCCGCGCCGAGGAGCCCCCGGAATCGATCCGTGTACTTTTCGGCCAGCGGAGCTGTCGTTCGCTTGAAGTCGGAGTACCTCCCGGTCGACACGAAGGGACTGCCGTAGTACTGAATTGACAAGTCCGGACTGAGGGTAAGGTTGACCCGGAAAGTAGTGCCGAGCGTCTTCTGGTCGATTCGCCCCAGGATGTAGAGGTTCGACCCTGCTGCCGAAGGCGTTGCGACGTATTCCAGGTCGTTGATGTTGTGCGAATACTGGAGCTCGCTCAGAACGATCAGCGCCTCCGAGAGCCTTAGAGTAAGGCCCGGGAAAAACTCCGAGAGACTCGACTTTCGTTCCGCGAACATGTGCCTGTGAACACCCGCCTGGAAGGCAACCCGCCGGGACGGGTCGGTACTCCCGCCCAAGTTCCAGCAGAAGAAGCGGTCCCGAGCGACGGCCGGACCGCCGCGCAAAAGTCGCGTGCCGACATCCGTCCCAACGAGATGCATGGCACCATGTGCCTGCCACTTGTTGCTGAACGTCCCGTGGCCGGCGAAACCGGTCGTCCCCTCCGTCTTGAGGCCGCCAAAATCCCAGGTGTCGACTCGATGCAGCTCGAACCCGAAGCTCCGGAACAGGCTCTTTGGCTCCGATTCCTGGTAGCCCACGGCCACCTGGTTGTTCAGCAAATCAGCCTGGCGGAGATACCCGATGTCGTTCAGGTCCAGCCCGGGCGACTTCCAGCCGAATGTGTTGGAAAAGTGCCATCGGCCCTTTTCGGTCTTTCCAAAAAGGAGTTGGCCGCCATGACCGGAAAGGCTGGTCGCGTTCGGATTCAGCTCCAGGTGCGCGGCGTCGGGCCTTTGATAGTAGTGAACCGCGTTGGCCTGCAGATCGCTGATGGCCTCCGTCGACCCGGTCACCTGGCTGAAGATTGCTTTGCCCTGCAACACGTAGGTCCGATTATTGAAGTACCGGGCAAAATCCACGCCTCCCGTGAGGGCGTCGGTCGGCAGGAAGCCGAGCTCCGAATCCGAGATCCACCGATGCGTGGACGTGAACATTCCGCCCAGACTGGTGTTCCCTTTGTCCCAGTCTTTACCGATGACGGAGAGGAAGTAGTTGGAATAGGGTTGCACCGGTGTCCGACTTTCGATTCCTTGCCGGCTGATCTCGGCAGTCTCGCTGGACGTCATGCTCTGCAAGATCCCGAGTGACAGTCCGCCATTCGTCTTGCCGGTTATCTTGACCGCATCGAGGATCGATGTCGCCTCCGGGAATCTCATGAATTCGCCGTCGCCGAGCGCCGGGGAATAGGCGGGGCTGCCGCCGATTCGGCGCGAGTAGAACAGCATATCCCCACCGCCGTCGCCGCCGAGGTCAAATTTCATGATGTTCTTCCCTTCCAAAAAGAAAGGTCGCTTCTCCGTGTAGAACGTTTCGTAGGTGGTCAGGTTCATGACCGAGGGATCGGCTTCAACCTGGCCGAAGTCCGGGTTCACGGTAGCGTCCAGGGTGAAATTCGAAGTGACTCCAATCTTGGCGTCGAGGCCAACGGACGCCGCGCCTTGCACTCCTTCATGGTAAGGGTCGCCCTGGACCTTCGGGTCCGAAGTGAGTTTTGAGACAACATGAGGCAGAAGCTCGATGTGCCGCATCCGTTTCAGACCGCGAATCCCGTGCAACTCTCCCAGGTTGTACATTCGGCCCGTGCTCTGCCTCGGGATGAGGTTCCACTGGTCCTCTTCCTGGTTCCGGTCGATCCAGCGCCAGGCGTGAAGGCCCCATACCTGCTCATCCTGCGCCCCGTAGCGCAGCTGGTTCAACGGGACCTGGAATTCAGCCGTCCAGGCGTCCTCCTCCAAGGCCGTTTTCCCGTACCAGACCGCGTCCCAAGTCGTGTCCCAGTTCTCGTTCGTTAGAATCAGGTCCGTCTTGCCGCCACCCGCCGAAAGGTCGAATTCGAAGCCCGTTCGCTTGTCGTTGTAACTGTCGAAGCAAACACCGACGATGTCCCCTGAATCCTCGACTTTGTCCCGCCTCGTGCCGTATCGGTGGATAAGTTTCGGATCATCATGCGCTCGGATGGCGATGTAGACGTTCTTCGCGTCATACAAGATCTTGATCTCCGTCGGCTGGGACGGCTTGGCCCCCTCCGTCGGCATTTGCTGGATGTAGTCTCCGGCCCACTCGCCTTGTTTCCAGGCCGCGTCGTCCAGGCGGCCGTCAATCACCGGCGGAGGGCCCGTCAGCTCGATCGTGTTGTAGATGCGGGGCGGATAGAGCCGTCCGAAGGGGTTTGAGGCGGCCTGTTTTTCGTTCTGGCCAGCGGCCGGCACGATCGTTACAGCAGCGACGACAATGGTAAGAAATCTACGGATCATCCACCTCCCCCTTAAACCGAGCACGCTATTTTCGCCTAAGATACGGGCCTGCAGCAACGCTCCTATGGACTCAGTGGACCTCGTGGACTAGGTGGACAGGTGGATCTGTGCCTGTCCACCTAGTCCACCAGGTCCACTGAGTCCATAGGAGTCCGTGCCTTCTAGATGGCTTCCAGCGCCTGGCGTTTCACCCAGCCGGATTTGCGGTCGGGAAGGATGATTTCCACCCAGTCGCCGGAGCTGCGGTCAAGCGTGACCTTGGCGCCGGCGTGCAGAGAGAAAACCTCGACGGCTTGCGCGCCCGGGGCGCTCATCACGTCCACCTTGGTTGCCAGGATTACCGCTTCACGGCGATTTCGCTCTTCGGACCAGCGGCCAGCAAGAGAGGCGCCCGCCAGAAGCAATAGGACCGCAAGAACCACGCTCGCGCGTCCCGCCCAGATCCCGATCACCCGGCCTCGCGTCAGGACCCACAGGATCACACCCGCCATCAGGCCCAGGTACAGTCCGATCACGAGTCCGATTTGCACATTCCGGGGGAGCAGACGGCAGTAAGCGCGAACCAGCCGCGTGAGGATGAAATCGGGCTGGCGCTCGATCTTGTCGGGAGTAGCCAGTTGGGCGATGCCGAGATTGGTCTGTATGTCCTCGTCGCCGGGGCTTAGACGCAGGGCCCGTTCGTAGAAGAGGATAGCCCTTCCGAGATCCTGCATCTTGTAGTAGCAGTTGCCCATGTTGAAATACAGAGCGCTGCTCTCCTGGCCGAGTCTGGCGATCTGGGAATATTTGTCGAGCGCCGCCTGGTACTGACCGGCCTGATAGAGTCGATTCCCGTCGTTGAACAAATCGTCAGCGGGACCGGCGAAGAGTGCGGTCGTGAGGAGGGCGATGATCACCAATCCTCGCAATGCCTTCCATTCATTCATAGAATCGATCGCCTCCGAACCGCCTTTTTGGAGTGCGGCGGCAGAGGGAGGCCGATGCTTTACCAGGCCTACCGGCGACGCCGCTTTGGTATGAGCAGAAGTTGGCCATTTCTCGCATACGTTCGGTCGCGATCGTGCTCATACCAAAGCGGCGTCGCCGGTAGGCCTGGTAAAGCATCGGCCTCCCTCTGCCGCCGCACTCCAAAGACGCTTCCTCCCTCAAAACTTCAGCTTCCCCATTGCCCTTTCAGCTCGGTCCAGAAAGCCGCGCATCTCCTCAATCGTGGCGCTGGTCGGCGAGAAGCGCTTTAAGTCGCAGACTTGCAGGCAGGCGAAATATTCGTCGATCACTTCCTGCTCAAGTCCCCGCTCTCGGAGGGCCGACTGCACCTCGTCACTGATCATGCCCGCTTCCGCAATATTCAGCTTGTCACCCAGAAATCCGATCAGCGCCTTGCTGACTTCCGCGTAGAATTCCTTCTCCCGATCCACGGTCATGACCGCGCGGGCGGCCGCCAGGCGCTTGCGGGCAGCGCGGTCGGCGCGCCTGAGCCGGGCATAGGCGTAGTCGCCCTGCAGGCGGTCCCAATGGCGCCGTTGCGCGATCGCGCCGGCGAGCGCCACCAGCGGAGTTACGAGCACGAGCCAGAAAGCGGCGGAATCGTGCAATCCCTCACCGATCCTCCGGAACCCGGGCGTCTGGGTCTTAATGTAGCGGATATCCTGGCCGATCAGCCGCACTTCCTCCTTCGAGAACCCGCTCGGGACGAACGCAACCGCGTCATTCCCCTTGGCGACGTCGATCGCGAATTCCTCGGTCTGCAGCGTGCGGTACTTACCGGCCTGTGGATCAAAGTAACTAAACGACACCGGCTTGATGACCTGCCTGCCGGCTACGCGCGGCACCAGCACGTATTCGTAAACCCTTCGCCCGCGCACCGTCCCCCCTTGCAGGTCAATCTGCTCATTGTGCTTCGGCGGGTACTTTTCGAAGTCCGAGGAGAATGCGGTCGTTGGCTCCGGCAGAGTACGGACGTTCCCCTCTCCTTCCAGGGTCAGCTTGAAGGTCACCGCTTCGTTGGTATGGACCTGCTTTTTGTCCACGCTGCCGCTCAGACGGAATTGTCCTACCGCGCCTGAAAAACCGTCCGGCTTGCCGTCGGACGGAAGGGGCAGGACCTCGATCCGAACCGGCTCCGATCGAATACTGACGGTCCTGGTAGGGGCAAAAAAAGGGTCGTCGAAAAAACTGTCGAAGGGGTCCCGGCTTCGCCTCCTGACACGAACGTCACCAGACAAAGCCAGCGGATCAATAGTTTTCGAGCCCGACTGTACAGGAAAGAGCCCGAGCTTCCGCACGGTGTAAACCTGGTACTCCCGCCCGTTGACGACCTCGACGCTCGATGGCGTCTCTTTCATCTGCAGTTCTTCGATCCAGAAGCCGGTCGTTGCCGGCACCGTCACAAAGCGGACGTTGCCGAGGGCCACCCGCGTATAAAGCTTGTAGGTGAGCATGATCGGCTCGTTCGCATACGCCCGCGTTTTAGATGGAACCGCGCGTAGGAACAGGTTCTCCTGGAGCGACGCCTGGTCAATATCGTCTCCCTGCTGCCGCAGTGCGAAACGCCCAGACGGCGGGGACGGCGCGGTTTGCCGGATGTCAATATCGATCGGCTGGGTCTGGTACGTCTTGCCTTCGTGGACGACTTTGACCGGCCCGATCTTGAAAGTGCCGACCGCGGTTGCCTGGAAGGTGTAAGAAAGCGTCTTGTTTGAGGAGATCCGGCCGTTAACGAAGGAAATGGCCTGCGAAGTCGACGCGAACAGGTAGGCCGAAAAAGTGGTCATCGGCGGCAAATCCGCTTTCTGAACGGAAGAGGCGCCGCTCCCCGAAAGCTCAACCGAGAGCGTAAACTGCTCGTTCAGGCCTACCACGTTCCGGTCCACTGTCGCGCGCACCTCGAGATCCGCGGCGCGAGCCGGGGGCGTGGCCGCCGAGGCGGCGCATGCGCAAATCAGGAGTGTCTTCAGCAATCGCCCGCGCATAGCTTCACCAATCCTTCTCGACCTGGACACGGCCGCCTGCCTGGACCTCCTGTTTCTTAAGATCCTTCTGGTTTTCTTTCAAGGCATCGAGGAGGCGGGCAGCATCTTCCTTGCTCATCTCCGGCCTCTTCTCCTGCTTCTTGCCGGCCTGTTGTTGTTCAGCCTGCTGCTTCTGATCCTGTTGATCCCGCTTCTGCTGGTTCTGCTGGTCCTGCTTCTGCTGTTGCTGTTTTTGCTGATCTTGCTTCTGCTGATTCTGGTTCTGCTGCTGGTTTTGCGGTTGGGCGTTCTGCTTCAGCTTGTTTCGAACGTACTCGAGGTTGTACTTGGCGTCCTGATCTTTCGGGTTCAGTTTCAGCGCTCTCTCGTAGGCGGAGATGGCTTCCGGCAGTTTTTGAGACCGGTAGAGAGAGTTGCCCATGTTGTAGTAGACCTGGGATTGCAGCACGAGATCATCGGTCCCGAGCGCTTTCTGATAGGCGTCCAGGGCCTTCTGATAGTCCTTTTTCTTGTACAGGGCGTTGCCCATGTCGAACTGAATGCGGGGTGATGCGGGATCATCGAGCAGTGCGTCCCGGTATCGGTTCGCAGCCGCATCGTACTTGCCCTGGCGATAGAGTTTGTTTCCGTCCGCGACCTTGGAGCGGCCATTGGCGGCGAACGCTGGGGCGAAAAGGAGGATGATCAAGACCCAACAGAGCCGCAAGCGTAGCGTTTTTTGCGGAGCGCGTCGGGTTCGAACTGCCAGCACCCAGCCAGGGGCGAAAAGGGAGATCGCGGCTCGAACCCGACGCGCTCCGCAAAAAACGCTACGCTTGCGGCTCTGTTGAAACCAGTTTGCCCCTTTCACTCTATTCAAACCGTCCTCTCCACTCTTTCTTCAAGCGCCTTCGGTCGGAAAGCGCGGCTTCGATAAGCAGCAGCATCAGGGCCAGTCCGATCAGGAGCTGGAAACGATCCTCGAACTGAACGAATTGCTGGGAGGCCAGCCCTTTCTTGTCCATTTTTGAGATCTCGTCCGCAATCTGTTTGAGCTCGGCTTCCCCGGTCGAAGCTCGATAGTACTTTCCGCCGGTCTCCAAGGCGATCTTTTCGAGCGTGACGTCGTCGAGTTTCGTCATGACGACCTGGCCGTTTCGGTCCTTCTTGAACCCGGTCCGGTAGCCCGAAGGGTCAAGCTCGGGAATCGGTACGCCCTGCGGCGAGCCGATTCCTACGGTGTAGATCACTACTCCTTCTTTGGCCGCCTCCTTGGCAGCTTCCACCGGCTCGCCCTCGTGGTCCTCGCCGTCTGTGATGAGGATAAGCACCTTGTGCTTGCGTTCCTTTTCGACGAACGCATCGGTCGATTTCCGAACAGCCTCGGCGAGCGCTGTGCCGGGGACCGGAACCAGGTCCGGCCCCATGAAATCGAGAAACATCCTCGCTGCGCCGTAGTCGAGCGTCAGGGGACACTGGACAAAAGCGCGCCCGGCGAATGCCACCAGCCCGATGCGGTCGCCACCGAGCCGATCAATCAAAGAAGCAATCTCGTGCTTGGCCTTCTCGAGCCGACTCGGTTGGATATCCTCGGCGAGCATCGAGCGGGAAACATCAAGAGCAATCACGACGTCCTGACCTTCGCGCGTGACGCTTCGGAGCTTGGTGCCCAGTTGCGGACGAGCGAGCGCCACCAGCAAGACCAAGACTGCGGCTACGAGCATCGCAGCCTTCGCGACCTGGCGACGACGGCTGGTCGATCGCGACAGCCTCTCCAGCAGCATCGGGTTTCCAAAGCGCGCCAGAGCTTTGCGCTTCTGCCGAAAAGTCCAGGCAAAGAAACCGGCCAGCACCGGCACGAGTGCCAGCGCGTAAAGCCAGTATTGATCAGCGAATCTGAACATGTTTAAAACCTGACAAGGTGACAGGGTGACAAGGTGACAAGGTGACAAGGTGACAGGGTGCCGGGGCACGGCCGCAGCGGCGGTTGAGTGACGCCCGGTTTCCGCGCGGCGGTTGAGTGACTCGCCGTTTTGTGGCGAGTTGTATCGAAACCCCGCCGGGCCTCTGGAGCACCTTGATTGCGAAGCCCACGCAACTGCCGTGCTCCAGAGGCTCGGCGGGGTTTCGATACAACTCGCCACAAAACGGCGAGTCACTCAACCGCCGCTGCGGCCGTGCCCTGTCACCTTGTCACCCTGTCACCCTGTCACCTTGTCACCCCTCACGGCAGCTTCCGATACCTCGTATGGGCGGGGACGATTTCGGCCAGAACGAGCAGCAAGCTAATCCCCGCAAAATAATGAAACAGCTCCGAGTACCGCGTGTACTCTTTGACCTCGATCTTCGTCTTCTCCATCCGGTCAATCTCGCCGTAAATCTTCTCGAGGCTGCCGCGGTCGGTCGCCCGGAAGTACTTCCCGCCGGTCAAATCCGCTATTCGCGTCAGCGTCTGATCATCGACGTCAACCTGCATCGGGACGTAGCGCTTGCCGAACAGCGTATCCTCGACCGGATAGAGCGCGGTTCCATGAGTGCCGGCGCCGATCGTATAAACCTTCACGCCGAAAGCCTGGGCTGCCTGGCCGGCCGAAACCGGATCGATTTCCCCTCGGTTGTTGCGCCCGTCCGTGAGGAGAATTACGACCTTGGACCGGGCCTTGCTGTCGCGCAGCCGGTTGACGGCGGTCGCCAGACCGTTACCCATCGCGGTTCCATCCTCGATCATGCCCACCCGGAGCGTGTCGAGAAAGTTCAGGACGACGCCGTAATCGAGCGTCAACGGGCACTGCGTGTACGCCTCACCGGAGAAGATCACCAGCCCGATTCGATCGTTGCTTCGGCCCTGGACGAAGTCCGCCGCCACCTGTTTGGCCGCCTCGACTCGATTCGGTTTGATGTCTTCCGCAAGCATGGAGCCCGAGATATCCAACGCGAGCACGATGTCGATGCCCTCTGTCAGGCTGTCCCTGCTCTCGGCCCCTGCCTGAGGACGTGCGAGCGCCACAATCAAAAAACAAAGTGCCCCCAGGCGAAGGACGAAAAGCACATGCCGCCCGCGACCGGCCGATGAAGGCTGTGCCTCCTTCACGACACCCAGATGCGAAAAACGAAGAGTGCCCCCCCGCGCCCGTTGCCGGCGGAAGTACCACCAGCCGAGCAGCGGAATCACGCTCAGAAGGAGGAGGAACAGAGGATCCGCGAATCGGAACATGGCTAAGGCTTGACCTCCACTGGGGAAGGGCTTAATGCCTGATCATTAACTACGGCAGCCGGGAGGATCACCATCGTGCGATTCACCATATCCCGAGCGAAGGCCACGATCTCCGGATGCGACTCCGCGGGTGGCTCGTGCTTCGCGAATTTCACCAGGTCGCACCGTTCGAGAAAGATTCGGAAGAGGTCGTATATCTCGCCGGCAACCCCCGCCTGCTCGAGGGTGTCGAGAAGCTCCTCTGTTGTCATCTCCAGCGCGACGAAACCGTAACGGCCTTCGACGTAGCGCCGGATGATTTCCGAAACCTCGATGTAAAAGGCTTTCACTTCCCCGCGCGCGAGCAAATCCGAGGACTCGAGCCTTACCAGTGCCTCGAAGGCGATTTCGTGCGCCGGCCGCTGCGGCGCTTGTCGGACCGGCAGGAGCCCTTTGCCCTGCCGCCGTCGGCGATACCAAACGTAGCCGGCTATTGCCAATGCGAGCAAGCCGCCGCCGGCGCCGGCCCACATGGCAATCCGCTTCCAGTCCAATGGAATCTCCACGGGCGGCTTGATGTCCCGAATGTCTCCGGCCTCACTCGGCTTGACGCTTTCGACACGGATCTTGATTTTCTCGGTGGCGAGGCTGGCAGGCTTTGCGGAGCCGGGACCCGTGTACCGGACGGTGAGCGGTGGGATTTCGAAGTCTCCGGTGAGGAAAGTCGAGATGGTGTATCTGTAAACGGAGATGGTTCGATCGCCCTCCTGTTTCGGATCGTCGACCCGGTAGTCGCGGATTTCGAATCCTCCCAGGTTGGCGCCTAAGCCCGGCATCTCGACCTTCACGTTTTTCTGATGCGTGACTGTTACGGTGTACTCGATCAGGTCTCCGATCGTGATTCGGGATTTGTCGACGGCGGACGTAACAGTGAGAGGCGCCTCCTGCGCCCGGACGAGCGTCGCCGTCACTGCCATCGTGATAAAAATCGTCCAAATCCCAAGCCTTGTCATTCTTGCCTTCTCGGGGGTATCAGATCCGCAGTACCGTCTCACACGGAGCTGGAGTCGCGTTAGGGAGCCGCTTACTCCGCTCCAGGCTGCTCCGCACAAGACGCTGCGCAGCCCTCCGCTGCGTGCGCGGCTCCCTAACGCGACTCCAGCTCCGTGTGACGGTACCGCGGATCTGATACCCCGCCTGATCCACCATCCCCTACTTCAGCCTGTCCGAAAAAACCTCTACCTTCTCTGCTGTCATCATCCGGGCCAGAAGCGCGTCAATCGCCTTCTTCTGTTTCTCGCGTCCGAGCTCACTGGCCGCCTGCTCGCGGGCCTCTTCGAAGCTCTTCTGCTTCTTGACCTTGCCCTTCTCGTCCTTTTCGACGTACCGATCCTTGTTTGCCTTGTAGTACAACTCGACGTCGTCGGGCGTCACTTGAACCTGGTCCTTCAGCTCTTCAGCGAGATACTTCTGAACCATGAAGTTCTTCTTAGCCTCAAACGCGGCCTCCACGACTTCCTTCTCCTTCTCGAGACCCTTGCGTTTCGCGGCGCCGTAAAGGATCTCGGTCGCTATGTAATTCCTGAGCAAGTCTTCCTTTGCCGCCTTCTGCGTAAACTGGCCTTGGACGTAAGACGGCATTTGGGCAATCAGAAAATCCAGATCGCCGGATGTGATCTTCCGGTCGCCGATGCTCGCCAGCACGGTCCCGGGCCGCGACGGCTGCACCTGGCCTGGATCGAGAGCGGTCGCTTCGTCCAGCGCCTGCTTCGCGTCAACCGAGCGGTCAAGTCGTTCCAGGCACGCGACAATCTGGCGGTCGACGTCAGGCATGAGCTTGCTCTCCGGGTACAAATGCTTGACCCTCAGGTACGCCGCGAGCGCGTTCTCGTAGTCGTGAAGTCGTTCAAAGTAAATCTGACCGATGGTGTAGTCGATGTTCGCCGTCTCCTCGGCATTCGGCTGGCGCTGGTCCAGGTAATGCCGGTACTCTTCGACCGCCTGCTTGTACAGACCGCGGTTATACAGGGCGTTCGCGTATTCCCGCTGTCTGCCTGAACCGACAGCAGAGCTTCCCGTCTTGCTGCAGGCGGTCAGGGTCATCAAAAATGCCAGAACTATGGCTGAAAACTTCACGTGGTTCTTCATAAGGACTCGTGGTGTTACCTGAATCTTTTCGCCCGCATTCGGAAGAACCGGATGAGGGGCTCGAAATATGACTGATCGGTTCGGATCACGATCGAGTCGATGTTCATCGACTTGAACAGCTTGCTCCGCTCCTGCATCGCCTCCCCGGCGCGCAGCGCGAACATCTCGCGGACCTCGCGGCTGCGGGTGTCGAGGAGGATCGTTTCGCCCGTCTCAGCATCTTCAAGCTCGATGTATCCGACGGCCGGCAGCTCCGTTTCCCGCGGGTCGACAATTTGTATTGCGACCAGGTCGTGTTTTCGATTAGCGATTCGAAGCGCCTTCTCGTAACTCGCGGAAAGGAAGTCGGAGACGAGGAACACGACGCTGCGCCGGCGGACAACCCGATTGAGATAATCGAGCGCCGTTCGGATATCGGTGCGCCGGTCTTCAGGTTTGAAGTACAGCAGCTCACGCAGGACCCGCAGCACGTGGGCTTTTCCCTTGCGCGGCGGCACGAACTTCTCGACCTTGTCCGTGAAGATCAGCAGACCGACCTTGTCGTTGTTCTTGATCGCTGAAAATGCGAGAAGCGCGCAGATCTCGACCGCGATCTCCCCCTTCATCCGCTCGAATGTGCCAAATTCGCCGGAAGAACTGGCGTCGACCATCAGGACCACGGTCAACTCCCGTTCTTCCTCGAACACCTTGACGAAGGGCTCTCCGTAACGCGCAGTCACGTTCCAGTCGATCGTCCGGATGTCGTCACCGAACTGGTATTGCCGCACTTCGGCGAATTCCACGCCCCGGCCTTTGAAGACCGAGTGGTACTCGCCCGAGAAGACATCGTTGACCATCCCGCGCGTGGTGATCTCGATCCGGCGGACTCTCTTGAGAATTTCTTTCGGGATCATCGCGACTCTATGGGACCTCGATGCGGTTCAGGACCTTGCGCACGACATCTTCTGCAGTGACTTCCTCAGCTTCTGCCTCATAGGTCAGGATGACCCGGTGCCGCATCACATCCAGCCCTATGGCTCGGACGTCCTCGGGAGTCACGTATCCTCGACGGCGGAGGAAGGCATGAGCTTTGGCCGCCTTTATCAGATTGATGGAGGCCCGCGGAGAGGCGCCGTACGCGATCAGCTCGACCAGGTCCTCCAGGCCGAAGTCTTTTGGCTTGCGGGTCGCAAAGACAATATCGACAACGTACTGCTCGATCTTCGGATCGACATAAATCTCCTCGACCACGGCCCTCGCCCTCACGATGTCCGCGGGAGCTATGACCGCCGTCGGCCGTGGCTCCGCACATCGCGTCATCCGGCGCATGATCTCCAATTCTTCCTCTTTTGAGGGGTAGCCGACGGAGAGCTTCAGCATGAAGCGATCGACTTGGGCCTCGGGTAGCGGGTACGTCCCTTCCTGCTCAATCGGGTTCTGAGTGGCCAGGACCAGGAACGGGTCGTCCAGAGCAAAAGTGTTCTCGCCGATGGTCACAGTGCGTTCCTGCATGGCCTCGAGCAGCGCCGACTGCACCTTCGCCGGCGAGCGGTTGATTTCGTCGGCCAGGATAAGATTGGCGAAGATCGGTCCCTTTTTCGTCTGGAACAAGCCCTTGTGCTGGTCGTAGATCAATGTTCCGATCAGGTCGGCCGGGAGCAGGTCAGGTGTGAACTGGATCCTGCGAAAGCTGGTCTGGACGGCCGCTGCCAGCGTCCGCACGCTCAACGTCTTGGCAAGTCCGGGCACGCCCTCCAGCAGGACGTGTCCGTTCGACAAAAGGCCGATCAGCAGGCGTTCAACCATGTACTTCTGTCCGACGATCACCTTGGCAATCTCGGACTGCAAGCGCTCGACGAACTCGCTCTCCGCGTGAATCTTCTGATGAATGGCCTCGATGCTTTTATCTATCATTGCTTAGCTCCGACAAACAGGAGTCAGAAGTCAGGAGTCAGAATGAGTTGCAAGTTGCAGGTTACAGGTTGCAGGTTTACCGGTTTCGGTGCTGCGAGTCTTCCGCTCGTAACGGCGTAACCTGCAACCGGTAACCCGCAACTTGCAGCTTGTAACCTGCAACTTGCAACCTGCAACTTGCAACTCATTCTGACTCCTGACTTCTGACTCCTTCTCAGCCTTTTCTTACGCCAGCTTTCTCGATTTGTTCCGCTTCTTGGCGCCCGCCTTGCCCTCGGCCTCCGCGATCCCCCGGCGACTCTCGGCCAGGTTTCGCTCGAGCAGGCTCTCCACGGTTGTGTAAGCCAGCTGGAACTCGGCCGGTGGCACTTCCTGACCCGAGAACTTTACCACGTCCGCCGTCGTGAGAAGTGTCTGGCACCGAGAGACGACGTCCTGCTCAAGGCCGCTTTGCGGTAAGTCCGCAAGGAGTTCCTCGGTCGTGACCTCGAGCGCCGGCAACCCGTACCTGGCCGCCAGGTATCTGCGCAGCAGTTTGGACAACTTGGCGAACCCCTCGGCGGTCGAGGCCGGATTCGGCCCGCCGTCCGCGCGAAGTATGGCGAGGTAGCTCTCCTCCAGGAGTTGCACCGGCTCACTTGCAGCTGGTTCAGGGCTCCGTCGCCGGCTCCGGAGCCAGGCAAAAGACAATGCGGTCAGAACGACCAAGAGTCCGCCCAGGAGCCAGACTGTCCATCCCGGTAACCCTGCTTCATCCTCGGGAACGGCGCTCACCACTTCGACCGACAGCCGCTGTGTCTTGAGGTTTTCGACCTTTTGGGTCGAGCGGTCCTCGTAGCTGAGAGTCACCGGTTCCACGTAACCCATGCCGAGCGCCTTGGGTCTCAGGGTGTAGGTTAATTCCTTGACCGCCCGCTGTCCCGATGTGAGGGCCAGGACTCGATTCGAGGCGGTTGTTCCGACAATGTCGAGATTGGACAGAACGGGTTCGGTCACCTGGCCGATGGCAACCTGGTCCAAATTGCCTTCCCATGACACCTCGATCCTGAGGAGCACGGTCCGGTTGAGAGGCACGGTCTTGGGATCGATCGAGGCTGAGAGCGAAACGCTGATGGGTGCTGCCTGGGCGGGCGGCGGCGCGTCCGCCTGGGCATGGACCGTGCAGCGCGGGAACATCAGCAAAAGTAGAACAGCCGTTAGTCTGTATCTCATGAGAGTTCATACGTAATAAATCTTTTTGAGCATCGAAGGCAAGAGTGATGAAATTGGTCGATCTCAGCGGCGGTTGAGTGACTCGCCGTTTTGTGGCGAGTCACTCAACCGCCGCTGAGATCGATCCTGTCCGGCCGCAACGCTGCGCTTGCGGCTCTGTAAGACAGACACTTTGATGCGTCAACCTCTTTAGATAGACTTAGTGACCGTTGGGGGATTCCATATGCAAGCTAACTCAGATCCGAAACGCGAGTTCCTGCGTCACACTCTCGCAACTCTGGCTTACCGGGGACGCAAAGCCTTGGTCGGAGTTGCGCCGGATTTCGGCGCCTCGAAGCCGCACCCGGGATGCCGGTCTCCTCTGGAGATTCTGGCGCACATCGGCGACCTGTTCGACTGGGCCTTGTCGCTCTGCCGCGGCCGGCATGTGTGGCACAATTCAGCGCCGCAATCGTGGGACGATGAAGTCCGCCGGTTCTTCAGTGCGCTTCAAGCCTTCGACGATTTCCTCGCGTCCGACAACCCGCTCGGGTTTCCCGCGGAGCGGCTGTTCCAGGGACCTGTAGCGGACGCCCTCACGCACATAGGTCAGATCGCGATGTGCCGCCGGCTGGCCGGCGCACCTCCGGTTCGGGGCGAAAACTACTTCCTGGCAGAAATCAGGGCCGGGCAAGTGGATGTGCAGCAGGCACCCGCAGTGAAGGAATTTGACTGATTTCGGGAACCTTACAGCAAGGAGATACCTATGGCAGAAGTGACAGTAGTGGCAAGGATCAAGGCTAAGTCAGAGGCGATTTCACGGGTTCGCGAGGAGTGCCTGAAACTCATCCCGCCAACCCGTAAGAACGACGAAGGCTGCATCTACTACGACCTGTACCAGGACAACGCCGATCCCACGCTCTTTTACTTCGTTGAGAAATGGCAGAGCAACGAACTGCTCGACAAGCACCTGGAAACCGAGCATCTGCGTGCCTTCGGGGATGCGACAGAAAGCCTGATCGCAGAACTTGATATCAACCGACTCACAAAAATCGCCTAGATATGCGACGGTCACGAAAACACTGCGGCGTGGTCTTTGTGCTACTGGTGCTCAGTTCGGCTTTCTGCACCGCGCAGCCGGCCGCGCCCGAGGCTCAGACTCGTCATAGTATCTCGGTTTCGGGCACCCGTTTCTTGCTTGACGGGGCCCCGTTCCCTTACACCGGCGTCAGCTTCTTCAACGCCATCTACAACCCGGCCTTCAATAAAGATTCCGAGCAACGACTCGCCTGGCTCGAGAAGTTCCGAAAACACGGGATCAACGTTTTAAGGGTTTGGTGTCAATGGGACAGCAAGCGTGGATTCGCCGACAGCTCGCCGACGAGCACCATGTACGAGTCTGACGGCCGTCTTCGCGAAGAGAACGTCAAGACGCTGCAAAGCATCCTCACGGACGCCGATCGCCTTGGCATGGTCGTCGAACTGGTGTTGTTCTCGCAGGAGAGCTGGCACGACGGAATCAGGCTTGATCGCGAGGCCGCGGACCAGGCTGTCCGCCTGCTGACCGCCGCGCTGATTCCCTATCGCAACGTGACGTTTCAGGTGTGGAACGAATTTTCCGAGCGGGTGATCGACCACGTGAAGACGATTCGCTCGGTTGACCCGAAGCGATTAGTCACGAATTCGCCCGGCTATGCTGGCTTTCTCGGCGATCCCACCCAGAATGAAGCGCTTGATTACCTTACGCCTCACACTTCACGGCAAGGGTCGGGGAGGACTTGGGAAATCGCGCCCAAGGAGATAGCGTATCTGCTTGAACGATACAAGCGGCCGGTTGTCGATGATGAACCGGCGCGCAACGGGACGAGCCAGTTTGGCGGGCCAAAAGAGGCGACTTCACCCTACGACCACATCCTGCAGATCTGGGCGGTGTGGCAGCTGCGCGCCTACATTACCTACCACCACGATATGTTCCAGACGGGATATGGCAGCGCCGCAGTGCCGCCAAGCGGCATCCCGGACCCGGAATTCAGCCCCTACCATCGCCAGGTGTTTGATTTCATTGCAATGCGGGAAAGGTATATGAAGCCTTGGCCCGTTACAGAATACGCACCACGCTGAATTGGTTCGTTCTACTTTCAAATACAAAAACAGCCGGCGCGGGGCCGGCTGCCTGTTTCACACAAGAAACTCAAGTCCGTACCTGGGAGCTGCGGCCAGGTAGCGGGCAACCACTTCGTCGATATTCGTGGGCTGGGGGGCTGACCGGTCCTGCACGCGCTCCAGCGTCTCCTCGAAAAACCCCTCCAGTCCGGCAGGGGAGAAGATCAGCAGGAGCTTGGCCATGTCGCTCCCGACGTTTCGAAAGCCGTGAACGGTGTCACGGGGCGTGTGGATGAAATCTCCAGTCGAGGCCTGAAGGATGTTGTCCCCGACCCTTATGTCCAACTGGCCGTCAAGCACATAGAAGGACTCCTCCTCCCGACGATGGATGTGCGGCGGAGGGCCGCCGCCTGGCGGAACAATGGCTTCCATGATGAAGTAAGCTCCGCCGGACTGCGCGCCTGTTACCAGGAAGGTGTATCGATCCCCCGGCCCCCAGAAGGAGGGACCGGTCTCGGCATGGACACAGTGGATGATGTTCTGAAGCGTCTGAAGCGCCATCTTGGTGTTCCTTTCGTTAAAAACCCCCGCAAGGACACTTGTGTTATTCGCTTAGACGCGGGTGGTAAGGCGGGCGGTTTCGTGGGGAGAAATTTTTGAAGTGCGGCCCATTTAGAGCTAATCCTCTTTCGGAGTGCTGCGGCCATGCCCCGATCCTTATACGTATCTCGGGACCACCGCCGATTTACAGAGCCGCGCACGGAGCGAACGGGCTTCAGCCC
>Ga0105092_10000640_pt1 | contig 18260 bp, 13 predicted proteins | sample PPLLak2March2015_FD_87021 | JGI IMG/M metagenome (GOLD analysis project Ga0105092, IMG submission 87021) | Freshwater sediment microbial communities from Prairie Pothole Lake near Jamestown, North Dakota, USA - PPLs Lake P7 Core (1) Depth... | ecosystem: Environmental > Aquatic > Freshwater >... | reverse complement strand
GGGCTTGAAGCTCGTTGCTGACCTGGCCCGGGGCTGCGCAAAAAGCGCTCCGCCCCGGGCTGTTATGTCTCGGCCTTTCAGGCCGAAGGCGGTCGCAGCCGGCTGAAAATGTAAAAACTCCACTGTCCGACTTCCAAGTCGGACATTCGGCATGCGGCCAGCTGGCTCGGTGTTGCTGGCGGTGTGTAGTGTCCGACTTGGAAGTCGGACCAACGTGACACCGGCAAGCGCTGCTGCCCCCCGCTGGCGGTGTATCGGGGCACGGACAGGTAGGGCCGGATGGCGCACTACTCGTCCGTGGCCATCCGTTTTGGTCCGTGTCGGTCCGTGTTCCCCACGAAGATCGGGTTGCTGATGATCCACGGTTTGCCGGCCAGCAGGGCCGGAGGGTCGATTGGGTAGACTTCGACCCGGTACACCCCTTTATCGGTCGTTCGCAATTCCAACCGCGCACCCGTCTCCCTCCGATAGACCCGCCCATCGCGGTAAACCACGATATCGGAGCGGATGGGCGTCCGGCATATCAGATCACTGCCAGTCGAAACCGTAGAGCCCATCCGGTGATCGCGCCCATTGCTCTCCGCGTGGAAAGTGAAACCCGACGAGTCGGCGATTCTTTCGAAGGCAACGTAAGCCGCTCCCGATCGAAGCGCGTCCAGGATCGAGCGCTCCGAGACCTCGTCGGTGCTATTGAGCACCACATGGGTGCTCACCGCGCGGAAACTGTCCTCGTAGGGATCGACCAGTACGGCGAAGATCCTCTGCCCGGCGCTTGTTTGCAGGATCAGCCCTATGTTCTGATGGGCGTCGCAGCCGCCGACGCCAGTGACCATCCTGCGCTCGAGCAGGGCCTGGTCCCAGGCGGCGAGGTGGTCGCGGTTGATCTCCCAGAGCCGAAGGACAAAGAGGTCTTCGAATGCCAGTTGGTGGTAGAGGAAAAGTGCGCGGTTGTACCACGAATCCAGCGACGCGGCACTTTCGTGCAGATTGAAAACCTCCACACCGGTAGCGTCCCGGGGAATCGGGCCTCGCCGATCGGTCAGCAGGCGGACGTCGCGAGTCTCGTTCACCAGGAAGTGTGCCCCTTCGCCACGCTCCTCGTAGCCATAGATGACGACCAGGCGCGGATCGCGGATTCGTTCGAACAGGCGCTGCGGCCGCGGGTGCTCGGTGATGAACAGGAATCGATATCCGGCTTTCTTCGCATCTTCGAACATATCCTCATAAGTGCCGAGGCTATGACCGCCTTGAGCGCTGTGGACGTGGATTCCGCCTCGGATGTCTTGAAACGGCGCGGCCGGGTGTTTGACGCGCTCGAGCGAATCCAGATACCGCTGGGTCCGGTAAGTGCCGAAGAGCGAGTAGATGAACGGGATCTGCAGGACGATCGTGGCTAGGATGATCCAGCGGAGGATGCGCACGTGCCTATTATATGGCCGAACTGGCAGGCGGCCGGGAAACCGTAAGGTCCTGCAGCGCATTTGTCCTATAATGACCCAATGGCTTGGTTCCGGAGAGAAAGGACTCCCCTACAGCTGCCGTCGGACGAGGAGCGCCGTGTTCGGACCGAAGGCCTTTTCACGAAGTGCGAAGGCTGTCGGAACGTCATCTGGAAAAAGGAGCTCGAGAAGAACTTCCAAGTCTGCACGAAGTGCGGCTATCACTTCAAAATCGACGCGCGTACCCGCCTGGCGCTCCTGCTCGATGAGGGGAGCTACCAGGAGTTCGAGACCACAATCCAATCCACCGATCCGCTGAATTTCACCGATCGGAAGAGTTACCTGGATCGGGTCCGGCAGGCAGTCAAATCGACCGGGCTCAACGAAGCGGTGATGAACGTCGAGGGCGCACTGCACGGGCACAGGGTTGTCTGCGCCTGCATGGAGTACAACTTCATCGGTGGCAGCATGGGCTCGGTGGTTGGCGAGAAGATCACGCGGGCGATCGAGAGAGCGCTGGAGACCGGGAAGCCGCTTATTATCGTCTCAGCCAGTGGCGGCGCCCGCATGATGGAGGGTGCGCTGTCACTCATGCAGATGGCCAAGATCAGCGCGGCACTGGCGCGGTTGCACGAGAAGGCCATTCCCTACGTCTCGCTGATGACAGATCCGACGACCGGGGGAGTCACGGCCAGTTTCGCCATGCTCGGTGACCTGAACGTCGCAGAACCTGGGGCACTGATCGGTTTCGCGGGCCCGAGGGTGATCGAGCAAACCATCCGGCAGAAGCTGCCCGAAGGATTTCAGCGCTCCGAATTCCTACTGGAGCACGGCATGCTGGACGCGGTCGTGCAGCGCAAGGATCTCAAGGCCTTTCTGGCCGACTGGCTGGTCTTTGCGGCTGTCCGCTGATATGGACTACCCGGAGTGTCTGGAGTATTTGAACCGGCTCGGGAATGAAGTCCTGACGATGAAGTTCGGATTGGACTCAATCCGCCGCCTGGCTGATTCGCTCGGTAAACCCCACGAAAAGTTCAAATCGGTGCTGGTTGCGGGCACCAACGGAAAGGGCTCGGTCGCCCGCATGTTGAGTGGCATCCTGCAGGCCGGCGGCCTGCGGGTCGGACTGTACACCTCGCCCCATGTCGTCTGGCTGCGCGAACGTTTCGCGGTGAATGGACAGTCGATAGACGAGCGCACCTTCGCTCGGCATTTCAGCCGGGTCGTGTCGGTTATCGCGCAGGGAGGGCTTCCTCAACACCCAACCTACTTCGAGACCCTCACCGCTGTCGCCTTCCTGTACTTCGAGGAGGCCGGAGTGGATGTAGCGGTCCTCGAAATCGGCATGGGTGGCCGGCTCGACTCGACAAACATCGTCGATCCGCTGCTCTCGATTATCATGCCGATTGGCTTGGATCATCAGGCACAGCTGGGCAACACTCTGACGGAGATTGCCGGCGAAAAGGCAGGGATCATACATCCCGGACGTCCGGTCCTGGCTGCCCCCCAGCACGAAGAAGCGCTTCGCGTCATCGAGGCAAGGGCCTCGCAGCACGACAGCCCCCTCACGGTCTTCGACCCGGACCTGGTCCAGATACGCGGGTCAGACGAGGGCCGCTACAGGTTCGCGCTTCGGGGGACGGAGTACCAGCTGCGCATGTTTGGAAAACACCAGGTGCTGAACGCGGCAGTGGCCATCGAGGCAGCCCGGTCCATCGATGGAATCCGTGTCACGGAGCAAGCGTGTCGGGAGGGCGTTCAGGGAGCCTGGATGCCAGGCCGGATCGACCGGATAGCGCGCGATCCCGACGTCTTCCTCGATGGGGGACATAACCGCGACGCCGCGCTGGTACTGGCAGAATTTGTCGTCGAAAACACCAAACAGCCGCGGGCGCTGGTCTTTGGAATGATGAGAGACAAGGATGCGGTCGAAGTTGCGTCGATCCTGCGACCGTTGTTCAAGACCGTTTTCCTGACACCCATCGGCTCGCCCCGTGCCGCTCCACTCGAGATGCTCAAGCGGGCGTTCCCTGAAGGCGTCGCCGTATGCGACGCGGCTGAGGGAATCGAGCGGGCAAGGCAAGGGGCCGCGACAGTCGTGGTCGCCGGGTCGTTTTACCTGGTGGGAGAAGTGCTGCGCTCGGCGTAGATCCGACTTCCAAGCCGGACTTACGCACCGCCAGCAGTATCGAGCCAGCTGGCCGCATGCCGAATGTCCGACTTGGAAGTCGGACCAACGACAGCCGGACTCGGAATCAACTCGTCGGCTTCATGACAACATCCACCAGGCATTCGCGCGATACGACGACGTCTATTTCCCGCTGTTCCACGCCACTTCCTGCCACTATCTTGAGCGTATAACGACCCGGTGCGACGTGGCGGACGCAAAAGGCACCCTCGGCCGAGTCGATCAGGCTTTGGGACAGGTAGAGTTTCGGGCCCTGGAGGAGCAGAAAGCTGAATCGCCTGACAGGCAAACCGTTTTCGTCCAGGACCCGGCCTCGCACCGTTCCGCCCGGTTCCATCTTCAGCATGACCTCCGGTTCGTAGGACGCCAGCGAGACCACTTCGCTGTTCCCGTAACCCAATTCCGTCGCCGTTGCCTGTATTTCGACCGGGTAGTCGGTAGCGTGGTAGCGTCCATCCGGGAAGCGGTGAATCTTCGAAATCGATGAGCCGACTCCGGTCACACGAAAGCCCTTGGTGAGCAATTCACCCTCGGGCGTGACGAGCGTGACCGAAAAGCCGTTGTACGGCTCGAGGGAATACTCCCGGTGAAGGTCGCCCGTGAGCGAAACTGTCTCCTCGATTGTCTGGTATCCGTCGAGTTGGATCCGGACTTGGGCGCTGGATAGAGGGACGGTGGACAGGGCGAAGGTGCCGTCGTCCTGCACCGTCAGCGAGTCTCCTGATGCAGGTGGAGGCCCCTCGGCAACTAGGGTCTTGACCGTAACTTTTGCCCCTTCTGCCGGCTCGGACTTCTCGTTCAAGACACGTCCCGAGAAGGTGACACTCGCCCAAGTGACTGGAAGAATGAGGTTGAGCGTTCGCGTGTAGGGTGTAATATCGGCTTGGAATCCGGTTGTATCCGCCCCCTTGGTGATTGCTCCTTCCAGGCGCCCAGGGCCAACGGTGCACTCAAACTTCCCGTCGAACCCGGTCATGATCGGTCGATCGCGCGTAGAACCGGGGAACCGAATCGTCGCCCCCGAGACCACCCGGCCGTTCTGGTCCCGGACGACCCCCGTCAGGCGAACCTGGCGGACCAATTCGACCACCTGCTGGCTTGACTGAACGCCGCCACTGCTGAATTCAAGCCAAAGGCCACGTTCCCGGTAGTCCGGGTGTTCGATGCTCAACCGCAAGGCAGCCGTCGGAAGTTGGATCGTGCCTCGTCCTTCGGGAAGCTGTTGTTCCGTCACCGTGTCACCGGTTGCCCGGTTCACCGCGGTCACCTTCACGTCTTTCACGAGTTGGCGGGTTGCCCCGTCAAGGACGGTGATGTCCAGCCGGGCTGGCATCGAGTTGTCGGACGGCCCTCGTTGTTTCACAGGGAAAGGGCGTGCTGATCGGCCGGGGAGTCCTCGCTCCGCCTCCGCCTGAGTTTGCGCCTCGTGTGGGGATGGGCTCACCGGCGTCCGGTTGTCGGAAGCTTGGCGGATCCCAACGAAGTGCGCCTCCTCGGACGCAGAAGAGTCCGGTTGGCCGCCCTGACGGTCAAACAGGAGCCAGCAAATGAGGATGGCGGCGATGACAGCACCCGCCACGATCTTTTCCGACCGCCGCATGCGCCCCCCGCTCGGAAACTCGGACAACTGCGCTCTCCATTATTAGATGCCGTCCCGGCCCGACGGGTCCACGTTTTTTTGGAACAGGGGCTTCAGGACAGTGCTTCCGCAGGTCCTATTCGCCTATTCCCGCTCTATGACTGTGCTAAACTTATCTACTTCAATGACGAGGCAGATTCTCAGGGGATTGCTGGTACTCTCGCTCATCGCCGCTCTGGTTCCGGGCGTGACTGTGCTTTGCGTGTCACGCGGCCACATGCAGATCGAGAGCCTGTTTGCGTCATGCTGCCACAGCTTACCCACCGCCGACAAAACCGGTGGGAATCCGGGGGACTGTGCCGATTGCAGTGATGTTCCCCTGCTTTGTCAGGTCGCACCAGCGAATCCGCGACTCACCGTCGTCGATGACCAGGGTGTCCTGCTGCCGACGGATAATTTGATCGACGCCGTCACAGTTGGTTTCGGATCCGTCATTGTCTCCCCGTCTGCCTCACTTGGCTTAATTCCTACCCAGCCGACTTCCAGCCAACTGCGCTGTTGAGACCGGCCATCGGCTGAGTACCGTCCGGCCGAGCGCCGTTCCCGGCTGCAACACTCAATCCTTCGTCAACGTTTCGAGGAGTCCGATCATGCGCATCCCGCATCCGGCACACGGCCGGTTCATACCTGTCACCGTCATGTGGCTGGTGTTGACCGGCATCGGATATGGTCAAACAGAGTCAGCACCTGAGCAGGGCGGCGGCACAACCGTCCAGCAACTGGTTCATCTCGCACTGAGCCGAAACGCGGGGCTACTGGCGGCCCGCGAGCGTCTCGCCGAAGCCCAGGGATTGCTCCGTCAGGCCGGGCTGCGGCCGAATCCCGCGGTCGACATTTCCTTTGCGAACGGCGATGCGCTGAACAGTTCCGGGGAACGGGAGCTGTCCGTCGGTTACTCACATACCTTCGAGCTGGGCGGAAAAAGGGAGCACCGCGTTGATGTGGCCCAGCGAGGTGTGGAGCTAGCGAGAAGCGAAATCGCCAATCGAGAACGGCTTTTGGCCTCCGAGGTGCGAATCAGGTACGCGGAAGCCTTGGCCGCTATCCGAAACCTGCGGAATGCGGACGAGTTGCTCCGGCTCACCGAACAGAGCTTCAATCTCGCCAAAGCCCGAGCCGAAGCGGGTGAAGCGGCTCCGCTCGAACGGGGGCTGCTCCAAGTGGAGATGAACCGTATCAACTCGGACCGGCTGATGTTTGCCAGTCAGGTGGAACGATCATTGCTCGAGGCGAAGCTTCTTGCCGACCTCCCGCTCGACCAAGAGCTGCGACTATCGGACCCGTTGGAGAAACGACCCGAAGTGCCCGAGCCGCAGAAGGCAGTGGAGATCGCGCTCTCCGGGCGACCGGACCTCGCCGCCGCGCGAGTCAGGGAGCGGCTGGCCGATGCGGAGCTTCAGCTTGCGAGATCCGACGCAACGCCCGACATCGTGGCGCGGGGCGGCTACTCCCACGTGCAGTCGCGCTTTGACCAGTTGGGGTTCTCCCAGCCCGGCGGGAGCCTGGTTCTCCTCAGGGACAAAGACAACATGATTACGGGCGGCATTTCCATCCTGCTGCCCTTCGCGAACCGAAATCAGGGAAACATCGACGCCGCCATCGCGCGGCAACGAGCGGCGCGCCTCGAGCGCGAATCGCTCGAACGGATGGTTCGGCAGGAGGTGCTGGTCGCCTCGAGCCGTCTTGGCGCCGCGAGCGGCGCTCTAGAACTTTTCAACTCCGGGGTGATCGGGCAGTCACAAGAGAATTTGCAGATCGTCCGAGGAGCCTACGACCTTGGTGAATTGCGGCTGCTGGACGTGATCCAGGAACAGCGGCGGCAGATCGAAATCCAGCGGGCTTATACGGACTTGCTGCGCGAAGCTTTGGTGGCGACCGTGGAACTTGAGCGGGCTGTTGGCGCACCGGTGAGGTAAAGGGTACAAGAATGACAAGAATCACGACGATCGGAATAATTTTGCTCTTAGTCGGTGCGTTGGCCCTCGGCTTCTATCTCGGTCGAAGTTCAACAGGTACCGCGCCGGCGGGGGAGTCGGCCCATGAAGGGGAGTCTGACCACGGGGACAGTGACGCCTCGGAATCTTCCACGCTGATCTTGAGTCCTGCAGCGCAGGCAAAGCTTGATATCAAGGTGGCCGAAGCCCAGACCCGTGCTGCCCAGCGGATGATCGAGGCAACCGGCAGCATCCAGGCAAACCAGACGAGGATGGCCCATGTCCGTCCGCTCGCGCGTGGGCGAATCGACGAAGTATATGTTCGCCTGGGTGACCGGGTTCGGGCGGGCCAGCCGCTGCTGCGTTACGACAACGTCGAGCTCGGAGAGGCCGTGGGACAGTACGTTGCCGCGCTTGCCGCGATCGAACGAAGTAACTCGGAAACGGATGTAGCCAAGCGGGCGCTTGAGCGGGCTCGCAGTCTCGTGGATCTCGGGGCAGTGGCCAGAGCCGAGCTTCAACGGCGCGAAGCCGAATACCGGAACGCCTTGGCGGAGACCGAGAAGCAGAAGGTGGAAGCCGCTCAGGTCGAGGAGAAGCTGCACCGCTTCGGAATGACCCACCCGGAGATCAACAAGCTTATCGCGAGCGCGGACGCCGATTACCACCGGGAAGCATCTCACAGCATCATGAAGGCTCCATTTGCGGGTGTTGTAACGCAGTTCAACGTCTCGCCCGGCGAGAGCATTGACACGGAAGATGAGGTGATGACGGTGTCCGACCTGGCGGTGGTCTGGGTGCAGGCGGACCTCTACGAGAAGGACATCCGCTTCGTTCGAGAGGGAAACACGGCCGAGGTCCGAGTGGGTGCTCAGCCTGACCGGGTGTTTAAGGGACAGATCACTTACGTCGGGGACATTTTGGACCCCCAGACTCGCACCGCCAAGGTTCGCGTGGAAGTCCCCAACCCCGACGGCCTGCTAAAAGTCGAGATGTTCGCAATGGTCCGCATCCCGACCGCGACAACCGCGCCTACCCTCATGGTTCCGTTCCAAGCCGTCACTAAGGTGGAAGACCACATGGTTGCTTTCGTGAAGCGAGAGAACGGATTTGAAAAGCGTCCGGTCCATCTCGGTCAGAGAGTTGGCGACTGGGTGGAAGTCACGGAAGGGCTCGAAGAAGGAGAGGCGGTCGTGACTGAAGGCGCGTTTATTCTGAAATCCGAGCTCAAGAAGGCCGAACTGGGGCATCACGAGGACTAGTCACATGATTGAACGGATCGTGGATTTCAGCATTCAGTGGCGAAGCCTCGTCGTCCTGCTTGCGCTCGGACTTGTGGCGCTGGGCATTTACTCGGCGCTCCAAATACCTATCGATGCGGTGCCCGATATTACGACAAACCAGGTCCAGATCAACGCGGTCGCTCCATCCTTCACTCCGCTCGAGATGGAGAAGTATGTCACTTTCCCCATCGAGGTGGCGATGGCGGGACTGCCCGAAACCGAAGACGTCCGTTCGCTCTCCAAGTTCGGGCTCTCCCAGGTGTCAGTGACCTTCAAGGAGGGGGTGGACATCTATTGGGCCCGTCAGTTGGTTTTGGAGAGGCTCAATTCCGCCGAAAAGGAACTCCCGGCGGGGATCAGCCCGGAACTGGCCCCGGTCAGCACCGGCCTGGGAGAGATCTACCAGTTTACAGTCGAGTCGGATCCCGGCTCGGCCCGAAAATACTCCCTGATGGAGCTGCGAACGATTCTCGATTGGTTCATCAAGCCGCAGCTCAGAACCGTGCCCGGTATCATCGAAGTCAATTCTTTCGGGGGACAAGAAAAGCAGTACCAGGTCTTGGTGGACCCGAACCGCCTGGTCAGCTACGGCCTGAGTCTCAATCATGTCATCGAAGCCCTGGCAAAGAACAATTCCAACGCCGGTGGGGCTTACATCGAACAAGGCGGCGAGCAGCAGCTCCTGCGCGGGGTCGGGCTGATCCAGGACGAACGCGATATCGAGAATATAGTCGTGGCATCCGTCCGCGGAACGCCCATCTATGTCCGGAGCATCGGCGAGGTGAGTCTGGGCGCCGAAGTCCGCCAGGGCGCCGCCACCCGCGACGGCAAGGGCGAGACCGTCATGGGCATCGCCATGATGCTTAAGGGCGAAAACCCCCGATCCGTCGCCCAACGAGTCGATACCAGGGTCAAGGAGATATCCAAAGCCCTGCCTCCTGGGGTCACCATCAGGCCATTCTATAACCGAAAGGACCTGGTCGACCGGACGGTCAAAACCGCTGCCGGTAACCTTGTTGAAGGCGGCCTCGTGGTCATGGCAGTCCTCTTCCTGTTCCTGCTGCAGTTAAGGGCTGGCCTGATCGTCTCCTCGGCCATTCCCCTCTCGATGTTGGTCGCAATCATAGCCATGCGGTATTTCGGCGTGTCTGCCAACCTGATGAGTCTGGGGGCAATTGACTTCGGCCTGATCGTGGATGCCGCCGTCATCATCATCGAGAACTGCGTCAGGCAACTTGCCGCAAAAAAGCGGGAAGTGAGGCGCACCTTAAGCCAGGGTGAACGAATCACGACGATCCGGACGGCAATCCTGGAAGTGCGAAGGGCAAGCCAATTCGGGGAACTGATTATCATCTCCGCCTACCTCCCGATTCTTACGCTCGTCGGCATCGAAGGGAAAATGTTTCGACCGATGGCGTTGACGGTTGTTTTTGCGCTCGCCGGCGCGCTGATTCTCAGCCTGACTGTTATTCCGGCACTGGCAGCCCTGTTTCTCCGCGAGCCCAAACGCATACATGAGCCGGAGGCGGACGAGAGACACCTCGAGGAGAACCCGGTCGTCCGGTGGCTGATGAAAGTGTACGAGAAAGTGCTGCGAATCGCGCTGGCGAAGCCTGCGCCGGTCTGGGGAGCGGCGATTGTCTTCGTGACCTTCTCATCGCTGCTGTTCTTCCGACTCGGGGGCGAGTTCATCCCGGATCTCTCCGAAGGCGCGATCGCAGTCAACACCGCCCGCCTGCCCAGCGTCTCACTGACTCAATCCGTCAAGATGATATCCGCAATGGAGCAAACTCTCAGGGAGGTGCCGGAGGTCGAGACCGTGACCAGCCGCATCGGGCGACCGGAGATCGCCACCGATCCGATGGGCCCTGAACACTCGGACACTTATGTTTTTCTCAAACCGAGATCAGAGTGGAAGAACGCTCGCAGCCAGGAGGAAATCGTGGAGAAGCTGGCTGAGCGCCTGAAGTCCATTCCAGGCATGAGTTTCGCTTTCTCACAACCGATCAAGTTCCGCATGATGGAGCTGTTGGAAGGGGTTGGCGCAAGATCCGACGTCGTGATCAAGATCTTCGGCGACGACGTCGACCTTATGAGGGCAACCGCCGAAAAAACCTCTCGTGTCATCGGAGGAATCCCCGGCGCGGCAGACCCACGGGTGCAGGAAGTGACCGGGCTGCCGGTCCTGGAAATCAGGATCGACCGGGACAAGATCGCGCGGTACGGAATGAATGTCTCCGACGTACAACAGATCGTCGAGAGCGCCATCGCGGGCACGCACGCTTCCACGGTCCTCGAGGGTTTCATGAGGTTTGACCTGGTTGTACGTCTGCCTGAGTGGGCGCGCCGCGATGCGGCAACAATAGGCAACCTGCTGGTCAGTGCTCCGACCGGGCAGAAGATCCCCTTGAGTGAGTTGACACATATCGTGAGCGAAGAAGGCCCGGCCGAGATCTCCCGGGAAAATGGGTCCAGACGGATCTCGCTTGAGGTCAACGTGCGGGGACGCGATATCGGTAGTTTCGTGGAGGAGGCCCGGCGCAAAGTCGAGGCTGAAATAGCACTACCACCGGGGTATGTCATGACCTGGGGAGGAACGTTCGAACACATGGAAAGCGGTCGTCTTCGCCTGATGGTTGCCGTTCCAGCGACCTTTGCGGTTATCTTCCTGCTCCTTTTCATGACATTCAAATCAATCAGGCAGGCCGCGTTGATTTTTACCGGAATTCCATTCGCAATGACTGGCGGCATCCTGTCGCTGTGGCTGCGTGACATGCATTTTTCGATGAGCGCCGGAGTGGGCTTCATAGCCGTCTCGGGGGTGGCCGTGCTGAATGGAGTTGTCATGGTGGCCTTCATCAACCAGTTGCGGGAGCAACGGCACCCGCTGTACCAGGCGGTTTTGGAAGGGGCGATCACTCGTTTGCGGCCGGTGCTGATGACGGCTACGGTCGCAAGCCTCGGCTTTGTCCCGATGGCTCTGTCGACCGGCGCCGGGGCCGAGGTGCAGAAGCCTTTGGCGACCGTGGTCATCGGGGGGCTGGTGACCTCCACGCTGCTAACCTTGTTGATTCTGCCGGCCACGTATCGGTGGGTGGAGAAAGAACGCGTCGAGGAGAAATCTGACGCCTGATCAATGCCAAAGCACTGCTTGGCCAAGGCCTGGAAGCGACCACCCCAGTTGCTGGTCATTTTCAAGCCCTGGGCCTGCTGCGAATGGGAACGAACGGTAGTTACGTGCTGCGATTGGAACTCGGCCCGATTCTCGGATACGTTGTATGAGAAAGAAATAAGGAGCTAACCAGTTTCGGCAACCGGGACACCGGCAAGCGGCCCCGCCCGGCAAGAAACTGGCCGGGACAATATGGCACGTCGGCTGATCGCCTCTCTCATCATCGGGATCCTGCTGGGGTTCACGGCGGCGCCACTGTTCTCCATCCCAGTCAGCGAAGAGAGTTGCGGGTGTGGTTGCACCGATAATGGCGGCGTTTGCCGGTGCGCATGCAGCTCGAAGCATTTTGATCCGGAAGCTGAGCAATATCGGGCATTCGTACAGGATACCGCGCACAAGTGCCCGTGCACGGCCGCCGGGCTGTCCTTCCTTGCCCTGAAGCTCCACGCAATTCTTCGGCATCCGGTGGATATCACCAGCCTGATGCCAACCCGCCTTGACCAGCTGGATCCGGGCGGTCAACTCCTCTCCGGCCCCCTGCAGTCCAGACATCAGCGGGCTCCTCCCTGCTAACCCTTCGTCGTTTGCAGTTCCCCGAGGTCAGTGTCTTGGTGTGTCGTCTCGACGCGCGCCTGGAGTGCTCCGGCCAAGTGAGGCCGGGCACATCCGCCGGACTCGAGCCCAACGTACGAGCATGAAGCGGGAACACTCGGCCTCTTATCAGGACTCTGAATCTTCAAGCGAAGGGTGCTTCCATGAAGCGAGTATTGTTGTCTCTTTTAGTCGCGATACCCGTTGTGCAGACGACACAGACAATCGCCGTATCGGCTCAAGCGGTCGAGCAGATTAAGGTCACCAGGGATACCGGGCAAATCCTCGGAACTCTGAAGGACCCCACCGGCGCCATCGTCCAAGCGGGAAGAGTCGAGCTCAAGAACCTGGATTCGGGCCTTGCTTTGTCGACCGTTACGGACCAGGCAGGGAGATACGTTTTCGAATCGGTGCCGGCGGGCCGCTATCAGGTTTCAGGCGCATCACCCGGATTCGAGACTGTCATCCGGCGCGAAATCGTGATCGCCGCCGGGGCGGAAGTCCGGGTCGACCTGGCGATGAGCCTCGAACGGAAGGAAACGGTTGTTGTAGTGACGGCGCCGGCGATGGACAGGCCGCTGGTTGTGGAAACCGATCCGCGCGCGCCCCGACAGCCAATTCCCGCCCATGACGGCGCCGACTATCTCAAGACTATTCCCGGTTTTTCGGTCATTCGCAAGGGTGGCGCGGACGGAGACCCGGTTTTTCGGGGGATGTCAGGCTCCCGCCTGGGCATCGTGGTCGACGGATCCCACATTTTCGGGGGATGCGGAGGACGGATGGACCCCCCAACCGCGTACGTGTTTCCCGGCGCCTACGATCGCATAACCGTAATCAAAGGTCCCCAAAGCGTGCAGTACGGTCCGGACATCTCGGCCGGCGCCGTGCTTTTCGAGCGGGACCTGAAACGAGTGGAGACCACAAAGATCGAGCTCCACACCTCCTTGACGGTCGGCAGCTTCGGACGCCATGACGAAATGATTGATGTCCGCGCGCTCACGCCCCGTGGCTACGCTCAGGCCGTCGGCACTCGCTCGCATACCAGCGACTACCGGGACGGGAACAACTCCGCCGTGCATTCGCTTTATACGCGCTGGAGCGGTAACGCGGCCTTCGGTTGGACTCCCGGCGAAAACACTCGCCTCGAACTCTCGTTGGCTCAGAGCGATGGGCGCGCGGCTTACGCCGACCGAGCCATGGATGGCCCTCGTTTCGCTCGTGACAATATCGGCCTCCGGTTCGAAAGGCAAAACCTTACTTCCTGGATCGGCAAGATCGAGGCCCAGTCTTACTACAACTATGTCGACCATGTAATGGATAACTACAGCCTCCGCACTCCCGGCACCACGTTTTCGGGCATGAACCCCGACCGCCGGACCATGGGAGGCCGCTTTGCCGTCACGCTGCAGGTCGGGAATCCAACCCTGATTGTCCTGGGAGGGGACACCCGGCACGACTTCCACCGCGGCCGCAGCGCGATGGCGAAAGCGTCGGCTGATCTCGCCACCGATGCTTATCTTGGCTCCCCCCGGATGGAAGACATGCGGTTCAGCCAGTTCGGGTTTTTCGCAGAAGCCACCCGATTCCTGAGTCCTCGCAGTCGTCTGATCGGCGGTTTTCGGGCGGACGAACATGAGTCCGTGGATAGCCGCGCCTGCGTCGCGACCACGATGTGCCCGGGAGCCTCGCCCCTTCGGAATGACACGAGCGGCGCAATCGACCGAAGGACGCTCGCGACCGGCTTCGGCCGGCTCGAGGTCGACCTGCACGGTGGATCGAGCACCTTGTTTGCCGGAGTGGGGCACGCAGAACGATTTCCCGACTACTGGGAGAGGCTGAAGCAGGACCCCATTACTCTGAAGAGCTCCTTCCTGACCACCCGGCCCGAGAAGACCACCCAGCTCGACACAGGTCTGCTCTGGAGATCCAGGGGTTGGACCGGCTCCGTCTCCACGTTCTACGGCAAGGTGCAGGACTATATCCTGATACGGTGGAAACCGTCGCCAACGGTCACGCGCAACGTCGACGTGACAACCATGGGGTTGGAAGCGGAAATCGCCCGCCGGTTTAGGGAGCATCTGCGGGCAGACGCGACGGTCGCATTCGTGCGGTCAAACAACGACACCGACGGCACCCCGCTCGCTCAGCAGCCACCGATCGAAGCGCGGTTGGGACTCATCTACGAAGACGACCGGTTCTCCACTGGTGCTCTGGCGCGGTTCGTGGGACCGCAGGATCGCGTCGCAATCGGGTTTGGGAACATCGTCGTGAATGGGATGGACCTTGGCCCCACCGGTGGGTTCTGTATCTTCTCGCTCAACGGAGGTTATCGCGTCAGGAGGGATCTCCTCGTCAGCGGGGGAATCGACAACCTGCTGGATCGAGCCTACGCAGAGCACATCAGTCAAGCCGGGGTGATGCTCCCCGGTTTCATACAGACGACTCGCGTCAACGAACCGGGCCGGAGCCTGTGGCTCAAGGTCGGCTTTGACATCTACTGATCCAGGAGTGTAGGAAGATCTACACCGAGGAGCCTGTCGTGCAGACGTAGGTCCGACTTCCAAGTCGGACCTACGAAAAGCAGCCGGGCTTTGTGGGTGGCCTCCGCTCCTATGACGGGCTAGACGCGATCTCGCGCCGCGGCAACGCCGGCATGTTTCGCGCAGTTCGCGCAGCAGAAGAACGAATCTTCCGATTCGATTCCGTGCCCGATGATCCTGCAGCCGCAGTGGTCGCATTGCGGCGCAAGACCGTGGATTGCGCACTCGAAGCTGTCGAAGATGTGAGACTTGCCGCGGTATCGTACCTCGAAGCTTTTATCGTAATCGTTTCCACAAACTTCACACTTTGCCATGTCGTCCTCCTTTCCTTGGCAGAACTGCAAGCAAATACGCTTCCGACCGTTGGGACAAGGCAAGGTCGACGTAGGTCCGACTGCCAAGTCGGACATCCTGATCGCGCTCGGGGCACGATGCAGCCTCTTCCGAGCGGTACAGAACCGCAAACGGAGCGCTTTTCGCGAAGTGCGCGGATTGTAGCCGTAAGCAACGCCTGGCCCGGAGCTGGTTGCTTCCGGTGACGATCCGCGCACTTCGCGAACGACGCTCCGTTTGCGGTTCTGTTCTGCTCGACGACCCGGATGGGCAGAGTCCCGTTGATCCGACTTCCAAGTCGGACACAATAGGAAATGTAAAAACTCCAGAGTCCCACTTGGAAGTGGGACCTACGAAAGCCGAGTCGTCCGGGGAAAAGTTCCCTGTAACCCCTGGTTAAGGAAACAGGTGACAATACACCCATGAGAATAAGTGACGCATCCTCGGCCCTTTACCTGTGCGCTCCCGTGAATGCCTTGGTTGAGGGGCTCTACGATCTGCCTGTCCGGATGTCGGCTGTCAAGGAGCACGGTGATTTTGGCTTGGGGACGTTCAGTCACCTCGACGGCGAGATGATCCTGATCGAAGGTCAGACTTTCCGAGTCGACGATATTGGTGCGGTGACGCTTGTCGAGGAAGACGTCCTCACTCCATTCGCCTGCGTCACGCACTACCGGCCGCTTAGTTTTGACACGATCGCGCAGCCGATGGATTACACGGAATTCGGACAGTTCATCGAGCGGCTGCTGCCATCCCCGAATATTTTTTATGCGATGCGAATCGACGGATATTTTTCATACGTGAGGACCCGGTCGGTCCCTCGTCAGGAGAACTATCGGCCATTGGCCGAGGTGGCGAAGGAACAGCCGACCTTCGAGTTTCAAAACCTGGAGGGCAGCCTCGTCGGTTTCTACACACCGAGCTTCCTGAGCTCCCTGAGTGTCCCCGGCCTCCACCTGCACTTTCTGTCGTCGGACCGGACTCGAGGCGGCCACCTGCTCGAGTGTAGACCTGTGCGGGCAACCGCAGGCGTCCAGCTCATCAGCCGTCTGGAGCTGTCTCTCCCGATCGCGTTCGATTACCTGACCCTCGACTTCAAGAGAGACACCGAAGCAGACTTGGGCAAAGCGGAGAAATGACCTGCGGTTGGATTCGTCCGGCCTACGGCCCGACTACCGTGGATGCAACGGGCACCACCAGAAGGGAGCCGTTGCCCCTGTTCTGGATGAGAGAAGCGACTGAAATCGGTCCTCCGTTGATCACGGTCAACTTGAGAGTCCCTTCGAAACTCCCACCGACCCCGCCAAGATGAGATTGAAAGAGCGTCGGATCGTCAACAAAGATCGACGTCTGGTGTCGTGCGGCCAGGTCGACTATCTGGGGTCCCGTGGCCGAGGTGCCGGCCTTGCTGTACAGCTCGGCACGGACTTGGACCGCGGTCGTGAGACTGGGATTGTACATTGCCAGCGCGGTGTTCTCGGTCGTTGACCAGCTCACAAAAGCGACGTGAATTTTGGAAAGGGGCGCCTCCTGGACCGATGCACTGTATCCGAGAAGGTCGAAAATCTCCGTCCCTCGAATCTCGCTGTCGACCACGTCCGATCGCACTTCGAGCGGGCCAAAACGCAGCGCACCGGTGCCGTCCGTGAGCAGCTGGAATGTGCCTCCCGCGGGTATGGAATAGGGCGCCTCGGATTTCGTCTCGCCGCCAATCCAGATGGGGTTGGGGGCGCCGGTACCGTCCAAAAAACGGAGTGAGCCGCTTGTCTGTGCGGAGCCCTCATTGCGCAGGATTATGCGTGAGCGGTTGCGCGTATCACCCGTGAGGCCGTTTGCGTACTGAGGAAAGACGAGCGTCGGAGGAGTCGTGACAACGAGCACTCGGCTCTGTTGGCCGATAAAGAAAAAGTCCGCGTTGCCCGCTGCGCCGAAGGGAAAACCGTCGCCCTGTGATCCTCCTGCCGTGAAGGTCGAGAAGTCCTCCAGCAAGGGACCATGCAGCTTGAGAACGCGACCGTTCGTGATCAACAAATTTCGCCACCGAAGCGCCGCACGCCCGGCTGCCGGTTTCTCGAGCACCATGACAGGTCGGGCGGGATCGGCAAGGCTCCAGGTGCGCACTCCGTGTCCATCGGTGTCAATGAGATACGATCCGAGCACGAAAAGATGGTAAGGAGCTCGTTCCGTGGCCTGTTCGAAGACGCTTGTCAGCGTACTACCTCCATTCCAGGCGAAAACCCGCAATCCTTGGTACTTCGGTTCGGATGACACGAGCTCCCCGACGTAAACATGCTCGCCTTGATTTGTAACAGCGAAACCATACCTCCCCCCAAGCGTTGTCGTGGCGACGAGGGAGGGGTTAGAAGGATTCGAAATCGAGTAGACCACCAACCTGTCGGCGCCGACGCCAAACAGGTAGTCACCGCTTCGCACGAGGTTCGCGAGACTGTAGTCGGTCAGGTGGACGCCAGCGACCGGGTTGGCCGGGTTTGTTATATCGAAGACCCTGATCCCCCATCCGAAGACGTACAGAAAGTTGCCGTAGCGCACGACGCCGTCCGTTTCGTCCAGATTCTGGCGACTCAACGGGGAGTTGAAAGTCCTAAAGGGTCCCTCGATGCTTAACGACCGGACGTCAAAAACGGCAAAGTCCCCATAACTGGTTGCGACATACGCGAATCCGTCCTTTTCCGCCACTCCTCGGAAACTGCCGCCGCTCGGGTTCAGCGTAATCTCGCCCACTGGATCAATCTGGGCCACCAGGGCAGTTGCGAACGGGAAAACTAATAGAACGAACAAAACAGAGAGAATAAGGCGGGTTCTTGGGCTCACAAGACACCTCCCCTGGACCTGCGCGCGTAACAGCGAGGCCCTCGGTTGCTGGCGGTATTGTGTCGCACAATTGCTGAAAAGGCAACGAGTTATCCGCGACACCAAAAGCGTTTAGCTTGGCCGTTTCTATCCTGAGATCGCACAGGCAAGTCAGCCCGGGGTACCGATTTTCAGGTACCCCGGGCTCTGGAGTTTTTACATTCTTCGGCCTGAAAGGCCGAGACATAATAGCCTGGGGCGGAGCGTTTTTTGCGTAGCCCCAGGTCTTAGACGGGTCGTAGAGCAGAGCCCTGAAAGGGCGTAAGATGC
>Ga0105092_10000639_pt1 | contig 18263 bp, 12 predicted proteins | sample PPLLak2March2015_FD_87021 | JGI IMG/M metagenome (GOLD analysis project Ga0105092, IMG submission 87021) | Freshwater sediment microbial communities from Prairie Pothole Lake near Jamestown, North Dakota, USA - PPLs Lake P7 Core (1) Depth... | ecosystem: Environmental > Aquatic > Freshwater >... | reverse complement strand
GATTCGCTCCGCAATGGCCCCGGTCTGCAGGCCGAGCTGGTAGTAGTCGATGGCCAGAGACGCAACGGCACCCTGCTCGACTGCCTCCGCCTCACCCCCGTAGAGCGGCACCTTCCGATCCCGACAGGCTTTGACGAGCGAGGCAAAGGCCGTCGCGACCGTGTTGTCCGGAACTTCGTAAAGTGCATCCACCTGCGCGGCAAGGTTCATGGCCGCCTGGAGAACCTCGCTCGAGTTCGTGACCGCTGTAACCTTGAGAACGATTCCACGCCGCTTGCACGCCTCCTCAAGTGCCCGCACGAGCACGGTCGAGTTGATCTCCGAGGAGTTGTGAATGGTGCCGATCGTTTTGCAGCCGGGCTGGATCTCGAGGATCAAATCGAGTTGTTCGACGATGGGAGTGAAGTCACTCGTCCCGGTCGCGTTGACGCCCGGTTGTTCAAGGCTACGGACCAGTCCGGCCGCCACCGGATCGGTGATCGCTCCAAAGACCAGGGGACGGTCCTTGATCTCCCTGCGACATGCCTGGGCTGACGGGGTTGCGATCGCAAGAACGAGGTCCGGACGCAAGGCGTCGACCTGCTGAGCGATCATGGATGCGGTCGCAAAATCCCCTTGCGCGTTGAACTCCCGGTAGGAGATCGACCGGGCCTTCTTCGCGAAATGATCCTTGAAGCCGTTACGCACCTGATCGAGGACCGGGTGTTCGACGAACTGGGCGATGGCGACGAGGGGCTGCGCCGTCTGACGGGGGCCGTCCCCCTCCCCTCCGCAAGAGGCGAACCAGAGACTTAACGCCACAACGAGCAAGCACTCGAGAACCGTCCTCATATCATCACCCTCCCACCGCGCTTCGGCTCTTCCCGAATCCTAGCCGCTAAAGTCTCGCGCGCCGCGAGCTTCGGGTCAAGCGGCAGATGGAGCACCACCGTCGGGTGATACTTTCTTTCTGATTGTACGTCCTGACCTGCGGCCAAGTCAGATCGACATCGCTCGGAGTGAGCGGTGATTCACACCCAAGCAAGACTCCCTCCCTGACATTTTGTCAGGAAGCCATACTCTTTGGATTGAGCCGTTTAAGGGGGAATCCCCAGGCGCCCTGACAAATTGGCAGAAGCAATAAACGCAACAGGGGCCTCATGTTGTCAGTGCAACTCAGCTGCTTCTGACAAAATGTCAGGAGCGTCGTGCCCCGAATTGGCACCAGACTTCCCCGCAACAGCGCCCCACGCGCGCCCCTCGGCTTTGGACCCCAGATTGCTTTCCAGCCAGCGAACCTGTGGGAAAGAAAGCCAGAGGTTTTCCGCTCCCAGTCACACTCGCGCATGGACGGATTAGGGGAACGTCTGAAACGAGAACGGCACATTGTGGTTCGCCAGCAGTCGGAACGGGACGATAACAGTGGAGCAAACGATCGGCGGCGGCAACCTGGTTGTCCGCTGATCGGGAGGAGGACCATGACCAAGAGGCGTATTTCCCTGCTGATTCTCTGGCTCATATCCCTTTTCCCGGTTTCGCGGGCATTCGCGCAGGGAGAGCCGCGTCCGTGGTGGGACGATTTTCCGCTGATTGCCGAGGTGTGGTCGAGGGAACTGCCGCCGCACCTGGTCGGCGGCGCCAACGTCGTGCTTAGTGCTGGGCAGCTCAATCCAGGCTTTGGCACCTACGGTCAAATTGTCCATGGCGATCCCTTCCTGGTTCCTGCCTTTCAGAGTGTCGGTGTCAGAACCCTCGGATACTGGGAAGCTTTCGGGACAGCCAGTTGTTTTGTGGGCGAGCTCGGAGCTCGACAAGATGCTTTTGACTACATCCCTTTGGTTGCACACAACTGGAATTGGTGGAACTACAGTGGGGGCCCGATCGTCTGGGTGGGACCGCAGAGCTTCTTTGATGATGAAGAGTACGCTCGTCCCTACACACGCAATCACCCGCGCTACTCTGGCCCTCCTATGACGTACCCGGACGGGAGAGTGGCCTCCGGATACACGGGGGACCCGAAGGATCCCCGGACCTCGCGGGTATTGGACGCCGCATCGTCCAAGAACGTGCTCGGAATCCTGGTGCCCCAGCCGGTGGAACCGGTCGCGGTGGATCCGAACACAGGACTCCCGAAAATGCCGCTGGACGGACTTCTCTTGATAGACGGCCGCTATACGGGGAATATGGGCTTCCCCAAAGACGCTGCGTGTCCGGCTTGGATCGGGTACCAACGCGCGAGTTCTCTAATGGCAGCCGATGCCGGACTTAATGGCATCACCGCCGACAACTTCTCGGCTTTTGACGGACTCGGCAGCCCGCCCGTGATGGGCGCTTTCGGTGAATGGTCGGTGGCCACGTTCCGATCATTTCTCTCTGAGCGGTTCCCGGCTGACACGCTTAAAGCCTGGGGGATCCCGGATCTCGGGACTTTCGATATTCGCACGGCGCTTCGCAAACAAGTCGTTGATTGGGGCGGTAACGACAAAGACTTCGATGACGCTCGATGGGTTGACGCCCGATGGCTTGACTACCCCCTTTGGCAGGCTTATCTGATCCACAAGCGGCAGAGTGGAACGAAGGCACTCACAGAATGGTACGAGGCGACAAAGAGCGCCGCCGAGCAAGCCGGCGTTCATGACTTTGTGGTCCAGGGCAATGACATACCGTTCTACAGCCTCGGGTGGGTCCGCGGCAATCTTGATCAGGTGGCCACCGAGATGACGTCCGAGTGGGCCGTAGCCGCCGGATCGCGCGGAATCACGCTGCCTCCGAGAGGCCGCTTTGCCCCGGTCTTCAAGCTGGCCCGCGAGCACGCCCGCAGTCGATTCGTAACCGCCAGGATGCATATTCCCGCCGAGCACCAGGGACGCGCCGGAGTGGCGGACGCGCTCTACTACGAGATGTTGGCGACCCACGCTCTTCCCATCTACCTGGAGAACACTGTAACCGAGGCTGGAACGCCGGAGCAGCAAGGCGCGTTCTTTCGCTTCGTCCGATCGATCAAGGATCGGTACGGGGACAGAATGCCGGTCGCCGATGTGGGTGTCTACTACTCGTCATCTTCGGTTCTCGCCTTCACCACCCCCGGCGGCTTTGTTGACCTGGAGCGCCAGCCGCACCAGTTCGCTCACTGGGGGTGGGGAACCGCGCTGACCGAGCTGCACCAGCAGTACGTTGCGATTCCCGAGTGGAAATTGACACCGCAGAGGCTGTCGGGCCTGCGCGTCCTGATCGTGCCCGACTCGGACGTCTTCGATCTTGCCGATGTACAGAATGTAGTCGAACCGTGGGTGCGGCGAGGCGGGTTGTTGGTCGTCACCGGCAAGAGCGGCATCAGGCGCGGAGAAAGCGGGAACTTTGCTGTCAATTCAGACGGGTCGAGCTTTAAGTCAGTGACAGGTGTTGCCGATCCTTCGCAGGCGCCCAGCCGTCGACTGCAGTCGCTCGGTGAAGGGAGGGTCTTGTACATTCGGGACAACATTGGGATGAGTTATTATCTGGACGATAAACGAGAGAACCTCTCCCTTTTCAGCGACGCCCTGCGAGAGCTTCTTGATGAAAAGCGTCCGCTGCTGGTTCAGGCCGACACCGTTCCTCGCACCGTTGGCCTCACTTTGTACGAATGGCCCGAGGCGCGCCGGCTTTTTATTGACCTGAATAATACGGATCTGGACCTCGTTACCGACGTGGTGAACCAGGCACCGGGATCGAGCTTCACTGTCGCTGCCCCGCGATGGTTGCTCGGAAGATCCATTCGAGTTACGCCGGTCTCGCCCGACGTTCCGCCGACCGTCTCAGCCACAATGGGAGATCGGATCAGAGTGACCATCGGTTCCTTTCAACGGTATACGGGCATCATTTTCGAAGATGCCGGACCTTTGCCGCGAAAACGCCGGGTCCGGCGCCCTCTCCGTACCATTCTCTCCCTTCCGACTCTCACCCCGTTCCACCGTTAGAAAAACTGAAGCCCTGGCACTCCACCTCCGAACGCTTTGTCGAAAACCGAAAGGACCCCAAAGACCTCAAAGACCCCAAGGACTTAAGATTGGCTAAGTCCTTGGGGTCTTTGAGGTCTTTGGGGTCCTTTCGCTTTTCGACAAAGCGTTCGACTAGCAACCAACCGCTCACGATTCGTGAATCGTCACTGTTGGTTCGTGGACAGATTACCCTGGTTGGTAGTAGACTCTCATGCTAAAATTTTAACCTTTCTCGTGGAGTTGGGAAGATGCTTTCGCTGCGTCGTGGTCGTTTGGTGGTGTTCTTTCTGTTCGCATGCCTGCTTTTCAGATGTCCGGCAGAGGCGGGCGTCAATAAATGGACCCGCATCGGGCTGGATAATCGGCTGGTTGCCACTCTGGTCGCGGATCCCGGAAATCCGCTGATTCTTTATGCCGGCACCGCGGATGACGGGGGAGGGTACGGGGTTTTCAAGACCACCGACGGAGGTCTGCACTGGGAACAGGTGGGAAAGGATCTTCTGGACTCCGAAGGCCGTGCGAGCGTAACTCGCCTTCAAGTGAATCCGCATGATCCAAGCAACATCTACGCGTTGCTTGAAACCGGGGGCCTGGGAGTGTTCAAAAGCACAGACGGAGGAGCGAGTTGGGCTCCCTGGACGACCGCACCGGGAAGGGGGCCGATCTGTTTCCATCCGTACCAGCCTGATACCCTCTTCGTCCCGGTAACCCAGGGAGTGGCTAAGTCCACGGATGGGGGCGCGAGCTGGAGAACGATTCTGCGCGGGCTTGGAACATACGGTTTGAGGTCGGTGCAATTTGCGCCTGACGGAACGTTTGTCGCCCTGGGATACGACCGAGTCTACAAGACCTACGATGGGGGCGAGAACTGGGTCGAGTGGCTCCCGTACAGGGCTTTGTGCCTGAAATACGACCCGAACGATCCTTTTACTATTTATCTCGGGCAGGAACCGGGAGGCCAGCCCGGAATCCTGAAAAGCACCGATGGCGGCGCCAGCTGGTACGACTACAGCCAAGGCTTCTGGAAAGAGACCCCGTACGGCTTCCTCAATTTCCTGCCAGGGGAAAACTTCTGGTTTGATCCGCTCGACCCTACGCACGTCTATGCCGTCGCGCAGCAAGGTGGTGTATTCACCACTTTTGATCGCGGCAACAACTGGACCTCCACCGGCCTCGAAGCGGGGCCCTTTCAAGCCCCGTTAGTCCAGTTAGTTCAGAGCTCGCTGTTAGTGGCAAACGGCTCACATCACACCATTTATGTTGGCTATCAGCACAATGACATGTCGCAGACCCCCTTTGACCACAGCGGCGTTTACGCTTACACATATGCGCCTGACGTCCTGGTGCCGGACCTGACTATCGCTGTCGATCCCCTGCAAGACGGCTCCTCCACCTTTGCGGTCGGCGGATCTGCCCGGTATCGAATGACGGTGACCAACAACGGTACAGGAGGAACTGCTGGTCCCATCACGGTCGCCAGCCTCCTGCCGTCCGGCATGAGCTTCACCAGTCAGGAGGGTGCGTCCTGGAATTGTGCCGCCGCCGGCAGCTCGGTCACCTGCACTCGCACGGCTGCCCTCGCCCCCGGAGCCAGCGACAATTTCTATCTTCGAGTCGAAGTCGGCCACGGTGCTGCGGGGATCGTGACAAGCAAGGCGGTCGTTGACACGCCCGGCGAGAACGACTCGGCGGATAACGTGGCTTACGGAACCGTGACAGTCAGCAAAGACGCCGGAGATCTATACCTCCACGAGGGCCGGTTCAAAGTTGACGTGACATGGCAGACTCCGAACGGCTCCGGAGAAGGAACCGCCCGCGTCATGTCGACAGACTCGGGTTATTTCTGGTTCTTCGACCCGACCAACATGGAGTTGCTGGTGAAGGTGCTGGACGGCCGGTCAGTAAATCAGCACTACTGGGTATTCTACGGGGCTCTGACCGATGTCGAGTTCACGCTGACGATAAGGGATCTTGTCACTGGCTCCGTTCGGACGTACCACAATAACCAGGGAACCCTGGCTTCTTTCCACGATATCAACGCGTTTCCTGGGGCTGCGAACGGTGCTGCAATGCAGTTGGACGTTCTTTCCGGCGGACCGCGCCTGAATTTCCTGACCGGCCAGGCGGCGGACCTGAGCCTGATTGCACACTGGAAATTTGATGACCTGGCAAACCTTGCGCTTGACAGTTCAGCCTATGGCCATGACATGGGCACCATGTTTGATACCTCCTTCGACGCGGCCGGCCGCGTCGGCGGCTGCGTGAGCCTGGTTGAGGGATATCCGAACCACGCGATGGGCGTCGTTCTCGACGCACCTTGGAACGGTCCCATGACGGTTTCCGCCTGGGTGAACCTCGCGGAAGAAAACACCGACAATGGGAATGCACTGCTCACAAATGGCATGGTTTTCGAGCTGTTTCCCTCGATGAACAATTTTGGGGGCCGAATCGGTGGGTTCTTCTGGGGTTCAGGTGTCGACACAGGGGCGCAGGTCTCGCCAGGGGTCTGGCACCACTTGACTCTCACGTATGACGGGGAGCTCACTCGTTTCTTCCTGGATGGCCAGGGAGTATGTACGGTTAAGCAGTACATAGAAGCGCGCCGGCCCCTGTGGGACATCGGGGCTTCCGAGTATGGAGGGTCGGAGGATTTTGCGGGAAAGATCGACGAGATGCGCCTCTACGATCGCGCTCTGACGCCGGAGGAAGTAGCTTCACTCTATTCGGAAGCCGCCAGTACCAGCAATCTCGTTCTCGACTCCCGGTTCACAGTCCGGGTCGACTGGACAACCGCTGGAGGAGCTACGGGCACCGGGTATGGTGTTCCGCTGTCCACTGATTCGGGTTACTTCTGGTTCTTCGACAAAGCGAACGCCGAACTGCTGGTGAAAGTGCTTGACGGGCGCTCAGTGAATGGAAAATTCTGGGTCTTCTTCGCCGCTCTCACCGATGTGGGTTACACGTTGACAATAACTGACAACGAGACAGGGGCGGTCAAGACCTACCAGGGCCAGCAGGGTGTGCAAAAGAGCGGTTACGACTTGAATGCGTTCTAAAGGCCCATTTGAGCGAGTTCGCAGCGAAGCTTTGCGCTTTTTGCGAGCGAAGCGAGCCTTCGGAGTGCGCAAGCCATGCTTGCGCCTTTCTTGCCCATCGTAAACCGAAGGTGAAAAAAAGGCGCAAGCATGGCGTGCGCACTCCGAAGGCTCGCTGCGCTCGCAAAAGCGCGCTCACTTCCTTGGGCAGCTCATTGCCCCAGCTGGCCCGCTATCGTTCGGCCAAAGCGAGGCAGCATGGATCTCATCTTCCGCTCTTCTTCGGCATGCATCACTCACTGAACAGCTGAACATAGGGCTTGTAGAGGAACCGGCGGTTTCGTCGGTGGCCCGTCGATTCGGTCAAAATCCTGAGCTCAACCAGCTTGTGAACCAGATCGTTTGCGGCAGGGTATGTCGTTCCCGTTATGCTCACAACCTGACCAACAGAGATAAATGGGCGTTCATAAAGCTGTTCCAAGAGACGGAACCCATTGCCGGATTGAGACTGGCAGTTGACCAAGCAGCCCGAGACCGTAGTTCATGGCGGTTACGTAATTGATGACCTCGTCGACATCCAGAGGGCTGTCGGGGGTCAGCACCTGCGCTTCCGCTGCAAGCAGATCCTGAAGAGAGCTCTGTGTCCCTTCGATCTGGCTGGATAAGACCGCCTCCTTGCGGACGTACATGTACACAAACAAGTCCGGGTTAGGAAGCGTCAGAAGGGAGCCATCCAACCGTCCGAGCGCTCGATCGGCGTCGGAAAGCAGCCTCTGAAGCGTGCCAGTGAGGACGACCGGCGGATCGGGGGGTAAAGGCGCGGGGATGAACGCACGGTAACCTGTGCTTTGTCTGACATATCGGCCCGCCCGGCTACGAGAATCCGATGACTCAGACCTGCTCGCCATAATTCGGCCTGCCTTTCATACCAGCCCCAAGCCTCTCCTATATTAAAGGCGGCTTAAATATGCGCAAGCCTTGCTCCCCATATTAAACCTTCCTTTTGCTTGGGTGGAGCCTGCGGAACCGAACACAACGATCAGCCGATGGGACAACCGGTTCGAGTAGTTCGGAAGCGACCCACTCTCAGTGAAGGAGCGGCCATTCGCTTGGCCCCGCATGACGGGCATCTTGTGTCCGGCCGGGCCGCCCGATCTACTGACAAGGGTCGCCGTCAAGCGCGGCCATTCACGACCGCGCCGCCGACAGCGGCCCGGGTTCCCATACGATTCGCTCGGTTGATCGTTCCGTTCCGCCGCATGCCTATCTTAAGGTCTCCCGCCGACTGGGGCGGACGCGGATTGTCGCCTACTCGTCTTTTTTCCCCAACCTGCATCAGAAGGTATGGGGATTTACTGCTCGATGCTCCTTCATCTCGACAGACCAGCCGATCGGCTTTTGACAGAGAGACTTGAATTGGTGGCCGGGTGGATCGAAGACGACCGGCCGGATTCCTCTCTCTCGCTTCTCATTGGCCGCCGCGAACTGCCGCTGCTACGCTGCGTTCATCCCGGTGTTGCCGGCGGCTGGCTTCCGGAGGGTGCTCAGGGCTTTTATTCATACGTGGCCCTGCAAGACGTGGTCGGGTTCGCTCGGAGCGGATTCCTGGCCTTCGATTTTGCAGTTGACGGACAAACCATTCAGCGGGAGATTCTCCGGGTTTCGCCGACCGCAGTCAATTTGGCCGAACAATATCCACTGGATCTCAGGACCTATCCTGTGGACGGTCGATGCAATCCCTTCCCTCCGTCCGATCCCCCGCGGCTGATCATCTTTCCGAGTCTCGGCGCCGTGGGAGGAAGCTCGATCAATTCGCTCTTCAGGTTCCACATGTACCGGAACCAACTCGACTTTCCGGTCTTTGAGGAAGCTAACGACTGTGCTCTTTGGGGCGCGCTTCGGACCCGGGAACTCCACTCCCGGGTCAGATGGATTGATGGCCATGACTGCTACGCGGCGGGTGATCGACAGGGGCCGCCGTGGGCTCGAATCACACTCCTCAGAAATCCTCTCCCGAGGATGCTCACTGCTTTCAACTATGGCCGACTCGTTCATCCTTACGATTTTCCCTTCAGCAATTTTGAGCAGTTCCTTGCCTCAAGTCGATTCCGACGCCAATCCATGGCGTTTGAGCTCTTAGCAACCGCGGGTCGGGCAACTGCTGAAGCCGAACAGGATGACGACGTGCTCTACCGGGAAGCGAGAACATCTGTTGAGCGGGATTACGCGCTTGCAGGCATCACCGAGTGCTTTGAAGAAACCATTTTCCTGATCTGCCTGCTCGCCGAAATCCCAACCATAGGAATGTGGTGGCGGGTTCTTTCCACGCCCAGCGGGCTTCAAATCGACGATCTGGGTAAGGACATTCGACGCCGGGCCGAGAAGGCATTGGAGGTCGATTTTGCGCTTTACGGTGAAGTGAAAGCGAAATTCAGCCGGCTGGTTGAAGCGTCCGAATTTGGCCGGGCGCTGAAATCCTACAAAGCCCAGTCGCGAAGGAGGCGAGAACTGCCCGACCTGTACAAGATGGCAGAGTGCCTCCGCTGGCGTCAGCTGATCGCCGAGAACAGACTGCTTCAAACAAGAGCGGCCTCGAATTTCGAGACGAGTCATCGGCCGGCCGGCGCAGCTGGTCAAGACGATTGGCAGCTGGGGGAGTCGTGATCGACGGTTCGAAGATTGTCCACTTGTTGACCCACCTCCGGAAAGACTGGAGACGCCGTTTTCGACGCCGGCCGCATCGCCGTCATTTTCACCTCGCGCTCGGTTTCTTCTACTGGACCCCAAGCTACGTGCTGGCATTAGCCAGCCTCTCCGCCTATGCCAAGGCACGCGTCCCGGGCTTGCGGGTGACTCTGGTGCCGATACAGGCAGAGTCTTCTCCTTCGGATTTCGTTTGCGAGGTTCTCGACCTCGATCCGGACCTGCTCGGAATCTCTGTCGCGAGCCCTGTCTGGCCGCGGCTCGTGCCCTACCTTACCAAGCTTGGGCGCCAATTTCCCGAGCTTCCGATCGTCATTGGCGGCTACCAGGCGATTCTGTCTCCCGCGGAGACGATTTCTCACCCCGCGGTCCGATATGTCTGCTCGGGCGAGGGCGAACAGCCCCTGGTCGATCTGATCCTTCGATTCCAAACCGGCGACGAGGCTGCGGTCTCCGGACTCTGGGAAAAAACGGCGAGCGGCGAGATCAGGACCAGCGGACCCGTGTTGGCCGATCTTTCAAAGCTGCCGTTCCCGGACTATTCACTCTATGCGGATCGCCAAGACCTGAGGTACTGGGGGCCTCACGGAATCGAATCCAGCCGGCTTCTAACGGTTCCTGTCCTGACCGGCCGTGGGTGTCCCCATCGATGCACATACTGCAATAACACGTCGTTACTAAATATCTACAAGAGAACGGGCAAGTACCTCCGAAAGTACCGTGTCGAGAGTGTTATTGAAGGGCTCGTGAACCTGAAGCATCGTTACGGAGTCGAGTACTTCCAGTTTGCGGACGAGATGTTCCTGTCTGACATGGTGTATGCCCGTCAGTGTCTCCGGGCCTACCAGAAGGATGTCTGTCTGCCGTTTTCAATCTTCTCTCACGTTGAAAGGATGACGCCCGAATTCTGCGAATTTGCGGCGGGTGCCGGCTGCCATTCCATGTGGTTTGGCGTCGAGAGCGGGTCGGAGTCGTACCGGCGACGCTATCTGAACCGAACCATGTCGAACGAGGAAATCCTGCGCGCTGCGCAAAACGCCCGACGAGCGGGGATCAAACTGATGATCTTCAACATGATCGGTATGCCGTTTGAAAGCAAGGGCGACATGCTGAGGACCATTGAACTTACGAGGCAAATTGACCCCGAAAGAGCGGTCTTCGGGCAATACGTGCCCTTGCCGGCCACCCCCCTCTACGAGCTGGCACGAGAGTCCGGCTTGCTGCTGCCTACCGAGGAAGGCAGACAGATGTGGGAACTGGGACACTTGAACCTGAGGGAGCACCCGCTTGGGGCGACCCGCGCGGAGCTCTCAGAGATTACGCAGGAAATATGGCGTTACCATGCGGAAAATAACCGGTTCGACTCCTAGTTGGATGGCAGGGTTGGGAGGAAGAACCTCCGCGCTGCCGGCTGGCTCGACAAAAGCCGCGACGTTGGCCGCGCTGCAAGGAAGACTGAAAACTGCGGTTGTGCCTGACTTGTTGTGTTTCGCCGTCTCTGATTGGCGCTCCGACCGTCCAGGAATCCTGTCCGGAATACTGGCAAAGTTTGCCGGACGGACTCTCGCCGTTCGCAGCTCCTCTTTTCGTGAGGATGGTCAGGACTTGTCAATGGCAGGGCATTTCCGATCATGTCTTGCGGTCAAGTGCGACGCGAGCCAGCTAACGCGCGCCATAGACGCGGTTAGCAACAGCATGCGCAACGATCCGAGAGACCAGATCCTCGTTCAGGAATTCGCGGAGGACGTTCGAGTGAGCGGCGTGGTCTTCACGCGTCAACCGGGCACCGGCGCGCCATACTACATCCTCGAGTACGACGACGAGACGGGCGCCACCGACATCGTGACGAGCGGCAGAAGAAGCTGTAAGCGTGAAATCATTGCGCGGGTCGCGCTCGGACGCCTGATGCTTTCGGAAACGGCTGTGAAGGCGTTCGCCCTTACCCGGGAGCTGGAGGATTTGTTCGGACAAGGGCCGCTCGATGTTGAATTCGCCATCACCCGGGCGGGTGTGCCGGTGTTGCTGCAGGTCCGGCGGCTGCCCGCTTGTCCCTCCAGTCGGATCTCGGTCAGGCGCCACTCGATCCTGCTGCGACAACTAGCCGGCCAGATTGCGGAATTCTCGAAACCGGTGCGGGGTCTGGCCGGTTCTCGCACCGTGCTCGGGCAGATGCCCGACTGGAACCCGGCAGAACTCCTTGGTCCTCATCCGCGTCCTCTGGCGGTATCACTTTTCCAGGCGCTGATCGGCCGCAGAGCCTGGCGGGTCGCGCGTGCCGGCATGGGCTACAAAGAAGTCGCGGCGCAGCCCCTGATCAGGCTTTTAGCCGGGCGGCCGTTTGTCGACGTGCGCAACAGCTTCAACTCGCTGTTGCCCGCCGGCGTGAGCGTATTAACGGAGGAGTTGCTCGCTGACGCGTGGATCTCCCGGCTGTGCTTGCATCCCCATCTTCACGACAAGGTGGAGTTCGAAATCGTCCAAACCGTTTACGATTTTTGTTTCGAGGCCAACCATCGTTCCTGGTACCCCGGGCTCCTCCGGCCGAGCGCCTATCAGGAATACCGGAGAAGGCTCATCGATCTGACCAGGCAATGCGTCCGGTTGAACGGGTCGTTGGCGCGCGCTCTAAGACGAGTGTCCATCCTTAACAGGAGATCTGAAGAAGCCGTGCGTGCCCAGGCGGTTTCGTTGGGACCTCTCAGGCTGCTGCTTCGCCAGTGTCATGAGCTGGGCAGCCTGCCCTTCGCCGTCACAGCGCGTCACGCCTTCATTGCCGAGGTACTTCTGCGATCATTGGTCAGCCGCGGCGCCTGGGAGCCTGCGAGGTTATCCGCCTTTCGCAATTCACTTCATTCGCCTGCAAGAGAGGTCGGGAAAGCGCTGGCCGAGGTGCGGGCGGGCCGGCTTTCAGTCGCGCTATTCAACAGCCGTTTTGGCCACTTGCGGCCGAGCTCGTTTGATATCCGCTCGTCCCGATACGATCAGAGTCTGGAGTTGTTCGAAGCCGATCCGCACCCGGGTGTCTTATTGGAGCGCACTTCAAGAGAATTCGCTCTTTCCTTTTCTGAGCGGAGATCAATCGATGAATTGTCAGGGGAGGCAGGATTCCGTTTTGATGCTGAGGAGCTACTGGAGTATTGCCGTGGGGCAATCCAAGGGCGGGAATACGCGAAGTTCGTTTTCTCGCGGAATCTGTCTGATGCGCTCGAATTAATCGCCCGGTGGGGCGAAACATGCGGCTTAAGCAGGGATGACTTGTCCTTCCTTACACTGAAGTCCTTGAGCGGGACGAATCGGGAGCACGTCGAACAGGTTGAGCACAGGAGAAGGCAATACCAGGACGACGAGACGGTGCGACTCCCGCAGCTCATCATCGGGCCGCAGGACGTCTACAGGATTGTCGAAGGTCACACTGCCCCCAACTTCGTGACCACCCTCAGAACCGAAGGATCTCCTGCGTGCGTCGGCCCCGGCGACACGATCTCGCCCCCGGCTCTTCGTGGCAAGATCGTTTTAATCGAAAGCGCCGATCCGGGATTTGACTGGATTTTCGGCGAACGGATCGAAGGTCTGATCACGAAATATGGTGGAAGCAACTCGCACATGGCCATTCGATGCGCCGAGATGTCGCTGCCGGCGGCAATTGGGGTAGGTGAGCCTCTGTTCGAGGCTCTAGCCGTGTCGCCGCGCATAGAATTGAGTTGCGGCGAGGGCACTGTTCGAGGTCTGTATGTCTAAGCGCCTGGGTTTGTCCATGCGGGTTGATCAGCTGCATGGCAGGGCAGAGCAACATGATTGCCTGGCGCATGATTGGCCGGCGGTTCTTTATCGGGCGCTCGGGGACATCACCTGGTTCCCGCTTCCGAATCTTGGAGAGCGGACCGAGGCTCAACTCGATGCCTTATGCCTGGAAGCGGTCATCCTCACCGGCGGAAACAGCATCGGCCAGAGTCCAGTCCGAGACGACAGCGAGCGCCGAATGCTTGACTTCTGTTACCGGCGTAACCTTCCGGTCCTCGGTGTCTGCCGGGGTCTCCAGTTGATTCACTATTTCTTAACGGGAATCCTCCCCGAGCGGGTTTGCGCTCAGGTGCACGCCGGACGATCACATCCAGTCCAGGCTCCGACCGAGCTCGGCCGGCATTTGTTGGCTGGTCGAAGCGAAGTGAGCTCGTACCACGAATGGGGGATCTTCGCCGAAAAGCTCCAGCCGGAACTGGAGATATGGGCCCTCTCCGGGGATGGGGTGGTAGAAGGTTTCGTAAACACTCGGCGCCGAACGATAGCCTCCCAGTGGCATCCAGAAAGGGGTCCCGAGGCGGCTGATGCCGGGTTGTCTCTCATCCGGTATTTCTACAATGAACTGTAACAGGGCGCTCATCCTTGCCGCCGGCCGAGGTTCCCGCGTTGGCCGCCTGACCGGGAATCGACCGAAGTGCCTGCTCCCGCTCGCTGGGCGGCCGATGCTCGACTGGCAGCTCACGGCTCTACGAGAGGGCGGCATTTCGCAAATCTGCCTGGTAACGGGTTACCTGGCTAACCTGCTGATTCCTTACGAGCTGCAGTCTTTTCACAATCCCGAATGGGCCACGTCGAGTATCGTTTCCTCGCTGCTGGTGGCGTCCCGCTGGCTGCAGGAGGCCGCCTCTCTCGTTGCTTACAGCGATATTGTCTACCATCCCGACTGGGTGTCGCTTCTCCGGGGTTCGCCGGCGGACATTGCCGTCGCCTATGACACTCGCTGGCGAGAGCTTTGGGAAGACAGGTTTGAACAGCCGGAAGTCGATGCCGAGTCATTTCGGGAGAGCGACGGGCGGATCCAGGAAATAGGGCAGAAGGTTCGCTCTCTGGATTCGGTGCAAGGACAGTACATCGGTTTGGTCAAACTCACCCCTTCCGGCTGGCAACAAATCCTCAGTTGTCTGTCCGGCATGGGCGAGCCGGAGGTAAGGCGCCTGGATATCACCGCGCTCCTGGCCCGGCTCATTCGTTCCGGGGCCCGCATCGCCGGTGTCCCCGGCGCGGGAAGGTGGTGCGAAGTGGACACCGTCGAGGATCTATTACTGTACGAGAATCGAGCGCGGTCGAGCCGGGGATGGAGCCATGACTGGCGCTAATCGGGATTCTCGCCACGTTCTTGCAGAAACTGACGCAGGCAAGGGATCGGGCTGGGTCTTTTGGATCACGGGGCTCGCCGGCGCCGGCAAGACGACCATAGCTCGCAACTTCTTTTCGATCTTGGTCAAGCATGACCCGCGGTCTGTGGTTCTGGACGGGGAGGAGCTTCGCCGCGTCGTGATGCCCGAAGCCGGGTATTCAATTTCAGAACGCTTCGAGTGCGCCCGTCGCTACGGGCTCCTCTGCAAGTTGCTCTCAGAGCGCGGTCTGAACGTCGTGATCGCCACTATTTCGATGTTTGAAGAGTGTCGTGAATGGAACCGGAAGAACCTCTCACATTACTTTGAAGTGTATATCCGGGCGCCGATGGAGGTCCTGGTCGCAAGGGATCAGAGAGGCCTCTACAGCGGGCGGTCTGGTGCGAGCGCGAACATGGTCGTCGGGAAAGACCTCCCTTGCGAGTACCCATCGAGTCCCGATATGACAATCGACAACGATGGTACCCGAACACCACAGGAAAGCGCCGAGACGCTGTGGCAAGAGGTATCTACCAGAATCAGGCAAACCAGGGGCGGCCTTTGAAACTCGAATGGGACTATACACAACTGGCTGATGCCTATCGCAAACGTCCCCCTTATAGCGCGGTCCTTCTCGACGATCTCCTCCGACAACTGGGCGGGCGGCCAGGTCTGAGGGTTTGTGATATGGGTGCCGGGACCGGGAACCTTACCGTCCCTCTTGCTCTGCGGGGCTTCCAAGTTTCCGCCGTGGAGCCAAACACAGCCATGAGAAGAATAGGCCAGCAGAGAACCGGGGCTTTTCCCTCCGTAACCTGGCACAATACCAGAGCGGAGGATACGGGGCTCCCCGCTTCTCATTTCGACGTGGTGACGTTTGGCTCGTCATTCAACGTCGTCGAGCAAGAGCACGCGTTAAGGGAAAGCTGGCGGATTCTCTGTCAGGGAGGGTGGCTTGCCTGCCTCTGGAATTTTCGGGACCTGAACGACCCGCTGCAACAGCGGATTGAGAAATTGATTCATACGTTCCTGCCGGGTTACCGGTACGGCACCCGTCGCGAAGATCAGGCTCCCTTCATGGAAGCGGGCCATTTGTTTCGGGTCGTAGAGATTCTCGAGCACAATCATGTGCAGACGGTAGATCCGGTTGACTGGCTGGAGGCCTGGCGATCACACGCAACCTTGCGGCGCCACGCCGGCGATTGTCTTGCCTCTATCCTGGACGGCATTCGAATGCTCCTTCCCGACGTCTCAACCGGGCCAATGGAGGTCCGCTACATAACTCGCGCCTGGCTGGCGCAACGGGTGAGTCGCGAATGAGCCGACAAGTGGCCCATCGGTTAAGATTATTACCAGCCCCGTGCGCCGCCCTGAAGGCGGTTATCCTGTGGCGCGTTATACGCGTCGAGTGATAGAATCGCGCGATTGATACGGTCCTTTCGCTGTAAGCACACAGAAGCCCTGTTCGCAGGCGAGAAACCGAAGCGTTTTTCGGCTTTCGCGCGCGTGGCTCAGAGGAAACTCCGGCAATTGGCCGCGGATCACGAATTAGCCGATTTGTCAGTCTTCCCGGGCAATCACCTGGAGGCGCTCAAGGGCGATCGCGAGGGCCAGCACAGCATACGAGTCAACGACCAGTTCCGAATCTGCTTTGTTTGGGGAGAAGGAGAGACTTACGACGTCGAAATCGTTGACTATCACTGAGAGGTAATCATGCCGAAAAAGAGCAACCTGATGCCGCCAGTGCACCCAGGAGAGATACTTCGGGAAGACCTGATGCGGCCGTTGAAAATAAGCATTAACAGGCTGGCACGCGATCTCCGGGTTCCGGTGACCCGCATCAGCGAGATCGTTAACGGACGGCGTAGCGTCAGCGCTGATACGGCCTTGCGTCTCGCGCGGTTCTTTGGAAACAGCCCGGAGTTCTGGATGAATCTTCAGTCGGCCTATGACCTGGAGGTCGCACAGCGGGCTTCGGCTGAGCGCATCAAAAGCGACGTACGTCCCCTTGAAGCGGCCTAGTATCCAGCGGGCCGGCCGGGAAGATCGGACGCGGTCTGGTGTGAGAATTGGTCTGAGAAAATCCGGTGCCGGTAGAGGTAGGGTTCGAGCATTTGGTGAGTACGGTGGCATTCCTGGCGGAAGTCCTCAGTGTCGGCATCGAGTCTGGATTATGTACGGTCCACCGCAACGGCGGGGGGGGCATCCCCGCACTGGCATTACGACCGAATTCCGGACTTGGGCGAAAACCCAGATCTTGAATTTGCAGATCGGCACAACACCGGCGAGTACCGCCTAGAAGTGGTTCCTGAAAAGCGTGAAGCCATTTTTACACTATGGCCGTGCGGGAAGATGATAAACGAGGCACTTCCGTAGGGTCGCGAGCGGGCCGGGCGCGCCGCTTTCACATCAACTCGCCGTCGGATGCTCAAACTGGGTGCCCGTAAGTTAATGAAAAAATCGTGCCTGCCCCGAGTCGGACGGGCGACTCTTCTTCGGAGGCTCACAGGCGTGGGTCGAGTAATGCTAAAATCATCGCAGCTGTTAGGGGTCAACCTTGAGAGCGAAGTTTTGAACCCAGAAACGGGGAACGCTGAACGCTGAACGGCGAACAGTGTTTGGTTGTACGATGACGTTAGAGGCGGAATCCGGGGGAATCGTATGATGACATGGACCCCACTTTTTCGCTTGGCTCTCATTGTCTTTTTGTCTCTCTGCTCTCGCCTCACAGGTCTTGGCGCCACGTACGCGCAAATCACATCGGCGGAGATGAACAACAACGGCGCTGTGGCGTTTCGTGCCATCCTCAACGGAGGTGACATCTTTCCCGCCGGGGTCTTTCTGAGCCTGCCCGGGACCCCCACGGTCGCGATTGCTGTCGAAGGGGCGGAATCGGCTGTTGCCGGGCTCAAGTACCACCGTTTGTCGGACAGGCTCGCATTCAACAACCAGGCAGACGTCCTTTTCCCGGCGATGCTCGATGACGAGGTCGGGGCGGTCTTCCTCTTCGACAAGCAGGATCGAGCTGTGCGAGTGCTCCTTGAGGCCGCGGACCTGCCCGAAGGGCACCTGCTCGTTGTCGACTCCGCCTCTTTCGATCTGAATGATGCCGGCGACGCGGCTTTCAGTGTTTTGGCCTCGGCACCCTGCAGCTCGCCTCCATGCTCCTCCCTGGTCTCCAAATGGCAGCTCTACTTTTCAGACTCGAGGACGGGAGAAACGAGGGTCATCGCCGAGGCGGAACAACTCGCACCAGGCGGAGGAACGATTCAGGGTTTTGAGGGCGTGAGGCTTAATGAACAAGGAGCCGTAGTATTCCAAACCCGCATCAATCCCGAGCAGCAGGGTCTTTTCCGTTACTCCCAGACCAACGGCCTGGAACGCCTTTTGGCAACCGGGGAGCCGCTCGCCGGCTTCGGGGGCCGGAGGATTCT
>Ga0105092_10000638_pt1 | contig 18276 bp, 17 predicted proteins | sample PPLLak2March2015_FD_87021 | JGI IMG/M metagenome (GOLD analysis project Ga0105092, IMG submission 87021) | Freshwater sediment microbial communities from Prairie Pothole Lake near Jamestown, North Dakota, USA - PPLs Lake P7 Core (1) Depth... | ecosystem: Environmental > Aquatic > Freshwater >... | reverse complement strand
GAGTCTTGTCATCGGTCGCCGGCCTTTCCTTTCGCCCGAACAGCTTGCCATGCGAACCGGGAGGTTGCAAGGGGGGCCGACACAAAGGATGAAGGATGAAGGATGAAGGATGAAGAAGGATGAAGCGGAAATCCGATAAAAGGCGTCTCGGTGGTTCCCCTTCATCCTTCATCCTTCATCCTTCATCCTTCATCCTTCTCTTCATCCTTCATCCTCTTCTTTCACTCTTCCCGGGAGACCGTCAACGGCTCGGTAAGCCTGAAGATCAGTTTCGACTCGCTGGGAATACTGACCGGCTCGCCGTGTGTGGCCAGGGCATATCCGGTTCCGGCACCACCACCGACGGCCGCACCGATCGCGGCCCCTTTGCCTCCGCCTGCAATAGCACCAATCGCCGCGCCGATACCCGCTCCTATCCCGATCTTTTGCGCGTCCTTCTTCTTGGTTGTGCGCGCCCGCCGGGCGATTGAAGAGGTCTGGATATCGACGACCCGCCCGTCAGTCAGTGAAAGGCTCTGGAGTTTGACGGCAAGGTGGGAAACGCCCTTGACCCGGCCGCCCGGGTCGCACTCGGTAATGATACCTTCTGCGACAGCACCCTTCCGCGCTACTACCCAGTCCTCGTCCACGATCGCGTGCTCGAGCAGGGCTGTGAAACTCTGACCTGGCTGGTTGGTCTTCGTTGAGATTCGGGACGAAGTCCTGACCACCACTTCGGTGCCTTCAGGCAGGGTTACCTCGTGGATTCTGGGAGCCCGCTCTGCGGTTGCTTGGTCGTTTCCGATAGCCTCGGTCTGACCATTCTCAGCCCTCCCCGGATTCTCTGCTTCGCCTGCTACAGTTGATTCCGTTGCTCGTCCGGATTCGTCTCTTCGGGCGCATCCGGGCGAAAACAGCATGGCGAGAACAATAACAATCACAAGGACCAGGAAACGGGCAGGCGAAGTACTTCTCATCTTTCAAATTCATCCTTTCTGCACCGCGATTGGGGGTGTGTCGGTATGCTAGCGGGCGAGGGGCAGGAGGACAGTGTCAGGAATCACCCATTGGACATCTCTTCGTCGGACGGATCCGGCCGATCCGGCGGATCCGTCCGATAAGAGACTTTCAGAGCTCAGCTGCTCAATACCCGGCGAACGGTCTCCGCGTTTTCGCGAATCTCGTCTTTGAAACGGGGATACATGCCGACGATTACGGCATCCTGCGGCTTGATGTTGTCAAAGGCAAAACGAAAAGCTTTTTCACGGGCGTCGGCAGGGTCGGCCAGGCGTCCGGCGGCAAGAATCTTGAAGGCCAGGCAGGTCTTGCGGGTCTGACGAATCACACGACACATTCGCGCCGGGTCGCCTTCCAGGAACACGTAGCCGAGCGGCAGCTCACCCAGCATCTTCCGAATGTCCTCGGTCGATCTGCTGAACTGATAGAAACAGGTCATGTAGAAATCGACGTCCCAGTTCCGCTCCTCCACGTACTCGATGACGGCGGGGAGGTGCGTCGACATTCCGACCATGACTCCGGCATCCCGGACGGCCTTCAGGTAATCGCGTACTTTGTCCATGGTGCCGGCGTGGAAATTCTCGTCGGTCACGCCTCCGTGATGGACAATGGCCAGCGGCTTGAGTTTGGCGATCTCCGGTAGCAGAGAAACGTCTTTTTTGATCGCGCCGCCGGTGAGCAGAATCCACTGAATCGGGTCGCCACCTTCGGCCTGGAGCAGCTTCAAGGCCGCGAGGCTCGAGTCGTAATAACTGAACTGCCAGGTGTTAATTCCGTTTTCACGGGACTGCCGGACGATTTGAGCGATCCGCTCCGGCGTACACCACTCTTTCATGTGGGCCGACAGCGAAGGCAGCGCGTAGCAGAAGCCGTTGAAGGGATTCGACCCAAGCACCATGCGGCTGATGCGATGTGAACCAAACTGGACCGTTGGCAGCAGTTGATTCTGGCCGGGTGCGACCGCAGCCGACAAGCCCTGGTCAAGCGCCATTCCTCCAGCCAGAGTGACCGCCGATTTCAAAACGACGCGCCGCGATGTTCGTAATTGCATTTCGACCCCTCCCTTCTCGGCCCTATCATATCCCGATATGTCACTCACCTACAGGCCCAAGCGAGATCGAGTCAAGGCGGTCTTCGGGATGCGGCTGGCCTTCGGACTCGACGTACGAGACGACGAGCACGACGGGAAACGAGTGCACCGGCTCGACCCGCTTGGAATCCTTAGTCAGACAACTCTCTTCCTCGGGCACCGCTCCTTCCGGACACGCGATTGCGGCGGTTCGATCAGTCGGGTAATAGCTGAGATGCGGCATCGGCGAGTAGGAAGGCTGGCCCAGGAGACGTTCGACCTCGGCGCGCGTGCGGCGCCGCAGGTCAAGGTATGGCAACAGGCGAGTCAGGCTGTAATAGTCGTGACTCTCCCGATAGTGCTTACCCAAGGCCTCTATTCCCTGGGCCGGATCCGAGCCGCTTTTACCGCTGGAGCAAGCAAAGGCAACCAGGATCAATCCCAGGCTGCAGGCGAGAATCGTCAATTTTGATGTCCAGCAGTTGCGAATAAAAGTCCCCATCGGCATCATCTCCCAGGCTGATTCTACGCTCAGAGCTCCCGCGGATGACACGGATAAACGCGATAACGCGGATCTGCATCCGCGTTATCCGCGTTTATCCGTGTCATCCGCGGGAGCTCTGAGCGCTAATGTCACTTGCCACTCCGTCCACTTTCGATTTGCGTTTAGCTCAGTTGCTTAAGACAATACGGGCGTACTAAACAGGAGGGCGCATGGCAGAGGAAACGACCCGTGTCCCGATACGAGAAAAGGTCTGTTACGCTTTTGGCGACGTCGCTTCATGCATTTTTTGGCAGACAATCGGTTCATTCCTGCTCTTTTTCTACACCGACGTCTTCGGCATAACGGCCGCAGCTGCCGGGACCATGTTTCTCGTTACCCGCTTGTGGGACGCGATCAACGATCCCCTGATGGGAACCATCGCCGACCGGACTAAAACCCGCTGGGGCCGGTTCCGTCCCTATCTTCTTTGGATGGCGGTTCCATTCGGCATCATTGGCGTGCTTCTGTTCACGACCCCGGACTTCAGCCCGAGCGGGAAGCTCATCTACGCTTACATCACGTACAACCTGATGATGATGGCCTACACCGCCATCAACATCCCGTACTCCTCGCTTCTTGGTGTCATCACCTCGAGCCCCGTCGAACGCGTCAGCCTGTCTTCGTACAAGTTCGTAGGCGCCTTCACCGGAAATCTGCTGGTTCAGGCCTTTACTCTCCCTCTGGTCGGCTACTTTGGCCAAGGGAATCGGGCGGTGGGGTTCGAATACACGATGGCTCTCTATGCCGTCGTCGCGGTGATGCTATTCACTGTCACTTTCCTGTCCGTTCGTGAGAGGGTCCAGCCTGCCGCGACGCAGAAATCAAAAGTTCTAGAAGATCTGCGGGACCTTTCAAAGAACAAGCATTGGTTAGTCCTGCTTTTTCTGGGGCTGTTTACGCTGTCTTACGTGGCAATCCGCAACGGAATCACGATCTACTACTTCCGCTACTACGTGAAAAACGAGATGCTTTACAACACGTACATGGTGTCGGCGACCTTTGCTGTCATCGTCGGCATTTTCGTTGTGGAGCGCCTGGCAAAGAAGTACGGCAAGGTGCGGATGTACATGGTGTTGATGGGCATTTCCAGTGTCATGACCGCGGTCTTTTACTGGTTGCGTCCCACGGATGTTTTCTGGATGTTCACGTTGAACATCGTCGCTAACTTCACCATGGGTCCCACCTCGCCCCTCATCTGGTCAATGTACGCGGACGCGGCCGACTGGTCTGAGTGGAAGACAGGGCGTCGCGCTACCGGTCTCGTGTTTTCCGCCGCCACCTTCGCACAGAAGATGGGCTGGATGATTGGCGGCGCCCTGCCCGGGTGGCTGTTGACTGTGTTCCACTATCAGCCGGGCGTCGCCGAGCAGCTTCCGGAGAGTATTTTCGGCTTGCGGCTCATGATGAGCTTCATTCCGGCTATCGGCAGCATTCTGGCCACCGTTTTTGTAATGTTCTACAAGCTCGACGAACGGACCATGAAGCAGATCGAGACGGAACTGAACGAACGCCGAGCTCGTGCCGGACAGGTGTCGCCGGAAGCGGTAGCAACGGCGTAGGCTTTTTTGGAGTGCGGCGGCAGAAGGACTCCGATGCATTATCAGGAGTCCTGGCGACGCCGCTTTGGTATTTGCACCCATTCCGGCGAATCGACCAGAACGACGACCGTTTGCTGCAAATACCAAAGCGGCGTCGCCACGACTCCTGATAATGCATCGGAGTCCTTCTGCCGCCGCACTCCAAAAAAGAAGGAGTCCTTAATGGCTAAGATCCTCAACGAAAAAAACATCCCCAACCTTCCCTGGGAAGAACGGCCGGCGGGGTATAGCCGGCCGGTTTGGCGCTACTCGCAAAACCCGGTCATCCGGCGCGACTTGCTGCCGACGTCCAACAGCATCTTCAACAGCGCAGTCGTAACTTTCAACGGCACCTTCGCCGGCGTTTTTCGATGCGATGACACGTCGCGGAAGATGCAGCTCCATAGCGGCTTCAGCCCGGACGGCCTCGCCTGGACGATCTGCCCCGATCCGATACAGTTCACCTGCGCTGACGCTGAAATCGGCCGCTTCGTTTACGGCTACGACCCACGAGTGGTTTGGATCGAGGACCGGTACTACGTGACGTGGTGCAACTGGTATCACGGCCCCACAATTGGGGTTGCCTGGACGCGCGACTTCCGGACGTTTCATCAACAAGAGAACGCTTTTCTCCCGTTCAACCGCAACGGCGTTCTTTTTCCACGCAAGATCGGCCGTAACTTCGCCATGCTCTCTCGGCCCTCCGACAACGGGCACACGCCGTTTGGCGAGATCTACTACAGCGAGAGCCCCGACCTTTGCTATTGGGGCAAGCATCGGCACGTCATGAGCCCGGTCGACAACTCCTGGATGTTCACCAAGGTCGGCGCCGGGCCGATTCCGATCGAGACGTCGGAAGGCTGGTTGCTCATCTACCACGGCGTCCTGACGTCATGTAACGGCTTCGTGTACAGCGCCGGCACCGCCCTGCTCGATCTTGATCAACCCTGGAGAGTGATTGCCCGATCCCGCCATTACATCCTGTCGCCACAGACGCTCTACGAATGCGTCGGGGATGTCCCGAACGTCGTGTTTCCCTGCGCCGCCTTGTGCGACGCGGCGACCGGCAGGCTAGCGATTTATTACGGGGCAGCGGATACCGTCACGGCGCTGATGTTCACGTACGTCGACGAGCTGATCGAGTTCACGAAGAAGAACTCGATTGTCTAGGGCTGGGCCGGCCTTTCAGGCCTCAGGACCTGCAGACCCGGCGGGTGGCTTTGTCAGAAGCCAGGACGAGAACGTTATGCAATACGGTTACTTTGACGACGAGCGTAAGGAATACGTGATTACCCGCCCGGACACCCCAAAATCCTGGAGCAACTACCTCGGGTCCACCGAATACGGGGCAATCATCACCAACAACGCCGGCGGCTACAGCTTCTGGAAGTCGGGCGGGATGGGCCGGTTCATGCGCTTTCGTTTCAACTCGATTCCCGCAGACCAGCCCGGTCGTTACGTGTACCTTCGAGATCAGGAGACCGGCGATTTCTGGTCAACCTCATGGCAGCCTGTCGGGAAGCCGCTTGACCGGTTCTCCTCGGTCTGCCGGCACGGCACCGGCTACACCATTCTCTCGTCGGAACACGAAGGGATCGCCTCCGACGTGACCTACTTCGTTCCGCTCGGCAGGCTCTTCGAGGTCTGGAAGGTGCAGGTGACCAACCGCGGCAACCGGCCGAGACGGCTCGCCGCTTTTACCTACGTCGAGTACGCGGGCAACTGGAATGCCATCGACGACCTGCTGAACATCCAATACGTCCAGTACACGTCCCAGATGAAAGTAGTGGACGGGGTTATCGACCACGGGACCAACGTCAACATCCCGGAAATGCCCGAGAATTTCAAAGAAAAGGACCAGGGACGCCACACCTTCCAGGCGGTGGCCGGAGCCCAGGTAATCGGTTATGAGACCGACCGTGAGGCGTTCCTCGGCCCATACCGGACCTACGCCAATCCACTTGCCGTCGAACGCGGCGCTTGCTGCAACAGTCTCGGGTACGGCGACAATCCGTCCGGGTCGCTGCGTGTCGAGCTTTCTCTCCAACCGGGAGAAAGTCGCACATTCGTCGTCCTTGTCGGCATAGGGCGAGCAGATCGAGAGGGATTTCAAGCCCGCTCCGAGTACCAGGATCCGGCTCACGCCGACCAGGAACTGGAAAAGGTCAGGTCTTACTGGCAGGGGCGGCTGCGTGGGTTTTCCGCGGAGACTCCGGACCCGGAGCTCAACAGCACGATCAACACCTGGGGAATCTACAATTCCCTGATCACTTTTGCCTGGTCGCGGGCCGCCAGTCTCGTCTACAGCGGGATCGACCGTGATGGGCTGGGTTATCGGGACACCGTCCAGGACTTCCTGGGCGTCACGCACGCGATTCCGGAGGAGGTCCGGGCCCGGCTGGAGTTGATGTTGACCGGTCAGGTGTCATCGGGCGGCGCTATGCCCTGCGTTCTGCCCTTCAGCCACCAGCCGGGACAGGAAAAAGCGCCCGAAGAGACGGAGTATCGTTCGGATGACGCCCTCTGGCTTTTCAACGCCGTGCCAGCTTACGTGAATGAGACGGGTGATCTCGGGTTCTACCGGAAGGTTTTGCCGTACGCGGACCGCGGGGAAGACACCGTGCTCGGGCACCTGAAACGGGCCATTCAGTTCAGCCTCGACCGGACCGGCTCGCACGGCCTTCCCTGCGGACTGCGGGCCGACTGGAATGACTGCCTGCGATTTGGCGCGAAGGGCGAATCGGTGTTCGTGGCGATGCAGCTGCGGCTGGCCCTGGACGTGTACGCCCGGGTGGCAAGTCTTCTCGGCGAATCGGAAGAGGAAAGCTGGGCGGTCGCACGCCGCGATGAGCTCGACCAGCGTATCCAGCAATCCGCTTGGGACGGCGAATGGTTCAGGCGCGGCTTTCGTGAGGACGGCGTCAAATTCGGATCCCGGGAATGCCCGGAAGGCAAGATCTTTCTGAACCCTCAAAGCTGGGCCGTCATCAGCGGGGCTGCTACCGGGGCGCAAGCAGAAACGGCGATGAACAGCGTCCGGACGCATTTGGCAACCGAATACGGACTGGTCCTGTGCGATCCACCTTACACGCAAACGGATTTCAACATTGTCCGGGCTCAGTTAATGAACCCGAGCCTGAAAGAAAATGGCTCCGTCTTCGTCCATACACAAGGATGGGCGGTCATAGCCGAGTGCATGCTGCGCCGGGGAGACCAGGCCTACCGTTATCTCAGAGCCTATCTCCCGGCGGCATACAACACGAAGGCCGAGATTCGGGAGATCGAACCGTACGTCGTCTGCCAGTCGACGCACGCGAAGCACAGCCCCAAACAGGGCGCCTCTCGCATCCCCTGGCTGTCCGGATCGGCCACCTGGACGTATTACGCCATCACCCAATATGTGCTCGGCCTTCAGCCGGAGATCGACGGCCTGCGCGTCGATCCCTGCATCCCGGCGTCCTGGCCGGGCTTCAGCGTCGAGCGCCGGTTCCGCGGCAAGCTCGTGCGAGTGCGGGTGGAAAACCCGAACGGGGTGCAAAAAGGCGTTCGCCGAGTCGAGCTGAACGGCGAGGTGGTCGAAGGCAACCTGATCCCGGCTGCCAGGATGAAAGACACGAATCAGGTAGTCGTCACGATGGGGTGAATACGCGGCAAAAGGGGAGATAGGTATGTTGAAAAAAGTCGGAGCTTTATTTCTCCTGATCACGTCGTTCTTTGCATATTCCTGTTCGAAGGAAGCAGCCGAGCCTATGGTGGCCAACGAAGGGGTCACGACTGTGGGGTATGCGAACGGCCAGCCGCCTGCTTCCTTGCCCACGAAACGGATGATCGTTCAAACGGCCTCGCTCAGGCTCATTGTCAAAGACGCGCCGCACGCGCTCGAGACCGTCAAACAAATCGTGGCCGCACAGCAGGGCTACATCGCAAGCAGCAAGACATGGAAGGAAGAGGGCGAGCCGAGCAGCCAGGTCACGATCCGGGTGCCTTCCGAGAAGCTCCAGGCGACCCTTGGTCAGTTGCGCGCCTTGGCTCTGGACGTGGACAGCGAGGCGCTCTCAGGCGAAGACGTGACCGAGCAATATGTAGACCTGCAGGCGTCGCTGCGCAACGAGCAGGCGTACGAGCGAGAGCTGCTTGAACTGCTAACACAAACCCGCCAGAGGACCGGTAGCGCCGATGATCTGCTCGCCGTTCACAATCGGGTTAACGAGGTGCGGGGCAGGATCGAAAAAATGCAAGGCCGGATTCAGTACCTGGAAAAGACCTCCTCGCTCGCGACGATCATCCTCGAGTTGATTCCCAGTTCCCTGGCTCAGCCGATTAACGTAGCCGGCTGGCACCCGACCGGGACCGTGCGGACCTCGATCAGGGCGTTACTGCGGGCTTTGCAGGTCCTGGTGGATATCGTGATTGTTCTGGTGATCGTGGCGTTGCCAATCGCGGCGATCGTCCTGCTTCCGGTCTTCGGCGTGTTGCGCCTGGTCAGGCGGCGGAGAGTCGCCAAGGCGGCGGCTTAGGGGGATTTTTTGGAGTGCGGCGGCAGAGGGAGGCCGATGTTTTATCAGGCCTAACGGCGACGCTTTGGTATGTGCACAAGTCCGGCCAACTCATTTGGCAAGCTTCTGCATATACCAAAGCGGCGTCGCCGTTAGGCCTGATAAGACATCGGCAGTCCCTCTGCCGCCGCACTCCAAAAAAGCCTTCCCTACCCGACGTCTCCAAACTCCTTCGCGTACTTCACTAATCCCGACGTCTGCTCCAAGACGCCGGGGATGAGCCCGCGGACCATGAAGGCTTCGGGCGGGGCGTCAAACTCGCACTTCAGGCCATACTGGCCGGCCGGGACAAAGCCGAATTTCGGGTAGTAGTCCGGGTGGCCAAGGACTACAACCAGGCCATAGCCTTTCTCACGGCATCGCTTCAAGCCGGCTCGAATCAGGCGGCCTCCGAAACCTCGGCGCTGGAAATTCGGCAAGACCGCCATCGGACCGAGACCTACGGCGGGAGCCGGGCAGTTTTCAATCTGGACCGGGGTGAAAAGGATGTGGCCGACGGCGTAAACATCCATCCAGGCCACGAGTGAGACGGCGATCTTTCCGGCTTGTCGAAGCCGGTCAACCAACGCAGCTTCGCCTACGCGGCCAAAGGCGGGCTTGTTGACATTCCAGATCGGCCCGACGTCTCCGGGCTTCTCGTCTCGGATCTCGATATCCATGTAGCGGATACTACCATGAGATCCAAGCAGGTTAACGTCTCGAACCCAAGCAGTCGATCCCCGCCTCGCCCACCTCTTCAGCCAGCCGCGAGTGGTTGATCGGACCGGCCTCCGGCAAGGTAACGAGACAATCCAACCCCCCGTGCCTACCACGTCCAGCAGCGCGCTGTGATAACGCGTCCTTTCTCGTCCGTCCAAAGGCCCAGAAAGTACTTTGCATTGCCAAGTAAAAGCGTATACTAGCACCATGGAAGCAGCGAGCACGGTCGGTCATGTGCACGAGGCGATCAGGCAGGTGCGCGAGTTGAAACGCCGCGTCCTGGAAGCCGAACGCTTCACCGGTTATTCGGGCCGCAGCCGGGCCGTCGGCGGATCGGCGGCACTCGTCGCTGCCATTGTGATGAGCCGGCCGGCCTTCCCCCGGACTGTTGAAGCTCACCTTGCCGGATGGCTCGCGGTCCTGGCCTTTGCGGTCATCGGAAACTACAGCGCCCTGCTTTACTGGTTCTTCTCCCACCCAAGTCAAAAGAAGGAGCTGAGGCGGTTGGTTCCGACTATTGACGCTTTTCCCCCGCTCCTGGTTGGCGGGCTCTTACTTTCGTGCTTATACACCGCGGACTCTACGACCTGCTCTTCGGCACCTGGATGTGCCTGTACGGGCTCGCCAATCTCTCATCTCGGCGTGTTTTGCCGAAAGCCATCTGGCCTCTCGGTTTCTTCTATATCGCCTGCGGCAGTGCGTTTTTCCTGGTGCCCGGCGTTTCCTTCACTTCCCCCTGGGGAGCGGCCCTGGTGTTTTTTTTCGGGGAGTGGGTCGGCGGATTCATCTTTCATTACAACCGGATGCCGGATGCTCCCTTGTCGAGCTTCTTCGGCAAGACGGGTGATCGCTATGGACGAAAAGAGTGAAAACCCCTTTGCGGGACTTGAGCGAGTGTTCCATGAGCCGGTTCGTACGGCCATCATGACGTCCCTTCTCGGCTCGGCCGACGGCCTGAGCTTCAACCAGTTACGCGAGTTCTGCGACACCAGCGACGGAAATCTGAGCCGCCATTTGAAGTCGCTCGAGGATGCCGGGGCTGTGCACGTACGCAAGAGTTTTGTGGGGAACCGGCCAAGGACGACGATCTTCATGTCGCGCCATGGCCGGGAGCGCTTCATGCATTACCTTGAAGCCCTGGAAGCCGTTTTGAAGCAGGCGTCCGAGAGGATCGAGGCCCTGGAAAAGGCCAGGCCGGAGAGATCGGCGCCGGATAACGGCGAATTGGCACGCGGGTAAAATCGGACGGGTCGGGCTGATCGGTCGGATCCGTCCGATTTTTTTTGGTTTGTGACTTTGCACTGCAAAGTATTTGGCAAAGGAAAAGGTGAGATGCGCGTTAAAATGATTCTTCCTGCCCTGACCGAAGCGAAAAGCCCGTACTTCCGCCCCATCAAGTACTCCCTCTTCCCTCCTCTCGGATTGGCCACCCTGGCGGGTTATCTCACGCCCGATGACGAAATCGAGCTGGTCGACGAACATGTCGAGCATGTGCCCCTCGATGATCACCCCGACCTGGTGGTCATACAGGTGTACATCACCTCCGCGTCTCGCTCTTACGAGCTGGCCGACTACTACCGCAAACGCGGTTCTTACGTCTGCCTGGGAGGGTTGCACGTCACGGCTCTGCCGGACGAAGCGGCAGCGCACGCAGACACCATTTTCATGGGTCCCGGGGAGGACACCTGGCCCCGGTTCCTGCGCGATTTTCGCGAGAGGCGTCCGGCTCCCCGTTACCAGTCGACCGTGCGAAGCCTGGCCGGCCTGCCGCCGCTCCGCCGAGATCTGCTGCGGCGAGGCCGCTACCTGGTCCCCAATTCACTGGTCGTTTCCCGCGGCTGTCCCCACCACTGCGATTTCTGCTACAAGGACTCCTTCTTCAGCGGCGGACGTTCCTTTTATACGGAGACCGTGGACCGGGCGCTGGAGGAAATCGAGAAGCTCCCCGGCCGCCATCTCTATTTTTTGGACGACCACCTTTTCGGGAACCGGCGTTTTGCGCTCGCGCTGTTCGAGGGACTGCGAGGGATGGGGCGTGTCTGGCAAGCCGCCGGGACGGTCAAGACCGTTCTTGACCCCGAACTGCTCGATCTTGCCACGGCAAGCGGCTTGCGCAGCCTGTTTGTCGGATTCGAGACGCTGAACCCCGAGGCGCTCGCCGAACAGCAGAAGTGGCACAACCTGAGGCAGGATTACCGGCAGGCCGTCAAAATGCTGCACGATCGGGGCATCATGATCAACGGGAGCTTCGTCTTCGGGATGGACCACGATGGACCCGAGGTCTTCGAGCGGACAGTGGAGTGGGCGATCGAATCCGGGATTGAAACGGCGACGTTTCACATCCTGACCCCGTACCCCGGGACCCGGCTGTACGATCGAATGGAGGCCGAGGGAAGAATCGTCAGCCGCGATTGGAACCTGTACGACACCCGGCACTGCGTTTTCAAGCCCGCGCGCCTCACGCCCGGGCAACTGGAAGACGGCTACTGGAAAGCCTATTCGGACTTCTACCGTTGGTCGAGCATATGGCGTGCAGCGGCCACCAAGCCGGGCTTCGTGTCTTCGCTCCGCCACCTGGCGTACAGCAGCGGCTGGAAAAAGTTCGAGCCGATCTGGGGCGTCCTGATCCATAGCGGGCTTCTCGGTCTCATGCGCCCGGTGCTGGAGACCGTGCTCGACGCTCAGAAGTCGTTTTCTCCGGGGCGTGTTTGTGCTAATCCTTTAGGCGATGCGCCACAACCGATCCCTGGGGATCGTTGCGGCAATTGGAAGGCGATTGGAGGGGCAGCGGTAATGGGGAGCCCGGAGTGTCGACCTCCGAGCGACACTACTCATTCATTTTGAACGGCAAATTTCTGCATGGCCGCAACCGGAGCGTGGACAAGCCGCAGGAGAAGAACCCCAAAGGCGAGATCCACGAGAATCTGGACTACTTCAGCTACGATCGCAACCGGAAGAAGCTTGTGCTGAGGCAGTTCCACATCGAAGGTTTCGTGAATCAATACGTTTGTGTGGATTCCGGGGAGGATTCCAAAACCTTCGTTTTCGAAACCGAAGCCATCGAGAACATCCCGGCAGGCTGGAAGGCCAGGGAAACGTACAAACTGCTGGACGGCGGCGACTGGCAGGAGACGTTTGAGCTTGCCGCCCCGGGTAAGGAGTACGAGATTTACACGCAGACCCGGCTGACGAAGGCGAAGTAGAACCGAAGGGTCGGCCTCTGGAACGACAGTAGTTGCGTCCAGCCTATCGTGGCCTCCGGCACTCGACTCTAATTAATTCGCCTCTGAAAATCGCTGCTGGAGAGTCCGGCCACGGTAGGCTGGACGCAACCTACTGTCGTTCGAAAGCCCGAAAACGTCGCCTGGAATCACCTTTTGGTGACATCCGTTGACCTAACCTGACTTTTCGCGCCCATTAACTTCGTTTTCAGCTTTTCGGGACTCCGACAGTTCAAATCGAAGTTCGCGACACATTGGCAGCCACGCTACGCCGTGTTCCAGAGAGTCGTCGATCTTCCCCGACTCGCGATCGCCCTTCAGCGGCTCTCGAGGATGCCGAAGAGGAAGCAGGGACTTCTACTTCCCTGGGAGCGCAGGCATCCTGCCTGCACTGGGGCCGCGGGCATCTTGCCTGCCCGTGCCGCCAGCACAACCGCTCCGGACAACGGCACAGGCAGGCAGGATGCCTGCGGCCCCAGTGCAGGCAGGATGCCTGCGCTCCCAGGCAAACATCGAGAGACGGTCACGATCCAGTGAGGGGGGAGGACTCAGAGATGTCAGGCAGACTTGGGAAAGCAATTCTTAGCTATGGAATACCATTCCGCTTTTCCGACTGGTCCAGGCGATATACACCGGACTCTTCGTGAACGAGGTCCTGCCAATGAGGACCGGCGAGGTGGTCCGCGCGTACCTGGTCGCGCGGTGGATTTCGGTCCGCTTCAGGTCCATTCTGCCCTCGAGGGCCGTCGAAAGGCTTCTTGACGGGATCATCCTGACGGCCGCGATCGGCCTGACGACGTCCCTGCTTCCTTTGCCCGCCCGCTTGACTCAGGCGGCGGAGGTGCTCGGGGCCATCATTCTCATGCTGACCCTGGGATTCGTTTACCTGGTCCTGCGCACGGCACGCCGAAAAGGAACACCAGGGACACAAGGGACACAAGAGACCTTACTCTCGGTCGTCGGAGCTAGCCGCGGCCTTCTTCAAGCGCTTCGCCGAATGATCTCCGAAGTTGCGGAGGAAATAGGCCGGCTGGGCACCGGCAAGCTGCTGTCGGAGGCCGGATTCTATTCGCTCCTCCTTCTCGCGTCACAGGCCCTGTCTTTCTGGTTGATCATCCGGGCGGCCGGGTTCGGCTTGTCCGTCTGGGCTGGGGCCGCGGTTTTGCTGATCGTCGACCTGGGCGCCGCGATACCCAATGCTCCGGGATCGAGCCAACCGCGTCGGCGACTCCGATCAGGCGCAGGTCAGTTAGGCCGGCAATCGGCAACGCCTGGTTTTTCCCGATTCCAGGCGTCGCCTCCGGGCCAGTCGCAATGGTAGGAGAATAATGATTCCAAACACCGGTTCTCGGGGCGGGGACAACCCCGTCCGGCGCTCGGGCTTACTTTGCCGCCTCTCGCTTCAGCATGAGTTTCGCGGCAACTGCCGTTCCATCCTCCATCGTGAACTCGAGCTTTCCTTCCAGCTGATCGGAGGAAACCAGCGCCAGACTCGACTTGTAGATTCGTCCGTCCGGACCGGTCACTTTGAAGGTCAGGTTTTTTCCGTCAAATTGCACGTCTTCGAGCGGCAGGCTTTCGCCCTGCTCGGTGCCGCCCGACCCGGTGACCTTCGTGCCTTCCTGTTTCAGGTCGAGAAACGCGCCCTGAGAATGCTGCGTCCCGTCCGGCGCAGTCAATTCTGCCTGGCCCGGCCAGTGGCCTGTCAAATCAGCGGCGGAAGCAAAGCTGACAAGCAGGATCGTCAAGAAAAATGCGAGTGATAGCTTCATATACACATTACCTTCCCAAGTTGTCCGTGATCGTGCGACGGTTAACCCGAGTCACGGGAGCCAATCCACGCGCCGGGGCTTCGTCCAAAACGAAATCCGACGGGAACCGTCGGAAAGTATATACGACTGACCGACTGCGAAGGTTCGAATCCGAGGATCGAGGGGATGCCGCAAATCGTCACCAAGCTCTACGTTTGGCGAATTGAAAAAGGGGCCAGAGGCCGAACCCTTCGCGAGTCGGCCCGGCAATCGTGGGACAATTCCTGCTTCAGTCGTGACAGACTCCAGCCCGACACGCGCGCTAAACGTACGGCAAACACACGTTTTAGAGAAGATCGCCGCCTGACAATGTATTCTGATAGATACAGGACATTTAAATGAGACAGGTTATCTTCGTCATCCTGATTGCGCTCCTCGTCGCTTCTCATCTCTTCGGTCAGCAGAATGCCGCACAGCAGGCGAATCCGCCCGATGACGTGGCAGCGCTGCGCCAACGTGTCTCCGACCTGGAACAACGGATTGCCGTGCTCGAGCAGCAGTTGCGAATGCTGCAAAGCACCCAGGCAGGTCAACAAGCGCAGGGGGCGCCGGCGCAGGCCGAAGCTCAACCCCCGGGGCAACCCCAGGCTCCACCCACTGTCCCGCCTTCCATACCGGCGGCTGGGGAAGACACACAAACGAGCGCGGGCCAGTTGCCCACGTATGGAGGGGCATCGTCAGCGAGCAAAGCCCTCAACCCTGACATCAGTATCATCGGCGATTTCATCGGTAAGGCCGGCGGCAATACCGTTCAGCCGACCCGCTCCCTGGAAATGCACGAATCAGAAGCCGGACTGCAGGCGATCGTGGATCCGTATGCCCGCGGCGATTTTTTCATATCGTTCGGCGAGACGGGTGTCGATCTCGAGGAAGGTTACATCACCTTCACTGCCCTCCCCGGATTTGTGGCAAGAGCCGGGAAAATGCGCGCTTCCTTCGGCAAAGTCAACCTGACGCACAATCACGCATTGCCGTGGGTCGATCGGCCGTTGGTCATCAACAACCTCCTCGCCGGCGAGGAGGGGATCAGCGATGCCGGGGTTTCCCTCTCTCGTATCATCCCGGCACCCAAGGGGCTTTTCCTCGAAGCAACAGGGCAGGTCTTCCGCGGGGATTCGGGTGAGGATGAGGCACCTGTATTCCGGTCATCGCGCAACAGCGACGTGAGTGCCGTCGCGCATTTGCGCAGCTACGCAGACATCACTGAATCAACGAACTTTGATTTCGGGCTCTCATACGCTCGCGGCCACAACGAGCTCGGCAGCGATTTCATCACCCACCTTTACGGTCTGGACGGAACGCTTCGTTGGAAACCCCTGCGCCGCTCCATCTATCACTCCTTCATCTTTCGAAGCGAGCTAATTTGGAGCCAGCGACGAGAGCTTGAGGCGCTCGAGCGGGCCTTCGGTTTCTACACTTCGGCTGATTACCAGTTGGCACGTCGGTGGTTTCTGGGCGGGCGATACGACTGGTCTGAGCGAAGCCGTGAGGCGGACCTGACAGATAAGGGAGGATCGCTCATACTGACATATTGGCCGAGCGAATTCAGCCAGATCCGAGGACAATACCGGATCATCGATTATGACAAGAACATGACCGCGAACGAGTTCTTTGTACAGCTCCTTTTCTCTTTGGGAGCGCACGGAGCGCATCCGTTCTAGAAAGTCAGGAGTCAGAAGTCAGGAGTCAGAATAAAGACCAGGAGGGCCAAATAATCAACTCGAGCAGTTTCATTCTGACTTCTGACTCCTGACTTCTGACTCCTATGAGAAGAATACAATGAAAAGAATGTCATCTTGTGTTCGTACCTTCGTCGCTGTAAGCGTTGTCTTGCTGCTCGCTGTGATCTTACCCACTCCAGCGCAAGCCAAGAAACTATCTGTAGTCGGGACTACCGCCGACATGGCGGCTCTGGCGCTCGAGGTCGGGGGCGACCGGGTCGACGTGAATTCCATCGCCAAGGGGTATCAGGACCCGCATTTCGTCGAAGCCAAACCCAGCTTTCTCCTGATGCTGCGCCGGGCTGACGTTGTGATTACTGTCGGCCTCCAACTGGAAATCGGCTGGCTGCCGCCGCTGATCACACAGTGCGGCAACCCCAAGATTCAACCCGGAGCCCCGGGTTACCTGGAGGCATCGCAGTTCGCGCAGATCCTCGACATCCCGACCGGCCCGGTCAGCCGGGCGATGGGGGACGTCCATCCGCTCGGCAATCCTCATTACTGGCTGGACCCGGCGAACGGGCGACGTATAGCAAAGGGAATAGCCGACAAACTGGGGCAGCTCGACCCTCCGAATGCGGGCTACTTTGCCCAGCGCTTCAAGGATTTCGACCAGCGCCTGGCGACTGCCGAGCAGAAGTGGGACGAGGCGATGAAACCTTACCGGGGACGTAAGGTCGTCACGTACCACAATTCGCTTCCGAATTTCGCCAAGCGCTTCGGCTTGAATGTGATCGGATACGTCGAACCTCGACCGGGGATTCCCCCTTCACCGGGTCACACAATCCAGCTGATCGGTCTGATGAAGCGGGAAAACTGCAAGATCATCATGGTGGAGCCTTATTTTGATTTGAAGACTCCAAATTCGGTTGCAAGGGAAACGGGCGCTAAAGTCGTGCAGTATCTGCCGTCGGTCGGTGGGGAAAAGGGAGTCGATGACTATTTCAAGCTGTTTGACTACGACATTGATTTGCTGACCAAAGCCTTCAAGGCAGGCCAGTAGCCGCCAAAGGAGTGATATGGAAATCCTTCCATTCTTGTTGTGGCCATTCATCGCCAGCCTGATCTTGACAGGCATTCACGCCTATCTCGGCGTTCACGTCGTGGAGCGCGGCGTGATTTTCGTGGATCTTGCGCTGGCACAGATCGCCGCCCTGGGTGCGACGTTTGCCATCTTGCTGGGCATGGACGTTCACGGCCAGGGAGCCTATTGGCTGAGCCTCGCTTTCACATTCGTAGGGGCTGCGATTTTCGCGTTTGCGCGCGCCCGCGCGCCCCACATACCCCAGGAGGCCTTTATCGGCATCGCCTATGCGGTGGCCTCTGCGGCCGCCATCCTGGCCATGAGTAAAGCCACCGGCGAAACTGAACATCTGAAGGACATGCTGGTCGGAAACATCCTGGCGGTCGACCGGGCCGAAGTCTTGAAAACGGCTCTTCTTTACGGCGTGATCGGATTGTTTCACTACCTGTTCAGGCACAATTTTCTGCTGATCTCGACGAATCCGCTAGCGGCTGAAGCGCGGGGCCTCAACCTTCGCCTTTGGGATTTTCTTTTCTACGCATCGTTCGGCTTTGTTGTGACTTCTTCGGTCTCAATTGCCGGCGTACTGCTCGTCTTTTGTTACCTGATCGTCCCGTCGGTGGGCGCCATGCTTTTGGCCGAGCACGTGGGAACACGCCTGGCAATCGGCTGGACGATGGGAACACTGGTGTCAGCGCTGGGCGTCTACTTCTCGGTCTGGCTGGATCTCCCCACCGGCGCCACCATAGTGTGCACCTTTGGTGCCGTGCTGTTGCTGGTCTTCGTCCTGCACCTACTCTTCTACCACGGCCCGAGCGCCCGGCCTTTGAAGAGCGCAATATCCGCGCGAGCCGAAGATCGAGCCTTCATGGGGAAGGTGGACTGAGAGACTGACAAACTGACAAACTGACAACTGGTCGACTGACAGCGGCGGGCTGTCAGTCGACCAGTTGTCAGCTTGTCAGTTTGTCAGTTTGTCAGTTTGTCAGTTTGTCAGTCCGTCACTCCCAGCCCCAGCTCCTGATGCAGGAAGCGGACCGTGGTCTCCAGCTGCTCTT
>Ga0105092_10000637_pt1 | contig 18295 bp, 13 predicted proteins | sample PPLLak2March2015_FD_87021 | JGI IMG/M metagenome (GOLD analysis project Ga0105092, IMG submission 87021) | Freshwater sediment microbial communities from Prairie Pothole Lake near Jamestown, North Dakota, USA - PPLs Lake P7 Core (1) Depth... | ecosystem: Environmental > Aquatic > Freshwater >... | reverse complement strand
CCTTGTCACCTTGTCACCCTGTCACCCTGTCACCCTGTCACCCTGTCACCCTGTCACCCTGTCATCCTGTCACCCTGTCACCTTGTCACCTTGTCACCCTGTCACCTTGTCACCTTGTCACCTCTCGGGCTCACCTCAACGCGGTCGGTGGGACCGCGGACATTCTCGGCGTACCAGTGTCCGCAAAGACCTGCTGAGCGATCACGGGGCCGCTAGCGGCGAGGTGCACAAAACCGCTCACCTGGCCCGCGGTTGACGGCAACAACTCGTGAAGCAACGCGCTCTTCCTCGCCTTGGCGGGCAACGTCAGCTCGGTCTGACCTGTTTTCACCGCCTTCTGATCAAAGACCGTCAGACGGACAGTGACTGCGGCATTGCCGGGATTGTAGAAAGCGAGTCCCGTATAGTACCCGGCGCCGTTGGCCAGATGGCTGAAAACGGCCTCCCTGAAGAATGGGTCTGACTGCAAGGGCAATGCGGTGGCCGTGCTGAGGTTGGGCAGGTCACCGAAGATTACGCACCCTGCGATCCCCGGCCCGTTCGCCTGAACCTCCAGTGAACCAACTAGCGCCGCGTGGGAGACCGCGGCGCCATCCAGCCGCACCATCGCGCCCGCAGCGATCGTGATCGGTTCTGTTTCCGTGAACAGACTGCCGGTTTCGGACCAGACCTTGAGCCTGACCGAGCGCGCCGTTTGGGCCTGATTCAGCAGGACGACTTCGGTGAAAAGGTTCGGCAGGGTCGCGAACTGCGCCGAAAAAAGACGGGTGCTCGTTACAGGGTACTGAGCGGGCAGGCAAAAAAGGCTGGATCCACCGGCGACTTCCACCCAGTGGGACGCAACGATCGCATCCCCGTCAGTGACTTCGGCCACGATGTACGCCGACGACAATGTGAGGCTGGAACCGAACAATTCGGAGACCGAGGGGGAGAGCATGCCATGAGGGGCGAGGACCACCCTTTTGACCCGCAGCAAAGGAAACCCCTGTTCCCAGAGTTTCAGCTCAAGCGTCACGGGATTCGCGTTGGGGTTGGCAAGGTGGACGAAAGTTCGCGCGTCTTTTCCCCAAAAGACAGCCGACCCTGAGAAAACTGGCGCCAGGTAAATTGTTCGAGATGGACTTGTGATGGTCGGCCCGCCGTCCAACTGACTAAGGCCTCCCAGCATCTGCAAGCTGCCCAATCGCTTGTTTTCGCCACGGATTTCCACCCAGCCTGGCAAGAATAAACCCGGAAAGAGCTCAGTCGCCAACTCGGCGAGTTGCCCATTGGGTGGCAGCACGCGGTTAGTCGGGGCAACGGTGCCGTCCAGTGCCCGAGCGATAAATTGAACTGAGGCGGGTCCAGTTCCGGCATTCGATACGGCCAGAGCGGCCATCGGCCATGGGGACCCCGTGAACATCGGAACGAAACTGCGGGAGGAGGCGACATGCGAGCTACTGTTCTGCGTGCATGGACTTCCTCCGATCGAGGAGCTGGCGGCCCAGTTGGAAGCTTGAACGTCCGGCTTGTCGGGATCGATGCGTTCAAGCGAGGAACCGGTGGTAACTTGGGTTCCCGGCCACGGCGAGAGATTAGAGTAGGTGAGCGAATCGATCACTGACCCCGTCGCGTTAGCGAGGGTAAGAACTCCGCTGGCGTCAGGCATACTGCCCTTGTATTCCCCAGCCATATAGAGCCCGCTTCCGTGGATCTGGCGAAAGCGGGTGTCTTTCTTGGCGAACACGACGTAGTCCCGCGGGAGGATCACCGTTCCCGGCGGAATGGTCAGCCCTATTTCGGCTATCGTCCATCCGGAGAGGTCGACGGATTCGTCCCAAGAGGCGTTGAAGAGCTCGACGAACTCGTCATCGGTCCCCTGCGGCGGGGCGTACATAATCTCGTTGATCAACACGCGAGGAGCGGCCGTTTGGGCCTCCGGGATCTCGCCCGGCACCCGATGCGTCACAAACAGGTGTTGCCGGCGAGGCGGGAGATACTCGTTCCGCAGGTGGGCGACCGCCTCGCCGAGAGTCTGCGGTTCTCCGTACTGGAGCCAACGTTGACTGTCCTGCTGGGCCTCGGCTTGAAAGAGCGGCACTAGGGCGTCGATGCGGCTTTCGTACTTGCCGGGAACGAGCAGCAGATCCATCAGCGTCCTGAGCCTTCGGAAATACATCGCCCTGATGTCGGCTTCCTGAAAAAGGCCGTCGATAAGCCGGTTCCACAGGAAATCCCATTTCTGGTGTCTGCTGTCGCCGAACAGTGGATGGCCGGGCGAGACATCCTCACGCTCTGGGATAACGTCGATGTCGGCCCAGATCGTGTCGTTCAGCACCAGACCGAACTCATCCGTGGGCGGGCCGAGATAATTGCGCCCGAAAGTCAGGTCCATGTCCCAGGGAAACATCCTCCAGCGGCCCGTGCCTTCCGTGTCCCGGTACAGGTAGTAGTTCTTCGCGATGTGGTCGTTGTTGTGAATGATCGTGTTGACGGCCAGGTAGTTCACCATGGCCGGAATATCAACGTGGTCGAACAGATAGCGGCGTCGAGAGTCAGCTTCCGTGGTGTTGATACTGCGGAAGAATTCCCAGAGATCGTAGTAATCCTCAGACTCGCGGCTTTCTTTCTCGTACCTGGGCATGAGCTCTGCCATCGTGGTCGTAGCGGAGCAATCCGCTTTTTCCCCGTCGGCTTTGTAGTGCGCCGCGTCCTCACTTAGTCCGTGGCGAGCCAGCCAGTCGTCGTCCGGCTGTTCGAGGAACAGGTAGAGGCCGAAGAACTTGTTGTTCTGGTGAAGGCGTACATGGAAAAACTGGTTGGACGGGACACCGGCTTCCTGGAAACTTTCCCATGCGAGGATCTCGCGCAGGTAAGTCTTGTCGGAATAACTCCCTTGGAGATTGAAGCGGTCGACGGGGCGCGCCAGGCGTTGACCCATGGTGAAGTCGTGCGCCTTCGGCATCACGAATTTCCAGTGCAGTTTCGGCCACCAGCGGGCGGACCCACCGCGGACCCGGCATTGAACCGAGTCGTAGACTTCCCCGTCGTAGACGAGCGCCGCCGGTTCGGTTTGATCGGTATGTGCGTGCTGGAGGGCTAACTCGTAACGGCTGGGGTCGATGAACCAGTGAATTGTCGGGAGTTGAGTTGTGAGCGCGGGGTCGTCAATAAAATACCCGGTGTTCTGGATCGTATCGTCGAAGCGCGGATAGCCGAAGGAGCCGTTCGCGCCTAGCGCCTGGAGCCGCAGCCGGACCAGCGAGTTGGCGGGCTGACCGGGAATGGTCCCCTTGTAGACCTTCCCTTCAGGCGAAGAGCCGGACGCAGTCATGCTGACCGTTCGTTCGTTATCCGAGTTAACGCGGTAAGTGAGAACAGTGGTAAAAGCGTCTGCGATGGTTGCTGACACTTCGACGGTTTCGCCGGGGCCAGGACGTTTCTTGAAATCGACCTTAGTGATCCAGGGAGGAAGGCCGTTGGCGGCGACACTGTTGCGGGCGCCGGGAGTGCGGCCGCCCAAGTAAGCGGCTCGCCAGTTGCGCGGCGTGCTGTTGTCGGACAGGGGATCGATGACTTCCAGCGATGGGCCGAGCCCGTCCGGGAGCACCGGCCAGGGCGGCTCGTCCGAATACTCGACCGTGTCGACGACGATGCCGGTAGCGTTGACGAGAGTGATCAACTCCCCGCCGTCATCCAGTTTCCCGCCGTAGACAAACGGGGCGTTGAAGCCGTAGACCTGCCGGAAGACAGCCGGATCCCGGGCTATGACCAGGTATCGACCCGCGCCAATCGAGCTGCCTGGAGGGAATGTGAGTTTGATCCCGCTCGAGAAGCTCCAGCCGGAAAGGTCCACGTCTGTGGTCCCCGGGTTGAAAAGCTCCAAGTACTCAGCGGCCTCGGAAACGCCGTCGCGAGGACTGTACATCAGCTCGTTGATCACGACTTGAGCATGGACCGGAAGGCAACAGATCAGGACGCAAACGATAGCAATGGACGCGGCGGCAAGCTTTGACATGTCCTCACCCCACTTTACAATGTCACGCGCAGGTGATTGGCACAAGTGGGTTTTTAGCGTGGTCTCTAGCGGGCCGTGCACCAACGGAGGGGAGGACGCGTTACAGAGCCGCCCACGCAGCGGGTGGCTGCGGAACGCTTTGTGCGCAGCAGCCACCCGCTGCGTGCGCGGCTCTGTAACGCGTCCTACCCCCCCCGCTGGTGCGAGCCCCCAACCGGGAGGAAAACATGCTGTCCCCTCGACGACATTTCGGCTGTGTTCTCCTGACTTTAGTGCTCGGGGCTCCGCTGGCCGCGCAAGCCCCCGCCGATTCGGAGCTTGACGCGCAGGTACGGGCCGAAATCGCCCAGTTCCAGGGCAAAGTCAGCCTTTTTGCGAAGAACCTCGACACGGGGAACAGCTACGGTTTCGGAGCCGATGACCTGGTTCGAACGGCCAGCACTATCAAAGTCCCAATCATGGTGGAAGCGTTCGCCCAGGTGGCCGCCGGCCGAACTCGCTGGACGCGAAGAGTCCTTCTCACCGACCGGAAGAAGATTTCGGGGTCAGGCGTGTTGCAGGAGCTCTCAAACGGGCTGCAGTTGCGGCTCCGCGACGCGATGACCCTGATGATTGTCCTCAGTGACAACACGGCCACTAACCTCGTCCTCGATGTGATTGGAACGGATGCCGTTAATTCGCAAATGGACGCGATGGGCCTGACTCAAACCCGGGTGCTGCGGAAGGTCGGGGGCGGCGGCGTAAGCAAGGCGGGCAGGGACCCCGCCAACTCGCGCTTTGGCTTGGGCGTTACAACTCCCCGAGAGATGGTTACGCTGCTCGAGAAGCTCGAACGCGGAGAGGTGATTTCGCCGAAAGCGTCCGGCGAGATGATCAAGCTGCTCAAGCGACAGCAGTATCACGAAGGCATAGGGCGAACCCTGCGCGGGGTTGAAATGGCCACCAAGCCGGGCGCACTGGACCAACTGCGCAGCGACGTCGGTATCCTGTACACCAAGCGGGGGCGAATCGCCATGGCCATAACGTGCGACAACATGCCCGAGGTGAATTGGACGGTCGAGAATCCGGGCTATCTGCTTCTGTCCCGCTTGTCTCTTATTTTGATTGAGGGACTGGGGAGCTGAGACGGCCCAAGGCAGCCGCGACCGAAATGACGAGAATTCCAAGCAACAGGAAAGGCAGGTCGAACGGCCTTTCTGCGCCGGCCGCTTGAATGATCTCGCCGAAAAGCAAGAGTGTCCCGGCCGCGAGCCCTGCGACCAAGAGGCCTCTACGGAGTCGTTTCCTGGCTGCCAGGGAAGACCAGAAGAGGGTGAAAGGAAAGAAGTAGAGAAAAGCGTACGCGATTCTGGCCCCGTTGGTCCGCCTGGCGGGAAGCCCGATCATCGAGTCCCGCCTCAAATCGAGGCTTCCAGAGCGGATTCCGTTTACAAACAGCTCCAACCGTCCCTCGTGAAAGACGGCAATGACGTGGGTCATATGACGGGCAAGCGGATGGCTTGTCGTAGTGACGGAGAGAGCCGTCAGGCTGGAACCTGACACCGGCGTTCTCACCCAAAAGACCAGGTCGCTGGTACTCTGTCCGAGCAGAAGATTGGAGTTGCCGGAAAGCCCCGAGAGCGCGAGGATGAGCGCGGGTCCTCGCTGGATCAGGTTGCGAGGCGTAATCCAAGCCTCCAGCGAGAATTCCCGGCTTTTGAGAAGCGAGTTGGAGATTTCCTTTCCCGATACCCGGCCCGTGGAAAGCCGGGCGGGATGTCGAAGCTGCAGGCCGCCGTGTTCAGGTCTCCACCTGATCCGGCCGGTCCCCTCCAGGTGCAAATCCGCCCCACGTCCAGTTCGGTCTCTAAGGGCCTCCGACTCGGATTCGTCAAATTCATAAAGAGCCAAGAGGTTGTCCTGCATGGCCGGAGAGGCGGTCTTTCCCTCCTTCATCATCAGGAAGCATTGCCGGGCCCGAATTGGATCAAGAGCGTTCCCGTAAATCGCAACCCGGTGGAGCCGCCCATACCATGGGCGAGTCAGGCTCGGATTATTCCCCGCGTTTAAAGTCACATCTCTCGCCCAAAGTGCCGGGAGATACCACTCGCGGAACACGACAGGGAACGCAACCGGCAGGCATGCGAGGACGAGACTGAGCCCGAGGAGTGTGTACCAGACTGCCTTCAGAGGTATCAGCGAAACCAGGTTCCGGCCATAGGAGGGAGGCCAGAACCGGATTATCAGGCTGCCGGCCACTCCCCCGATGGTGTTGGAAATGATGTCGGTCACGGACGAGTGGCGGTTCCGGACGAAAAGCTGTGCGAACTCGATTGAAGAGCTCAGGAGACAGGCGAACAACGCCGTCGCGAGGATGGGCCAGACCCTTTTCCTGAAACGAAGGGGAAAGTGCAGGCTGACAATCATCCCGAAAGGGATGAACGCCAAGATGTTAGCCAGGAAGTCTTCGGTGAAGAAGGCGGCAGGACCGTGCTCGAGACGCTGGATGAATTCGGGAAGACGGGAAAGGATCGGACCCGCGTCAAACTCGAACGGGTAGAGCGTGCCCATCAGAAGATAGCCGATGTACAGCCACAGCGGCGCGGTCAGACGCAGTGGCGGCAAGAGTGGAGCGCGTGTCAACGGCAGATTCGTAATACTCCCATTGTAGTTCTTTAGGGCTTCTGACTGAGCAAGCTTCAGGCAGCGAAGGGTAGAACGCGTTCTACCCTTCGCTGCCTGTGGCTGTAACGCGTTCTACCCCAAAACTACTTCCCCTGTCCTCGCGCTTCGTAGTCGGCAATCCTTGCCTGCAGTGTCGCGGCCAGATCCTGGTTGTTTCTCTGGAGTGCGATCTCCAACGCGCGGCGTGCGGTCGAGGCGGCTTCGGCGAATTTCCCGGTCTCGCCATACATGGCCGCCAACATAGTCAGGCTGGCCGGCTCCCGGCCACCCGAGGCATTGACCGCCTGTTCGAAGTGCGAAGTCGCTTCCTGGAACCTGCCTTTCGCGGCGAGTGCGGACCCGAGATTGTACTGGTACTCGAAAGAAGTGGGATCCCGGGCAACGGCTTTCTCCAAATGCGGGATCGCTTCGTCGAGCTCTCCTTTGCGCGTCAGGATTATCCCGAGGGTGTTGTGAGCGTCGGTGTACTCCGGGTCGATTTCAAGGGCCGCCCGGCAATGGTTGACGGCTTCGTCCGTCCGGCCTTTTTCGATCAGCGCCGCTGCCAGGTTCCCGTGAGCTTTCGCGCTTTGGGGTTCGATCCTCACACCTTGCTCAAAATAGTGAATCGCCTCGTCCATCTTGCCCGTTCGAGCCAGCGCCACGGCCAGGTTCGTCACCGCCCCAGAGTTCTCCGGGTCAAGATCGACCGTCTTCTGGTACTCGGAGACGGCCTGATCGGCTAATCCTGCTCGCTCGAAAGCCAGGGCGAGGTTGAAATGCGCCTTGGCTTCCTCGGGGTTGAGCTCGACTGCCTTCTGCCACTGAAGCAGAGCGTCACCCGCCTGGTTCTTCCTGGTGAGCTCGAGGGCAAGATCGAAGACCCGGAAGAAGTCTGTGGCCGGAGCGTCGATCCTCGAGAAACCGTCGGGTGCCACGTTAACGAATTCCGGGATGTTGACTGCACGGTTGGCCGCCGTCGCGTTCTCGATAAGGATCGGAGGCGTGTCGTTGCCTTCCGCGTCCAGATGCGTGAGGTACATCTGAGTGAACGGCGACCGGCTCTTGGAGCTGAAAACCAGCCAACGGCCATTCGGCGAAAAACTGTGCCAGGAGTTCATGAGCGAAGTGTTGCAGTTCATGCGCCTTTCCTGGCCGCCTTCGAACGGGACAATATAAAGCTGGCTGTCGGGTCGCATGAGCTGCCCGTTCCGGCACCGCACGAAGACGATCCATCGGCCGTCCGGCGAGACCTTCGGAAAGTTGTTGCTCATGCCGTTTTCCGAGGCCCCCACGATACGTTCCGGAGTCCCGCCCTTCCCGTCATTAAAAGGCACGCGGTAAAGGTCGTACTGGACCTGCGTCTCATTCGGATCGTTGGCGTATTCGGCCAGCTTCCACCCTTCGGGGTAGGGGGTTTTCGCGTCGGCCCTGGCAAACACGACGTACTTCCCGTCGGGAGACCAAACGCCGTCTGTCTGAACATAACGTGGGTCGTTTGCGCCAGGCAGTGGTTGCAGCTGCCCGGTTTTACGACTGTACCAGGCCAGGATCCCGCGTGTCGGGAAGAACACCTGCAGGAAGCGATGATCCTTGAAATTCGCGCTGTAGTACTTGTCGAAAAGATCCTTGCGATGCCGGCTTTGGGGATCCGGATCCTCGATTGTCGTTACAACGTATCGCCCGTCGGGCGAGACCTGTGACATGAAGGCGGCGCGCAGCTTGCCTCCCAGCTTGGCCCCAAAGGAGCTCCACTTGATCACATCTTCGTTGCGGATGGTCGTTTCTTTCTTGACCGGGACCATCGCGTAAAGCCCCTTGTCGTTCTGCGGGCCGTCGACGTCCAGCCCCATAGTCTTGCCGTCGAGCGAGAAGGAATGGCAGTTGGCGCAAGTGGGCAGGTCCTCCATCAGCGTTCGGCTCTCGGTCTTCGCTACATCCCGCAGCCGCCATTTGATCAAGCCGATGGCGGCAGGCGGGAGAGGTCGAATTACGCCTTGTTCTCCCTCGGTCGGCATGAGCGGCACATCACGATAGAAGATCGGCGCGCCAACCGGGTCTTTGGATACCTGTATCCGGACCTGGCCGCGCGATATCGCCTGGCGACGGCTGCCATCCTTGAAGCCGGTGATCGTCACGATCGCCGGGTGCTTCACCGACTGCTTCTTGATCCGTGCCCAGATCTCGCCGTCCGGCGTCCACGTGCGGGTTACAGCTTGCTCTGGGCTGAGCGCGGGCGCATTGGTAGGAGTCACGCAGCGCAGGTCAATCTCCCCGACGCGCATCCGCTCGCCTGATGCCTGGACTTGGATCCTGCGGGGTGAGTCGCCGGGCGCGATGTCGATCACCCAAACCGACGCCTCTTGATCGGCGTCTCGCCAGAGGAAAGTCGGAGGCGGAAACTCGGGCGGATAGTATGATCCATCGCCCGGGTAATCGATGGTAATGGCAGCCGGCGGCTCTGTGGGGGCCGCCGATGTAAAAACGAGCGCCGCAAGCACGAGCGCCCAGGTTCCCAGTCGCTTCAAAAGGCCTCCGGGAAGCTATTATACGGGGCTGCCTTCGGTTTTGATGCAAGCAAAACCGAGCACATTCTTGACGGGTTTGGAGACCAGGAGTAGTGTGGGCTGGGTTTTTTGACCACGTGACCTTGAGAAAGGGGATGAGCATGAGGACTTCAAGTTTGCTTCGAGGAATTGCCCTGTTCATGATGGTTTTTGCCACGGTTTGGGCCGCCGATGTCAACGGCAAATGGATCGGCGAGTTTACTACTCCCGACGGCCAGACGCGTCAAAGCACGTTCAATTTCCAGGTAAGCGGTGAAGCGCTGACAGGAACAGTCGCCAGCAGCCGGGGCGAGAGCAAGATCGATGAAGGCAAAGTTGTCGGGGACGACATCTCGTTTAGCGTCACACGCAACTTCGGCGGGAACGACATGAAGTTCGTTTACAAGGGTAAGGTTGCCGGGGACGAGATCAAGTTCACAGTGACAGTCGGCGAGGGCGACCGCACCTTCGACCTCGTCGCAAAACGGGCCAAGTAGTATCGATCGGTCCGTCGGCCGCGTTTCGTGCGGCCTTTCCGTCTCATTCGCATTTTGCGCCGAACTGGCATTTTCGGAGGTCCGTTAGGACGGGACCCGACACGTGTAAAGCCGGGGTACCAACACGTGTCGGTCCTACGTACTTGGAATGGCCTTGATGCCCCGTTTCTATAGACGCGTCGGTCCCTAACGGACCTGCTCCGCAGCGAGGTGAAACCCCTCCGGTTTCATTCACTGCGAACTTCCGAGGAAGTCTTCTGGCTCAGAAGGTGTTCCTCCAGGAACCGCAGAGTGTGACCGAGCATGATCGCGAGCCCGCTTCTGCGGGCTGCACCGTGGCCCTCACCTTCAATCAAAATCAGCTTGGAAGGAACGCCTCGAGATTCGAGTGACTGCTGTATCTGGACCGCCTCTCCAGCCGGGACGCGCGGGTCGTCGACTCCCTGAATCAGAAGCAAGGGATCTTTCACTCGATCGAGGTAAGTCACAGGCGAAAGCTTGCGCAAGGCTTCGGCGTCTTTCTCCGGATCTCCGTACTCGGAGGTGCGCAGCGCCCGTCGGTACGGAGCCGTGTTCTGCAGGAAAGTCATGAGATTCGAGATGCCGACGATAGAGACTCCGGCATCATAGGTCCCGGCGAACATAGTCATGGCAATAAGCGAGGAGTACCCGCCGTAACTCCCGCCTGCGACGGCAACCTTGGGAACCTTGCCGTTGCGCGTGAACCGGCTGCGCATGTATTTCCCGGCATCCTCGATGTCGGTGATGATGTTGAGCCGTTTCGCGCCGTTATCGGCCTCGAGCCAGGTCTTGCCATAGCCGTCGCTGCCGCGAACGTTCGGCTCGGCAAAAACAAAGCCGGCATCGATGAACAGCTGGGCGTACGGTGAGAATCCAGGCGTCGCCTGCCCCTCAGGGCCCCCGTGGAACTCGACGACCACGGGGCAGGGTTCTCCCGACGTTGATGCCTCAGGCGCACACCGGGCCGGGTAACGGATGAACATCGGAATCTTGGTGCCATCGCGAGCAGGGTAGGTTTCCAGTCGGGCGACGGCGAACCGAGTGGTGTCGACCTCCGGAGCACTCGGGATTATCCATTGAGTCATTTGCCCGGTTTGCCAATCGTAGACGTAGGCGGCAAGAGGAGATCTGGCCGTCTCGACGCCGAAGGTCACGAACCGGCCGTCACGGCTGATGCTGCCTACAAAAACATGATCCGCGTCTTTCATTTCCGGGAACGAAACGGGTTTGAGCGTCTGACCGTCAAGCACCCTGAGCCGCGTGAAGCCGCGGTCATTCAGTGAAAAGTAGACATGCTTGCGCGCCTGGTCGATTTCGAACCCGCTGACATCCATGTTCATTTCCGGGGTAACCGGCTTCAGCCCGCCAGCCGCCGTCCACCGGTAGAGGCGGCGAAACTCCCCGAGTTTATTCGTCTGGACGAGGATCTCATCCGGCTGGGCGGCATACCGCGCGGCGTACTCGATCTTTTCGCCTTGTCCAAAGAGGGGTTTTAACGTTTTCCCCTGTGTGTCCCATTCGAAGAACTCGGCGGACAGGGCCCCGGTCGCCTTCGAGAGAAGCAGTATGGTCCGGTCCTTTTCCTCTCGATGATCGGCGATCTCCCACAGGCCGGGTTCGGAAAAAAGCAGGTCGCGCTGGCCGGTCGTCAAGTCGTAACGATAGATCGCATAGCTGTCCGGCTTGATATCGTTCGCGGCGAAGTAAAGGTACTTCGAGTCGTTCGTGATGAAAGAATAGAAGGCGCGAGCGCCCGGTTTGTGCTGAACCAGTCGCACCGGCCCGCCTTCAATCGGTTGAACGTAGATGCCCGGGTCCTCCTGGCCGCCTTTGTCTCGGGACAGGATCAGGAATCGTCCGTCGGGAGTCACCGTCTGAACCCCCGTTCTTTCCTCGCCCCCGGTCATCTGAATCGGGAAGGACTTGGGACCGTCCAGACGCCACACCTGCGGGGTGCCGGTGATGCTCCACCCGAAAAACAGCTTCTTGCCGTCGGGACTGACGAGCCCGAGACCAGGCGCCCGCAAATCGAGCATCATCTGGATGCGCGCGCTGACCGCCGGATCAAGCTGTGGCGGGGCGTACTTCTTGACGACCTCGGCGGAGATGCTGCCTGCACCATGGCCGGAATAGGGCTGAGTATTCTGCGCAAACGCAGTACCAAGAAACAACGAAAGGCAAACGAGGACGGGACGAGTGGCCATCGGAATCCTCCGGAGAATACGGACTCAGAATATTTGGCTCGAATGTAGCATCCGCTGCCAGAACCGGTCAATTTTCGCTCCGAAGAACTAGGGTACATTGGAATAATGGAGACGCTTGTCAAAGAGGCGATTGAGCAGTACGCAGATAGGCACACGAGCGAGGTGAGCCCGCTACTGGAAGAGGTTTTGGCCGAGACTGAGGCGAGGACCGGGAAACCGGACTGGAGCGTCGGCAAAGTACAGGGCCAGTTTCTGAAAATGCTGGTGGGGCTGTCCGGAGCAAAAACGGTTGTGGAGCTTGGAACGCTGATCGGCTTCTCAGCTCTTGTCATGGCGGAAGCGCTTCCGCCTGACGGCGAGATCATCACCTGCGAGGCGGATCCGGTCCACGCCGAGATCGCTCGCCGGTTTTTTGCGCGCAGCCCTCACGGGCACAAGATTCGCCTTGAATTGGGCGACGCGCTGAAAACGCTGTCCGGCTTTCGGGCGAAGAGCGTGGATGCTGTATTTGTTGACGCGGACAAGGCCGACTACCCGAGTCATTACGAAGAGTCTCTTCGTATCCTCAAGCCTGGCGGCTGGATGGCGATCGACAATGTGCTGTGGGATGGTGAGGTGGTCAACCCGGATAACGACGATGACGACGTCACCGCAGTTAAGCGATTCAACGAAAAACTGCGCCAAGATACACGGGTCGAGAAGGTTATGCTGACCATTCGGGATGGTGTCTACCTGGTGAGGAAACGCTAGCGGCTGGTCTTCGTGGACGGCGTGGACGGAATGGACGAAGTGGACAGCCGTGGACAGGGTGTTGTCCACTTCGGTCCACGTCGTCCACTCCGTCCACTCGGGGACTCACCGAGTCTTCGCTGTCTCCTGCACCCAAACCGACGCTTTCTTTGCCCAGACCGTATCCTTATAGCGCGATTGGAACTGCTGTCCGGTCTCGGTCAGGGCTGTGCCGTCGTTGGTGGCCTTGTACTTTGACACCCCGGCCCAATACAAGGCCTCGGGGGCTGCCTCTGATTTTGGAAACTGCTCTACGACCGCTCGGAACCTTTTCTCGGCTTCCGGGAACTGGCCGTGCGCGAAAGCCATTTTGGCCAAACCGAGTTGCAGTTGAGCGAGGAAATCATCGATCGGGAGAAAACCCTCGAAGCGATGCTGCTCTTTGCCCTCCGAGTCGAGGATGATTCCCGTCGGCGTCCACTGGGCGCCGAATCGTTGGAAGCTCTGTGGCTGCTCTTTGATGTGGATCTTAACGGGGATGAAATTCTGGCTGAGGGACTCCGCTACGCGGTCATTGGGGTAAACCTCGGCTTCCAGCCGAGCGCACCCCGCTCACATCGGGGCGGCGCTGAAATCGAGGAAGACAGGCCGCCCGCTCTTCTTTGCTTCCGCCAAGGCGGAATCGGGATTGCGATTCCAGTTTATTTCCATGTGACAAGTATTGTTCATGTTGACAAAAAGGGGAAGGGCGGGGGGGAAAGCGCTGGCAAACTGACAAACTGACAAACTGACAAACTGACAAACTGACAACTGACACCGATCAAAAGCGGGTCTCGGACGCAGATCAGTCGCTCAGTTGTCACTTTGTCAGTTTGTCAGTTTGTCAGTTTGTCAGTTTGTCAGTTGTCAGTCCGCCTTAGCCCCCACTTGATTCGCGTGTACGCAATGCGGAAACCGTGGCGCTCGGCGTTACGCTGAGAAGCGCTGCCCGGCTGGGCGCACATCATGGCGATGTCGCAACCTCGTTCGGCCGCGTAGCGGAGCCGGCTGTCGAGCAAGGCCAATTGTGCGCCTTGCTTGCGGGCTTCGGGGATGGTGCACGCTCCGGCCAGGAGCCCGACCCCGCCGCTCATGTTCAACGCTCCGGCGGCAATCGGCCGGCCCTCGAGGAATGCCAGGAAGCTGACGCCGCTTTTGTGAAAGGGGTTCAGTTTGGCCAGGTCCGAAAACAAATCGGGGAACTCGGGAAGCTCGCCCCATCCCCGCGCGGCAGTCTGCCCCCAGAGCCCGTGTTCGGACGAGGAGATCGCGCGGGCTTGAATCTTCTCGTTGAGTGAGACCCCGAGATCAGGCCCCGACCCCAAGGGCCGATACATGACGCTGGTAAATTCAACGGGTTCGTAACCTCGCTCTCTCAACAGCGCGGCCAGCGGAAGGCCGGCGAGCGGGCTCACTTCATGAAACACGCGTGCGCCGTAATTCTTGAAGAACCCCTCGATTTCGTCCAACTCCGTCCCAGTGATTTCGTGGAAGAGCCCAAGACCAAACGTCTGAGTGATCGGGGAGTGGACCCCGTCGTACATCGCGTACGTCCCGGCGATTTCAGCCCAGCGCGCTCCGCTTTCGGGGAACGCCACAGCCCTGGCCTCAACGAAGCTGGCGCCGCCTTGACCCTCGGCTCTTTCCAGTCGCCGTGCTAAAGCGAGGTCCGAGAAGGGATAGGAGTTATCGGCAGTCCGGCTCACGACCTCAGTTTTCGAGCTCATTCTCAGAAGCATACCGCTTTTTGAAATCCAACTCCCAACCCCGCTCCGTATATTGGCCAAACCCGATGAGAACCGGCTTCTGACAATCAGCTGAAGCCGGGAATGTCGATTCCAACGCCTTTTGTAAAGGAGAAGTGACCAATGATGAGAAGCTTTACCCTAAAATTGGCTGCAGCCTCGTTGTTGCTCTTGCCTGCAGTTCACCTTCACGCCTCCAGCCACCGTGAGGCGCCGATTACCGCGCTTGATCACAAGGCGGATATAACCGATGTGTACGCTTTCGTGAGCTACGGACCCGGCCAGACCGCGAATACGCCTCCCAGCAAAGTCACGCTTATTCTTTGCGTCGATCCTTTGCTCGATCCGGCCAACGGTCCGACGTTCTTTCCTTTCGACCCCGATATCCGCTACGAGATCAAGATTGACAACGACCACGATGCGGTAGAAGACGTGGTCTTTCAGTTTCGTTTCAATACCGAGTACCGCCTTCCGGGAGTTTTCACGGCCCTGGCCGGGGTCGGCGATCAGGGAGCGAACGAACCAGGCACCGGAACCCTCGTCGTCCCTCCTCGAATCAACTCTTTCGAGAGCCTGGGATTGAACCAGCGCCAGACCTGCACGGCCGTCATGATCAAGGGCAAGACCACCATGGAGCTCAAGAATGCCGACGGTTCGCCGTTCTTCGTGGTCCCAGGCAATCCGGGACCGCGAACGATGGACTACCAGGCCCTCTTTCAGAGTGGGACATATGATCTCGGCAACGGGATCTCGGTTTTCGCCGGCACGGCGGACGACCCGTTCTGGATCGACCTTGGTGCGGCCTTCGACACTGCGAACTTCCGAACCCTGGGCAGCGGCGTTCCAGGCGTCCTCACGGCGGTTGAGGATCAGGCGAATCAGAACTTCGCAAGCGACACGGTTTCCGGGTATGCCGTTAATGCGATCGCGATCGAAGTTCCGATTGAACTGCTGACGAGCACTGGACGAGTGGAGCCGGCCGATTCGCCGGCAGCGACCATCGGGGTTTGGGGAACCACCTCACGCCGGCAGGAGACTGTTCGCCGATCTCCTTCTCCTTCGGTCAGCGCGGGCGCTTGGCGGCAAGTCCAGAGGATGGGGAACCCGCTGATCAACGAGTTGATTATCGGAATCGGCTCGAAGGACCGTTTCAGCATGGATCGCCCCCGGCGCGATTCTCAGTTCGCCCAGTTCTTCCTCGACCCTCCGATAGTCCATATCGTCGAGGCTCTTTACGGTGGTGCCCTGAATGTCCCCGCAGCGCCTCGGACGGACCTTTTGCCGCTGGTCACCTATGCCCCGCCGATTGCGGGGCCAGGGACGCCTGCCGGACCGGTCGCTGACCTTCTCCGCCTCAATACCGGCGTTCCTGCGACTCCCCCTGAGGCGATAAACCGGCTGGGCCTGCTCGGCGGTGATGCTGCGGGATTTCCGAATGGGCGGCGCCTGGAAGATGACGTAGTCGATATCGTCCTGCGCGCAGGCGTGGGAGGGGCGCTGGCCTCTTTCCCCGGTTTTAACCCGGACGTTAATGGACGATTGGGCGACGGGGTGAACGTCAACGATGCCCCTTATCGAACCGAGTTCCCGTACCTGGCCGACTGCCCTGAAGGCCGGAATCGCCGTCATATCGACCCCGGCGAGCCGGGCGGCGGGCCGGTGGAGTAGGGAACAAAGTTTACGGAGTGCGTCGGACTCCTTCTGCCACCGCACTCCGTATGGAGGTAACAATCATGAAATTAGGCACTGTTTTAATTTTCGTTCTTGCTGCCGCCGCCCACGCTACCGGCCATGACTTGACGAATCCACCGTCGCCTGCCGAGACGAAGATCGTGCAGTTGGAACGGGCGATCGCCAAGAACCCGTCGAATTCGCGGCTTTACAACCAGCTGGCGTCGGCCCTTTGCAGCCGGGCTCGTGAGACGTCGGATCCTGCTTTCTACGACCGCGCCGAAGCGGCTCTTCGCAAGTCACAGGAGGTGGAGCCAGGCAACTTCGAAGCAGCGAAGATCCACGTGTGGGCCTTGCTGGGAAAGCACGAGTTTCAAGCAGCACGAGACGAAGCCGAGCGGCTCCGGAAGCGCGCTCCCGACGACTTGTTTGTTTATGGCTACCTCGTGGACGCAAACGCCGAGCTGGGCGACTACAAACAAGCCGAAGAAGCGGCCCAATGGATGCTGGACCTGCGGCCGGGCAATGTCCCCGGGCTTACCCGGGCCGCGTATCTGCGTGAGCTGTTCGGTGATCTGGAAGGAGCGATTCAGTTCATGGCTCAAGCGTACGAGCGCACTCCCCCGCAGGAAAGGGAAGATCTGGCGTGGATCTCAACTCAGCTCGCTCATCTCTACCTTTCGACCGGCCAGGTCAAGTCAGCCGAGCAACTGGCCTTGCGGGCGCTCAATCTGTTTCCAAACTACCACTATGCACTGGGGCAGCTCGCCAAGGTACGGAAGGCTCAGAAACGGTTTAGCGAGGCAGTGAGTCTGGAGCGGCAGCGTTACGCCCAGGCGCCTCATCCCGAGAATCTTTACCAGCTGGCGGAAGCCCTCGTGCAGGCGGGACGTGCGGAGGAGGCCCGTCCTCTCTTCGCTCAGTTTGAAAAGCAGGCGATCGTCGAAATGGAAAAACCGGATAATTCGAACCGAGAGCTGATCTTCTACTTTGCACGCCGAAAGCCGGCCAAAGCTGTCGAGGTTGCGGAGCGCGAGCTGCAACGCCGTCGTGACGTCTACACCCTGGACGCCTACGCCTGGGCGCTTTACCACAACGGCAAGCGAGCCGAAGCCCGCCGTCAGATCAAAAAGGCACTTGCTGTCGGAATCCAGGATCCGGAGGTCTTGCACCGGGCGAAGGTCATCAATCGGGCGTCGTAGGCGGGCTATGGACGACGTGGACCAAGTGGACTAAGTAGACGAGGTGGACAGACGCTTCGTCCACTTCGTCCACCTCGTCCATAGCCCCCGGTTTGATTTCCAACCAGTTGAATGATTGGATGTTACTAAAGACGATGGTCATCGAGGTTGACCTGCTGGAGCAAGTCAAAACGGGGGATACGGCTGCACTGAGCAGGCTGTATGACAACTATTCAGCCATTGTCTTTTCCTTTGCGGCTCGGATCCTGGGAGACAGCGCAAGCGCTGAATCCGTAGTTCAGGATGTTTTCCTGACCGTTTGGCGCAAAGCCGAGCAGTACCGGCCGGAGCGGGGGACGTTATGCACCTGGCTGCTGACTCTCACGCGAAACAAGGCAATTGACGCCTTGCGGAGCTCAGGCGGGAAAGCCTCCAGGCAGGTGTCGATTTCGACAGACCCCGCCGCCTATGAGGTGCCGGCTGGGACTGACGATCCTCTTTCGACTGCCATCCTGACAGAGAAGAGAGAGCTGGTGCGACGAGCCTTGGGCTCAATTCCGGACGAGCAGAAAATCCCGATATATCTGAATTTTTACGGCGGCCTTTCGCATCAGGAGATCTCCGAACGACTGGGCGTCCCGCTGGGAACAGTCAAAACGCGGATCCGCCTCGGACTCGAGAGACTCCGCTTGGAGTTGAGGCAAGCTTCTCAATGAGCAAGAGGGAATTCGAAGACATCTACGTCGATTATGTGCTGGAGCAGCTGGAAGATGCCCGGCGGAAGACGTTCGAGGCACATCTGAGGCAGTGCGGCGAGTGCGAGGCTGAGCTGACCGAGCTGCGGGAGGCGGTTTTCAGCCTGCCTCTCGATCTTCCGCTGACAGAACCTCCGTCCCATTTGCGAGAAGCGGTCCTTAAGCAAGCGGCCGGACCTCGGCCCGTTCCCCGGGCCCGGTCGCTCCAGCCTGCCTGGCGCGGCTGGGCGATTGCCGCCTCCGTTCTCCTCGCAGCTCTCGGATTGT
>Ga0105092_10000634_pt1 | contig 18324 bp, 10 predicted proteins | sample PPLLak2March2015_FD_87021 | JGI IMG/M metagenome (GOLD analysis project Ga0105092, IMG submission 87021) | Freshwater sediment microbial communities from Prairie Pothole Lake near Jamestown, North Dakota, USA - PPLs Lake P7 Core (1) Depth... | ecosystem: Environmental > Aquatic > Freshwater >... | reverse complement strand
GCCGACAACATAAGCGTTCTTCGCGCTGTCGATCGCAAGATCGTAGACCTGCTCGGTCTTCGCTCCTCCGAGGAATGTAGAGTATACGAGGCTGGTTCCGTCAGGCGTCAGCTTCGCGACAAAAGCATCGCGTGACGAGCTCAGCCCCTTGTTGAGCGCCGACTGCAAGGGACCGGCGACCGGAAAATCCTTCGAAGAGGTCGTCCCCGCGACGTAGATGTAGCCATCGGGGTCCAGCGCCACGCTCACCGCCTCGTCAATGCTGGCGCCTCCGAACACTGTCGAATAGCTCAGGATAGGGTCGATGAATAAGGTTTCGGTTGGGTCATAGGCCTCCAGGATGAATCCCACTTTCCCTTCGGCCAACAAGCGATACCCTCCGTTCACCAACTTCCGGCCCTCGGCTGTCTGCTGGTAAACCGTGGGGGCTTTCAGGGTGATCGAATCACCCCCAAGCTCCGTGACAAGGTTACCCTCGGATGTGAGACCGAGGTTACCGGCGCCGGCAAACGTCATGCGAATCGCCTGCGGATCGGCGCCCGGTTGAACCTCGAAGTCATACTCCAGCTCTCCGGTCCTGCCATGGAAGACAACGTCGATGCCGGGATAGACGCGATGAGACCGCACACGCCCGTAACGTGGCACGTTCCTTCGCCAGTGGGACCGGTCAACCCCCCGCAAGTAGTGGCTGACGCCCGGGAGCAGGTTCTCTCCCGTTATCCTGGGGTTCGAGGCTGCCCCGGCGAACTGCATACGGAGGGTCGTCATGCCAGCAGAAGTCAGGCCTTTTGTCCTTGCCGGCAAGGTCCAAACAACTTCGTGGGGGGTCAGGAACAACGCGACCTCACCGCTGGCGGCCAGGAATTTGACGGGCTTTGCCGACTGGCCCCGGTTCGGTTCAAAGGCAAGGGGTAGCGTTCCAAAACCTCGAACGAGTTGCGGTGAAGCCTGGCTGTGTTGGGGTCCCAATGCACTCGGTGCATAGCGGACGCTATCCGGCGTCTTCAAGCCGCGTGATGTCGAATCGGACTGACAGGGTGTAATCACAATCAGGGATGAACAGACCGAGAGCACAAGAAGCGACTTCTGGCAGACTGCCTTCATTAAGACCTCCCAATATCTAGAAACGAACCTTCTACAAACGTTTTATGAAACGAAGCGACGAAAACCACAGGCAAGATAGTTGGAGTAGATTCGGCGGGCAAGCGACAAAACGTGCGTGTCGTTCAATATCACGTCAGGTTTTTGATTGGCGTGTACCTCACCAGGCCTTGGATCGTCGGCGCCTCGCCGCAGAACACTCTCATACGAAAGCCAGCCCCTCGATCTTCGGGCTTACCGTCCTTCCCAGCGGGTCCGCTGCAACGTGGACTGCACAGGTTCGGGGTTCTGGGTTCGGGGTTCGGGGTTCTGAGGTTCTGGGTTCGGGGTCCAAGTCAAAACCTCGGAATCTGTTACGCCAGGCCGTGAGCCTGTTGAATCTGAACCTCAGAACCCCGAACCCCGAACCCCGAACCCCGAACCCACCAGCTGTTTTCGGTTGTTCAGCAGTCAACTTATCGGACAATGGTCGGGATTACGGCCGACAGGATGTTGCCGTTTCCGAACAGCTCCTGGGCGACAATCGGCTGAGTGGATACAAGCCTGACGTAACCGCCAATCTGACCCGTCGTTTCGGGCATCAACTCGGTCACGAGCCCGACCAGTCGGACACCGGCGGCCAGGCGGCGGAGTGTCTCTCCCGTTTGTCGTCCGTCACTGGCAAATACCTGAATGGTGACATCCGTCTCCACCTGCCCGGGATTCAGAACCGCCAGCCCGGTGAAGAAACCGAGCCCGTTGGCCACGTGCCCGAAGACTGCTTCCGTCATGAGTTGGGTTTGAAGTGGCAAAGCAGCGGCCGTAGTTCCGGCGTCAATGTCACCAAACAGGACATCGCCGATGATTCCGGCTCCATTCGCCTCGGCGCGTAAGCTGCCGATCCGTTCCGTCGACGTCCATTGAAACAGCGTCGCAGCATCCTGGTCGAACGAAGCCCCGGCGGGCAAATCCGCAACCACGGGATCGGCGAGCAGCTGCCCGATATCGCCCGTTGCCCGCAGCGTTATTCGCCGGCTCTCTGTCGCGGTATTGACCAGCTTCACTCGGGTATAGAAACCGTGGCTGGCGGCGAGTTGTGCCGAAAAGAGGGTCTGTCCGCCTAAGGCGACGCCGGGATCACCGGTGGCAGCCGGGAGGATGATTGTCGCCTGTGGCTCGTTCGCGTCAATCATTTCGAAACCAACCAAGCCGTCACCCTGCGTAACATCGGCCCGCAAGTAGTCGGCTTCCGGCATCGGATCCCCGAACCACTCAGTTGGACTTGCATATGTACAGCCACGGGCGGGAATCGAGATCGTTCTTAGGGTGGCGGCCGGATTGGCGTCTTTGATCAGCCGCAGTTCGACCGTCACCGGCTGGAACCCGAGGTTGACGAGGCTCACCGTCGTTCTCCCCGTCCGCCCCTGAAACAGACCGCCGTCCATCAATCGAGTGAAAAAGAGCGTCTTCGCCGGTTGGGAGAGGACACTTCCGCCGTCCAGAGAGGCCGCCCCTCCGACCTGGAATATGTTCCCGAGCGGGTGACTGCTCCAGAGCTCTATCCAGCCAAGCTGCGTCGCGTCAGAATTGACGTCGAACAACTCGCTGGCCAAGGCCGCAAGCTGCGATCGGGCGGGAATAGAGAGGACGGCCGGGTTCCCGAAAAACGGCAAAGGCGAGCCGTCCTGACCAAAAGCAGTCAGCTGAACAGCCGCTTCCGTTTCGCCGTAGTTGGCGAGGGCCAGCCCGGTGAATTTCCCCTCTCCACCGGTGACGAAAGGATAAGCGTAGATCGCGCCTGAAACCACGTTCGACGCAATTGAAGCAAAATTGTCGGCGGTGTCGCGATCGAAATCCACGGAGAGCGACGCGACATTTGTGCAGACTCCGGAAGCGGCGGATGAGACCTCGACCTGCAAAGTGATCTCGCGTGTCGAATGAGGAGGCATCGGATCAACGCGGCTGAACCGGATCGACTTCCCATCGACACCTGTGTTCCAGCCAGGCGCCGAGGCGCTTACAAAGGTCAATTCCGCGGGTAGCGAATCGGTCACGGTCACCGTCCCGGTAGTCGCTTCATCCCCGGTATTCGCAACCGTCAAAGTATAGCTTGAGAGGCGGCCGGCCACGAGGCTCCCCTGGTGGCCCTTGATCACCAGCACGTCCGGCCGGAGGTCTGCGAAGTAGAGCCCGGCGAACGTGGCTACCCAGAGCGTGCCAGGGGCATTTGCGTCGATAGCGATCAAATTAGCTGAGCCGCCGGGCAAGGCCGCGTTGAGCGGATGCCAGCTCGCACCCTGGTCGGCAGATGCGTACACACCGTCGAATGTCGCGATATAGAGAATCGACGGAGAACGCGGATCGATCTGAAGCGCAGATATACCCAGGGCGAATCCTGCCAAGCCGCTGGAACTCTGCGCCCAGTGATCCCCGCCATCCGTACTTCGGAAGAAGCCGCCAGGCCCTATCGCATAGATTACTTCGCTGTCGTTTGGGTCGATGGCGACCTCCCTGGTGCCGAGCAGACCCGGAGCGATGAGCGGTGCCCAGGAACCACCGCTGTCCGTGCTCCTGTAGAGATGGTCGGCCCTGGCTAGAAACAGCCTGGAGGGATTCTTTGGATCCACCGCCACTTTGGTGACCGACAACATGAAAGAGGGCAGGTTTGAGGGCAGGTTTGATGACAAATTGATCCAGGTCGAACCGCGGTCGGTGCTTTTGAAGATGCCTTCAGTTGTGGCTGCGAAGACTATCGAGGAGTTTGCAGGGTGAAAGGTAAGCGAGTTGACCACCCCCTTCAAATTGTCGCTCGCGGTCACCCAGGCAGCGCCCCCATCGGTCGTTCGGTAAAGCGCGGATGAAACGAGGTAGATCACTCTGGAATCGGTCGGGTCAACCACAACCAGCCGGACTGGACCATGGTTTTCGGTCCCCGGCATGAGTTGCCACGCATTTCCCCGCCAGACCATGAGACCCTGCTCAGTGGCTGCATAGGTGGCACCTTCGGAATCGCGGGCAAGCGCCGAGATTCGGGCGGCAAACAGACCGTGCGAGGTGAATTGCCAGCCACCGGAGGCAGGCGCGAAGTGAAAGACACCGCGGGGCGAGCCAAGAAAGAGGTCATCTTGTGTGGCAGCCAAACTGGTAGCAGTCTGGTAATCGGCGTTTGAACCGAGCGTTCCCCACGATTGACCTCCATCGATCGATCGGGTGATGAAGCCGGCAATGAGAGCCACAATCCTGACACTCTTATCGGCAGCCGTGTCGACGACCAGTGTTGAGACATTACCCAGGCCAGGATTGAGATGTTGCCAGGTACCGCCGCCATCCGTGCTTCTAGAGACTCCGCCGGTAGAGCTGCCGATATAGACGGTTTCGCTGTCGAGCGGATGGACGGCTAAGCACAAGGACCCTGTTTCCGCCAGTTTCGACCAGGTACTTCCTGCGTCACTCGTTTTCCATACTGAATTGGGGCCGCCGGCGTAGACGACCTCCGGTCGGGAGGGAGCAATCGCTAAACTCTCAATCTTGGGTGACTCCAGGGCTGGGGTGGTCGGGAACCACGTCTCTCCCCCATCGGTGCTTTTGAAGACAAGACCGCCCTGGGTCATATAGACAATCGACTGGTTGACCGGATCGATGACGAGGTGATTGATGCGGGGCGTCAGCGTGAATATCGTTGAACTGATTGCCTGCCAACTGCGTGCACCGTCCCGGCTGCGGAAAAGGTTGTAGCCGGACGCGGCGTAAAGCAAACGGTCGTTGTCGGGATGGACGGCGAGAAGAGCCATGTACTCGCCCTCGACCGGTGACGCGCAACTCGTCCAGGTCTCTCCTCGATTAGTGCTCTTGAACAACAGACGGTCAGAAGCGGCATAGACGACCGGTCCAGGCCCGCGCGTGACGGCCAGAGAACGGATCGGGCCTCCGTCGGGCCCCAAGGCGTGCCACCCATCACCCTCCCTTCCGCTCACGACATCGACGGCTGAGTCGTTAGACAGGATGCTGTCGTCACCGCAGACGAGAGTCGCCCGGTTAACACTGACCGGCAAAGCGGACTGCGAGGCTTTGACTTTCAAAACGATCGTACTCGCGCCTCCTGGCGGCACCGCGGTGTTGCGTGTACAGCGGATGCGGGAAGCTTCGCCCGCCTGAGGCGCACAGGACCAGCCCGTTCCTTCAGCCGAGACAAAGGCCATTCCGGACGGCAGCTCGTCGATAACCGTGATCGGCCCGCCGGCAGGCGTGCGTCCCAATCCGGTTACTGTGAGCAAATACTCCAGCTCGCCGCTGGAGGTCAGTTTCCCGCGATGACTGGCTTGGAGGGACAGGTCCGGTTCTATGACGGGCGCCGAGCTCTCGTAGGAAAGCGTATTGCCCGCTGAATCGGTGATGATAAACCGAAAACGAAGCTCCGCGGCGCCAGACCGGAGGGGAGGGAAAGTGACAAAATACCACCCGTTTCCCTCGAAACGGCCGGGCAACTCAACCCAACCAGTTCCTGAATCCACGAACGCGCTGATGGCCGCAACCGCCTGGTCATCGCCGGCCCGCACCCCCATTTCGGCGCCCTCGGGCGGCACGGCGTCAACAGCCACTCCATGGGAGAGCAATTGAAGATTTAGAAGGCGCGGGGGATTGGAATCGTTCCGCCCGGTGTCGAAATCGGCTGTGATCACAACCGGACGAGCGTCACCAGCCAGGAAGTTACTCGCCGTCTCGAAACGATACCTCCCGGGAGACACGGGAATCTCGACGGATGGGGACAATGGGCCGCTCGCGACTTCGGCATCGCCTGCCAACAAGCGGAAGGTGATCGTCCCCTCCCGCCGGTTGTCGCCTGTCTGGGACCGGAACCAGGTAGACTCACCCGGGAGGCTGATCGCAACTGTCCCAGGCTCGTTCTCGAATTGACCGTCCCAGTGGGAGGGACCAATACCGCATGGCCAATCACTTGCCGCTACAGTCCGGTAGGGCAGGATGCCGTTCTCGGAATATGTCCCAATCGCCACAGCGCTCTTTGAGAGCCGCAAGAGCGAAGTCGAATAAAGAAAATTCTCGGGACCAGTGTCTTCGGAGTAAGCACGTATCACCAGGTAGCCGCCAGCGAAATCGGTCCGCGGCTCTGCCATCAGGCGCCACTCTTCCTGAAATGGGGCGACACCCGGACGTGTCACAGGGCCGGCGCCGGCTCGACCGTCGTGCAGAAGGTGAGCCGAGACGAATTGCTTTCCTGCGTCCGCCAACCCGTGACGAAGAGTAATCCCCCTTAGATCGGCCGGAGTATTCCTCAACACCCGGCTGTGGTTGATTCCATCGGTGATGCCCTGCATGAAGATGTAACCGGGTTGACCGGCGGAGGGCGAGAGCAGCACAGAGAAATCGAGAACGTACTTGGAGCTCATGTCCGACCAAAGGTAGACGGCGGCGGCCGGTCCGACACCGATGCCCAAGTATAAGTCGCTGGAGCCGTGCCGCAGGACCGCAAGGCTGATGCTCGGCTGGCTGGGGTCGGCGGCGAGCGATCCATCCTGCAGGACCGTATCAATACGCACGATGTGCGCCGCCTCATCCCTGGTCACTTGGATCGTCTTGCGTCCGGAGCTCTCCATTTCTTCCTTAATAACGAGAGCCGGTGTTAGCCCACCGTAAAGGGACACCAGGTCGTATCGACCGTCGGGCACGACCACTCGTCGGTGATGTGTATGCCTCTCGAAAACCAGCTCAAGTCGCGGTCCGTGGACAATCACGAGACCGTCTTGACCCTCCTCGCCGGAATCGATGTCCAGTATCGCCCCTTTCAGGAAACTGAACGGCAGCCGGAACGCTTTTTCTCCTTCATGCAACAGCACTCCTCCTGAATAGTCGCAGGGGTATTCGGACGCGGATGGGACCAATAAATTGTCGACCTGGACCTGGAAATCGACTGGCTGACTCTGGCCGGGACCCAGCACAAACTGGGAGGGAGATAAGAGCAGGGTGGCTCCCGCCGGGAAATGGCCATCAATCGTGGCGGAATACGAAACCGGCGCCGAAGAGGAGTTTACGACCACCAGGGAACCGCTGGAGAAGAAGACGGGTCCCGACAGGTCATCGAGTCCCAGGCTGAAATTCGCCTGGCTGACGTTGGTCGTAGCGCTGGCGGCGGCAAAGACGTCGAGCCGCCCGTTGCCCTGAGCGAAGGTATGGAGATCGAGGTGGCGGCTGCCTGCCATCAATGCGGCTCTGACCTGAACAGGGGTCCAGCCGGCATGCGCCTGGAGTAACAGCGCCGCAGCGCCAGCGACGTGCGGCGAAGCCATGCTGGTCCCGTTAGCGCGACGATAGCCGGAAGGGTCACAGCCCCCGCACGATCCCCGCGGTACTGTGCTCCTGATTCCAACTCCGGGAGCGACGATTTCGGGTTTGATTTGAAAAGTGTCGGGTGCCGGTCCCCGGGAACTGAAACGGGCGAGCTTGTCGCTCGTGTCAACCGCTCCTACCGTCAGGGCCTGGCGCGCCATTCCGGGAGAGCCCAGTGTGTAGAAGGCGGGACCGGAGTTCCCGGCCGCAACCACTACGAGAACACCAGCCTCGACGGCGCTATCCACGGCCTGAGAGACGGGGTCGTCGGGGGTCCCGACACCACCGAGACTCATATTGATGACCTGGGCGCCGTTCTTGACCGCCCACTCGACTCCGGCGATGACAGCCGACCACGCGCCGCTGCCCCCCGCTCCCAACACCTTCACAGCGAGAATCCTGGCGTCTGGAGCAACTCCCCGTACCCCGCCGTTCGCCGCAATTATTCCGGCGACATGGGTGCCATGCCCATAGTCGTCCATCGGGTCTTCGTCCTTGTTGTAGGCGTCATAGCCGCCCACGACCTTGAATCCTGGACCAAAGCCGGCTCCCAGATCGGGATGCGTGTAGTCGACTCCGGAGTCCACAACGGCCACCGTGATTCCCTGTCCGGTCAGGCCCAACTCGGCCCCCGCACGGTCTGAGCCAATCAGCGGGACACTTCTATCCAGATAGGCGTTCACCTCCCGATCGGGCCAGACGCGCCTGACTTCTGGAAGTTGCTCGATGGAAGGGAGCGTGCTGCGCCGAACGGTGGCGGACAGGCCGTTAAAAAGAAGGCCGAATTCGTGACGAACAACCTGACTTCGGATCGCGGAAGTCAGACCGCGTTGGCTCCTCACCCGGTTTTCCAGCTGGAGAATTTCATCCCCGATACTTCGGATCCTGACCTGTCGCCGTGTCTGACGTTCTACCGCTTGGGCGAGCGAAAGCGGCTGCCGAGCCGCAAGGGGCAATCCGCCCGGCTCTTCTCTGAACTCGACAATGATATTGACTGCATCGTCGGGTGAATCAGGACCTTTGGCCTCGATACTGTACTGGCCCAGAGACTGACCCCCCTGCCTCAAATGCACAACGGCTTCGCCGCGTTTGAGGGGTCGGCTTTGGGCAACGTTGCCGGAAGTCGGGTCGGGAGCTATAACAATTGCGTGGTCCGGATGCTGACCGAAGGCCAAGCCGGCGGCCAGGGAAAAGATAACAACCAGGCCGGAAAAAAGAGCGGTCCGACTGGAGCCGAGACAAAGGCGATAACCGGGCATGCTTCACCCTCCCTTACCTGACATGCCAGCCCCCACCTGAATTTGATGCTTAATTGCAAAAAGGGTTCAAGGGGAACTGCACAAAGGTTACCAGCTTTTTAAGGGCGGGGCGTGTTGGGCTTGCCTGGACCGAGTTCCGGGCCGGTACGCTGGACACCAGGCCAACCTCGGTCCCGACAGGTTCGTTCATTAATCAGATGATTCCGTTTCGGGGCGTCGGCCGTACTTTCTGCGGGGTCGTGAGGAAGTCATAGGTCAACCAGTCCTGGCTCGGCTGCGCGCCACAAGGTCACGGGCCGCTGCCGGCCACTGCGGGAACTCGAAGGAGAATCCGGCCCTCAGCAGCCGAGTCGGGACGACACGCCGGCTCTTAAGGATCAACTCGGTGTCTGTCCGGTGAAAGAACGCGCCAACCTCCATCATCCACCGGGAGGCCGGCAGTCCCACCGATCTTCCATAGGCTGCCCGCAAGGCGGCCATGAAATCGCGCTGAGGGAACGGTCCCGGCGCCGCCAGGTTCACCGGCCCCGTCAGATCTTCGCGCTCGAGCAGAAATTCGACAGCCCGCACGAAATCCCGATCATGAATCCAAGAGATGTAATGACGTCCACCGGCGACCGTTCCGCCCAATCCCCATCGGACAAGCTTCAAAAAGATGTCGAACGTGCCGCCTGGGTTTGGGCTCATGAGCATCGCCGTGCGAAGCGCCACTTTGCGAGTCACGGGTGTGAGCGCCTCACAGAGCGTTCTCTCCCAGGCCTGGGCGATATCGATACTGAATCTCCAGTAGCTCGGCGCGTCCGGTTCTTCTCCCCCGATCCGGCCGCTGATCTCGTCGTTGTCGGCGTCGAATCGGTGCGAATAGATCGTCGCGGTGCTCATCTGGAGCCACACGCGTGGCGGCTGGGCCGAGCTCTGAATGGCGATACCGACGGCGCGCGTCGAATCCATCCTCGAGTCCATCATCTGCTGCAGATTCGTCTTGTTGTAGCGACAGTTGACGCTGCGGCCGGCGAGGTTGATAACCGCGTCAGCGCCATCGATCTCGTGAGCCCAGTCTCCCTGGTGACGGCCGTCCCACCGTACAATCCGGTCACCCGGTGGTGCGCTTCGACTGAGCACAACAATCTCGTGCCCTTGCGCGCGAAGCGCTCCGACGAGCACCCGGCCGACCTGTCCCGTGCCTCCCGGAATGACGATTTTCATAATGCGGAACCTCGTTTCTCGCTTGCGCGTTCGATGCCCTCCCTATAATATTAGTAAACAGGTTCACTAAAATAAGTCAAATATGGTAACGCCAAAGGAACGGGCCGGCGGTGGACAGCGTCGCCGCGGCCGCCCGCCGGGGCGCACGGCCCAGGGCCTGGAGAGCAGGAAGCGACTGTACGAGGTTGCGATCCGGCTGATCGCGAGTCGCGGCTATGAGGCAACTAGGTTGCGCGACGTCGCGGCGGAAGCCGCGGTCAGTGTCGGTTTGCTTTATCGCTACTTTCCCAACAAGCGAGCGGTTGTCCTCGCCTTGTACGATGAGCTCTCCGCCGAATACGCGTCTCGCGCAACAGCGATGCCGCACGGGCCGTGGCGCAAACGGTTCATTTATGCGATGCGGACAAGCCTGGAGACGCTTCGTCCGCATCGGAGCACGCTCACGGCGCTTGTTACACTCCTGGTCGGTGACCCTGGCGAGGGCCTCTTCGCGCCCGCCACTTCATTTTCCCGCGTGCGAGTACAAGCGGTCTTCACGGCTGCCGTCAGCGGCGCGACGGATGCCCCGCCGATGAAACTCGTAGAGCCCATGGGCCGATTGCTCTACCTGATTCATCTTGGGGTGCTTCTCTGGTGGCTGCTCGACAAGAGCCGAGAGCAGCGCGCGACTGAAGCCCTGGTCGGCTCGATCGGCCGGGCGTTGCCCGTGGCTAGATTCATCTTGCGTCTGCCGCCTGCTCGAGCCTTCATCGTGGCGGCCGATCTGGCTTTTCGTGAAGCGCTATTGGATGACACACCGTCGGGCCGGGAGATCAAAGCGGATTAGCCACTATTCGGGCTTCATACGAAAATCAGCTACTCGAAGTGATTTGGAGAACCCGCCGAGATCCTGAGTCTCAAGCCGCAACAGTTGGGCGCCGGCGAGCCACTGATCGTCAACGGTGATCGGCTTTTCGGCTCGCTTCAGGCCACGGAAAACAAGCACTGTGGAGCTCACCTGAAACCGTTCAGATGTTTTCCCAATCGAAAACCCGGGGAACAGCGGTAGAGACATAAGGCGATGTTCGTCGGTCGGAAGAACGGCCTGATTCCTTGCGGAATTGAGAAGCACGAAAATTCTGCCGGGCCTCAGTCCCTCTTCCGGCTTCAAATCAGCAAACTGAAGCTCAAGCCGCCCCTCCCGTACGACAAGCCTGACCCCATCGGGGTCCCGAAGAACGTCTGTAATCAGGAAATAATCCGACTGCTTCTTGAATTTGGCTCCCTGTCGGACCGGGAGCCGCGCGACGACCACATGACGCGATGCCGAGAGCAAAATATCGGCCGTGAAGGTGCCTGCCGCCTGGGCATGGCTCCGGTAGAGTGATTCGTCGACGCGAAGCAATCTGTACAGCGGTTCCCGTGATTCCCCCGGTTGCTCCGGACGGTAGACTTCCGCTCCCCCGAGGGCGTGCCTGAGCGCGTCGATCTCCCACTGGCCCCACCTTTGTTGGACATAGCCGTCAAAAGCGGCTTTCTTCCCGTCGGAGTACTCGATAGAGGCGTGAGTCAACGTCGGTTGCGCGATGTACCCGGCCGGCATTCCCCGCACCTCAATCTTGGCTGAGATGTCTTTGCGCAAGGGCGGCTGAGCCCGGAAGCCAAAGGCGTCGCTGGCCGCCACAGTCTTCAGATCAAGCGAGAGGCGAACTTGATCCGGATTGACAACGGCCCGGTCGACCGCAGGGATGTGAAACGGGCGGGCGCCGGACGAGACCTGGTCGATGACGAGCAGGACGAATAGCGCCGACAGGAGGATCACAACGGACCGCCGGGTCTTTCGAGTCAGGTATTGGTTACTGACAACAGATGCCGCCAGCAGGATCGGTATAAGAGCAGAGAGCACACCAGTCGTCTGCCCCTCTGCCACCATGTTGTTCTCGAGATCCTCAGAGATGAGGAGTTTGGCGGTGAACATACCGGCGGCGATCAGAATAAATCCGACAAAACTCAGTCCCCCGACTATCGCGAAGCGAGCGAAACTAACGGTGAGAGCTGCGATGACCCAGAGCGGCAAAACTGCGGAGGTCTTCTCGAGCAGAATGCCGGGTGTTGCGGCTGCCAGATGTCGCGGGATGACTCCGTGGGCAACCAAGGAGAAAAGGTCAATCACGGTTGGAAGCAGGATGAGGATCAACAGGATAAAGAGCGATTTCGCAGCGAGCAGGGTGGTTCGAGAAACGGGCCTCGTGAACCAGAAGGCGGTGGTACCAACGAGTGGCTCGTCCTGAATGACCAGGGGGACAATCGCCAGGACCAGGACAAACTGGAGCAAGGGAAGGAGCAGGGAAGAGGAATCGAGAAGTCCAGAAAGGACTCTGTCGGTTGTTGGCGACGTGTAAGCGAAGACCGCCAGGAAGGACTGAACAATAAGAACCGCCAACCAGGCAGCCAGCAGCAGCCGAAGATGGCGGATGTCTTTTTTGAAAATATGTACGGCGAGGCTCACAGATCACCCCCTTGAGCCCTGGGTCGGCGGGCCCGAGCCACGGCGATGAACAGTTCACGCAAAGAAACAGCATGAGCGGTTATGTCACGACAGCCGGCAAAGAGGTGTTTGACTTGTTCAATCGTCTGATCACCGTAAGAGCTCTCCAGGAATCGGACGGTGCGGCCGCTCATTTCAAAGCGCATCCAACTTGCAGGGAGATCCCGAGGCGAGGGTTCGCCGTCACCGAGCAGGACCTCGATCTGCCGAAAACGAGACTGAAGTGAAGAGACCGACTCCGCGAAGTACAGCTGCCCCTGGTCCAGAAACGCGACCCAGTCGGCCAGCCGTTCGACCTCCTCGATGTCCTGGGACGACAGGAAGATGGTCCACCTTGCATACCCTGCCAGCTCAAGTACTCCACGAATAAGATCGTCGCGGACCACCGGGTCCAGGCCGCTGAAAGGCTCGTCCAGGATCAGCAGGGCCGGGCGATAGGCGAGCGAGGAAACGAGGGCTGCCTGGACCTTCATGCCACGCGAAAGATCCCTGAGTTTTCGGTCCAGTGGGAGATCGAACTGTTCGATCAGTTTCTGACTGAACCCGTCGTCCCAGGAGGGATACATCGGCCTGCAGTAGGCAAGGAAGTGCCGGACGCTCATCCATTCCGGCAGTGTCTGGTTTTCGGAAACATACCCTATCTGGCTCAATTCCGGCGGACCGAGCCGGCGCGAGTCTTTGCCGAGGACCTGCGCCCGACCCTCAGATGGTTCAATGATATTCATCAGCATCTTGATCGTCGTGGTCTTCCCGGCGCCATTCGGACCGATCAAAGCGAACACACTTCCTTCCGGAACCTGGAGGCTGAGATTACGGACGGCCTCCTTCCGACTGAAGTGGCGTCCGAGGCTCCAGGTTTCGATGGCGTAACCGACATTCTCAGAGTTCACTTTGGCCCCCTGTTCAAAAGGTCCCACTGGGCTCGAATCGCATCGAGCAGATCCTCCAGCTCAAGGGAAAGGCTCCTGGCCTGAACCACCAGACGCTCGAGGTCGTCGTTCAAGAGCTTGTTGCAGTCCTTACTGGCCGAAGGAGGAATATCTGCCACTCGCGTCCCGACGCCAGGAACGACTTTAAGAAGTCCTTCTTCAATGAGACTGGCCACGATGCGATGAGCGGTATTCGGGTTAATGCGGAGCTCCTGAGAGAGACTTCGGACGGAAGGGAAGGCGTCACCCGGGAGAAGGCGTCCTGTGACCAGCGCCTTTTTCACGGCATACACCGCCTGTCGGTGCAAGGACTCTCCGCTTTTGAACTCAACCCGGAAAGGAAGCATTCGTTTAAGTGTACTATTCTACCTAGTACACCAATCGTCCATCGATTGTCAATCTGCGGGCGCACAGGTTCCGTTGTCGTAAGCCTTTTGGATGAACGACGCCTCTCTTTTCATTCCTTCTGAATCAGCCGGAGCACGACCCTTCTGCTTGCTCGAAGGTCCGCCCTCCGCCGCGGGTGGTAGTGATCCTCAAACGGGAAAGGCCGAGAAGGGAGTGAGCGAAGCGCTCGAGACATGGGGGCAGGTATGCCGATTGTTCCCGAGTGCCGGCGATCTAATTCGCCAGCTCGAACTTCAGGCCGCCGCGAATCGGGTCCGACTTTACCTTACCGACAAGGGCGTCACCGGCAAAGAATTGGCAAAAAAGGAGTCCCGTCCCTTTGAACGCTTTGGCAAACCGGTTCCCGAGCTGGCGCCTCTCGGAAAGGCTCAGGCGCTTCCACAACTGAGGGTTGACCTGCACGCGATTGAGAGGACCGAGGTCGAGGTAGTATTTGACAATAAAATCCTCACTGTACTGTTTCTGTGACTCCTCGTTAAGACTATCGAGGATTGACTGGACCTGCAGGGGATCGAGCTTACGCTCCAGCCGCCCTTCGGGCGCGCTGCCCGGCCAGGGCATCCTCTCCTGCCCTGCGACCGGGACGAAGGATAAACAGCCGAAAACGATCATGACGCCCAAGAAGCAAGCGGGCATACTGCCTCCTGTCCTCAGCAGACGCAACCAGGTGCCGGATTGTTTCGCCCTGGGTTGGTGCAACCAGGGTAACGTTGCTACAGGGACGTCCTCCACCAACAGAGGGGCCATCAGAACCGGAACGAGGGTCCGCCTGTCATTTCCACAAAGTGGCGGCCCCTGTCTGGATAGCTGTTCGGCTCGAACCGGTCCCTCAACTCGAACCGAATTCCCCACCTCCGGCCCATCGATATCTCTCCCCCAACACCGAAGTCCAGGTGATGGGCCGTGCGGTGGCGTAACGGCAGATCACGCCAGATGAACCTCCGGTTCTGTTGACGGGCCAGGATGTCCAGAAGGAGCAAGGTGTCAATAGACGCAGCTTGTGTTCGCGTGACGCTTCCGCCGCCACCATATAGGAAAGCGGAGAACTTCTGTTGCCGCAGGCTCCATTTGAATCCGAGATCCGAAACGAAGAGGTTGCCTCCGTGCAGGGGGATCACGCTCTGAAAGAAGTCGGGCACTGAGCTGTCCTCCTCTGCCAAAAATCCCATAGTCAGCCTGTTTGCCGCGCTGAATCGGAACCCGCCCTCAAGCTCCAATCGGCCTTTAATTCTCCGCCCTCCGCGGACCCCGTAGAGAAGATCCGTCCCCTCCGCATTGTTCACGAAAGGGAAACCTTGGTCGACCCTACTATCTCCCATGAGCTGCATCAAACCTGTAAAGGGATGAAGATACCAGTCTCGAGTACCCTGAGTATCCTGAGCGGAAGCAGAGAGGGTTTGTAAAGGCAGGGTGAACAACACGAACAAAAGCCAGTTTCGCATCCAAATTCCTCCCGTTTTGATCTCGCACTGCTCTATGCCACTCGGGAGGTGAATTTGTACCAGCCTGCGGCTGATTTCGCACGGATCTCGCCGCAGTCAACCAGCGATTTTCAGGCGCCGCATCACTTGGGCGCGACGTATCCCCAAAAAACGGGCGGAACTGAAGAGTCGAATTGGGTAGACCCCTCCGTGATCAGCAGGTACCGAACATCGTTCAGGGCTTTGGAATCAGAGAGTTGAAGGGTCCAACGACCGCCACTCGTTCGGTCCATGCTCAGTTCACCAAGACGCACAGAAGACCCGCTCAGCTGCGAAGGCTTGAGGAGGCCCAGGGAGTCTGGCGCCATAGATAGCTTCATGCCCCAAACCTGAAAGCGTCGACTATCGTCGGGAGCTCCAAAATCACCGGTCGTCAATCGATAGACGTGGATGATGGAAGGAGCGTCAGCCACCTTCAGAATCCGGCAGAATGCGTTTGGTTTTGTGCTCTTGTTTGAGACAGCATAGACATTAATCACCTGGAGCGTCGGATCGCGGAAGAGCCGGTCTAGCACACCCGCCGAGCCAGCGTCTTGCTCATTTTCTGCCTTAATCCTTGCGTCAAGGAAGGCCAAACGGCTCCTCAGTCCCTTTATTTGAGTCTCCTGCTGGTCGAGGTGAGTCCTAAGATCCCGCGCTCGACCTTCGAACTCACTCGACCGTTTCTGCGCGTCCCGCAGTGTGACTTTCGCCTGTTCAAGCTCGCGGCTGAGTCTGTCCTGTTCTTGACGAATGTCAGAGTAAGCCGTCCGAAGCTCATCTTTTTCCGCCTGGAGCTGAGCGACCCTGGCTCGTGCTTCCTCCAGCGCTGGCGGCTGAGCAGAGTGATCGCGAGCTGGAGGAGTCGTTGCAGTTCGACCTGGGTCGGAAAGCGATCTTTCCAGCGCCTGAATTCGCCTGTCCTTTTCTTCTAACCTGATACGAAGCGACACGCTCTCGCTCCGGGCAGTTTCCACGGCCTGCCTCAGCTCTGCCGGTTCTTTCCAGTTCCCTGCAGTCCAGACCAGGGACACCGCAATCGCGAGAACAAGCAGCGCCGCGATCGGCATTATCCAGGCCGCTCGAGACCGGAACGACCGGATGCCTGGCCGGAGGTCGTTCTCAAGCTTCGCCGATTCGCTCAGCGGAAGCCAGTCAAAGAGTACTTCCCTATATTCCTGGGCAGACTGCCGGCATTGCAGGCAGTCTCGAAGATGCATCTGAAGCTCAGCTTGCTCCTTCTCGCTGATCTCTCCGACCTCGGCAAGAGCCGCAAGCTCTCGGAAGTAGTCGTGTATGGGCATTATCGTTTCGGGCCCTCCGTGCTGCTCAGTTGCTGTCGAAGCTTTTCTAGCGAGCGATAGTAGTAGTGGCGCGCGTTGCTGACGGACAGCCGTTCTTCGGCGGCAACTTCTTTGATGGTCTTGCCATGAAAGAAAACCTTCTCGAGAATGCGGCGGTGCTTCTCGGGCAGGTTCCGCAAGGAATCGGCCAGCAGCCTGCCCGCCTCCTCCTGGCTCAATCCGAGCCACGGCTGGCTGGACCGGGACGATTCCTGTGATTGACTTGAATTTGCATCCCGATAGAAACCGCGAAGGTTGAGATACTTCTTACGATTGAAGCTACGGTGATAGCAGTACTGCAGTATCCAGGTTCGGACGGTTCCTTTGCGCGGGTCGAACCGGTCAGCATTTCGGAAAATCTCCAGAAAAACCGACTGCAACAAATCTTCGGACTCTTGTGTGTCACGGAGAATCTTGCGGGCGATGTTGCTGACAAGGCTACGGTACCTTTCGAACAAAACCGCGAGACCGGTCTGTTCGCCTGCCTGCAATTGCAGCATGCAGTCCTCGTCGCTCATATGCCAATCAGCGTTAGTACTCGCTTCTGGAATTTTGCGCAAAATCCTTCGGTCAGACATCACCGTACGTTTAATGCCGCTGAGCTGCCTGGATTGTACCATCGGTAAGTTGACGAAAAGCTGGAAACGCAGTCTTCACGGTTCCCGCGCCTTTACCGCTTCGAAAGGTCCTGGAAAACGGTCCGCCCGGGCCTTACCGCCAAACGATCAAACCGGTGCGTAAAGCTACCGTGAAGGCTTCTTACGCCGGAGGCGTGAGAGGAGAGTAGCCGGGGGTTGAGCCGTTTTTCAGGCGACACCCCGGAAAACGACGCGGAAGCAAGAACGCACCCCGGCAGGGGTGCGAGGAGTCCCTCCTCCCACTCCTGCCGGAGTGGGGATTTTATTGCCTGTTTCCCGGGGGTGGCGCCTGAAAAACGGCTCCACCCCCGGCTACTCTCCTCTCACACCTCCGGCGTGAGGAAGTAGCCAGGCCCTAGAGTGCAGGCATGGTCACCTTCTGCCGCCCGCACCTGCGAATGGACCGAGTCCAGGGGCAAGTCATGTCTCAAGATACGTATAAGGACAGCCTCTCCGCCGCACTCCAAATGGTTTGGCGCCCGGAGGTCGATTTGGGCAACACGCCCTCGAGCCCCTGGCACCTCCACTCACGGTTCGGGCGTCACAACCGCCGTTACCAGCTTTCCCTCCGGCAACAGGATCTGAAGGGCTCCGACCGCGATCGGCACGTCGCTAAAGATCCGAGCCGAGCCATAAAAGCCATCCTTGAAGGGCGAATTCTGAGGAGTGTCCAGAGCGCTCCATTCCCTGGCAAAGAAGCTCCTGCGTTGGAGTGGTGGAATACTCGTTATCTCACTCTGTGCGAGTAGGGTCCCTTCCGTCTGATACAGCTGAAGACAAACATGCGCCGTTTCCGTCTTCGACGGATTCACCACCGAGAAAGCGGTGTGCCGGTACGGGGATATCACCGCCGCGGCCCGAAACGCCTTGGCCGCTTTTACCGGGTAGACGACGGCATCACTGCGGTAAACAGCCGAGGGACGGAGACAAATCACGGGCGGACAGCCAACCGGGACTCCACTTACCTGCAAGATTTCTGCCGTCCCCAGGATCTTGCCCGGTCCAGTCACCGTTACCCGGGCCCAGCCATCGAAGACGCCCGGTTTCGGCTCGTAAGGCTGAATAAAGCCCTTGGTACCCAAATGGACTGACCCTAAACCGGGCAACGAAAGCTGCAATGGATCGAGCGTCG
>Ga0105092_10000633_pt1 | contig 18338 bp, 9 predicted proteins | sample PPLLak2March2015_FD_87021 | JGI IMG/M metagenome (GOLD analysis project Ga0105092, IMG submission 87021) | Freshwater sediment microbial communities from Prairie Pothole Lake near Jamestown, North Dakota, USA - PPLs Lake P7 Core (1) Depth... | ecosystem: Environmental > Aquatic > Freshwater >... | reverse complement strand
TTGGCAACAGATTCCTTACAGTTTTTAAATTCCACAGCGATCAAGGCAATGGTTATGGCATGGGAACAAAAGCTTCCACGCGCGCCCACAACTCACGAATATTAATGGGTTTGGACATGTATACATCACAACCGGCTTCCAATGCCTTTTCAGCATCACCCTTGAGCGCGTTGGCTGTGATGGCAATGATGGGGATATGAGCCAGCGTGGGCTTGGTACTGCTGCGCAGGCGCCGCGCAACTTCATAACCATCGATGTCCGGCAGGTTGATATCCAGCAGGATCAAATCAACATCTTCGCGCTCGGCAATCTCCAGGCCGCTCAATCCGTTGAAGCCTTTCAAAAGGCGATAGCCGCGCGCCTCCAAAGCACGTTGCACCAGCATCATATTATCGTGATTATCTTCAATGTAAAGAATATTGTGACCCATAGCGTTAGCTCTCCTTACTCTGCACTTTTCTCCTCAAGAACTTGTACCACCTCATCCACAAATCTGCGGGGAGGCAGCGATCCTTTTTGGTATACAGCTTCAATGTGACCATTCAATCGTTTCCGTTCATCAGGTGTAATATCTTTCGCGCTGACCACGACCACCGGAATATCTCTCGTGCGCGGATCGAGCTTTAGCTCTTCCACCAGTCCGAAGCCATCAATGCCGGGCATGGTGAGGTCGGTGACGATCAGGTCAGGCAGCTTTTGGCGTGCCTGTGCCAGACCTTCCCAGCCGTCTTTGGCGTGGTAGACACGGTATTTCTTGTGCCCTTCGAGCAGGCGTCTGATCAGCAGGGCATCATCGGCATTATCATCCACCAGCAGGACCGAGGTGGTTTTTTCATCCAGGTTCTCCAGCGCAGCCTGCAGGCCCTCGCGCGGGGCGGGAGATTGATCCTTGCTGAGGTGGACGTCGACTGCCCACTGGTCGCCAAGCACATGCTTCTCGACAGGGAAGGTGTGCCCGGTGGAATTGATGACCACCAGTTCATCCTGTTTGATGACACCCTCGCGGACGAGTTTTTCGAACCCCGCGAAGGCGACCGCGGCAGCCGGTTCGACAGCCGTCCCCTCGCTTTTGGCGAGGGCGCGCATGGAGCTAAATGCCTCGGCATCGGTGACAGACTCCATCACGCCGCCGTGCTGCTGCGTGATCTGCCACAGATAGGTGTACGCCTTGCCGGGATCACCCGTCGACAGGATGATAATGCTTGTATTTGGGATGACTGCCTGCGCCACATCCTTGCCGGCTTTGAAAGCCTCGACCATCGGGGCACAGCCTTCCGCCTGGATGATCGCCATTTTGGGGATTCTATCAATCAAACCCATGTTCAGCAATTCCTTGAAGCCCTGATAGACACCCAAAGGTCCCAACCCTCCGCTGACCGCCTGGATGTACCAGGCCGGAGCCTGCCAGCCAAGCTGCTCGACGATCTCATAGGCAATCGTCTTCATCGATTCGCGCGCCGGGATGGAAGTGGCTCCCCGGTCATACAGGAGATGGCGGCGCTGTGCAAACTGCGAAGCGATCTGCTTGGTCTGATCGTAATTTCCGCTGACCCGGATCACTTCGGCGCCAAACAGCGCCGCCTCACGCAGCTTTTCCTGCGGTACAAGGCTGGTCATAAAGACCCAGAGTTTGATCCCGGCCCGGGCGCAGGCCGCCGCGTAGGCGACAGCCGCGTTCCCCGTGGAGGCAATGACCGCTTCCCGGATCCCATTTTCCAGCATCGCCGCGACCGCGCCGGCCGCCTGGCGGTCTTTGAAGGAACTGGTGGGCCCATAGCGCTCATCCTTGACGTAAACGGAATCAAGCCCGAGCGGGGGAGCGAAGCGCTGCGACAGCCAGAGGGGTGTGCCTCCTGCGGGGTAAAGGTCCACAGACGAGGGAGTGTTCAGCGGCAGGACATCCTGATAACGCCACATATTCAAGGGACGATTGGGAAGCCCGCGCAGGATCTCGCGTTTGAATGCCTCAAAATCATAGCGTGCTTCCAGCCACTGCGCGTTGCATTTTTTGCAGATCGCAGGTACGAAGGGTTCATAGGGCTGTTGGCTGCCGCACAGATTGCATTCAAGATATTTCGGGATTGCCATTTACTTTACCTGTTTTTCAATCGTTTCAGTGATCCTGGCTTCCACAGGCAGTTCAACAAAGAATGTCGAACCTTCTCCCGGGACGCCGGTGCTTTCAGCCCACAAGCGGCCGCCATGCATTTCAACAAGTTTGCGGCTGATGGGCAGGCCTAAACCGGTGCCTCCAGCTTTCCGTGTGGATGACGAATCGACTTGTGTAAACTCCTGGAAGATTGCATCCAATTTGTCAGGTGGAATTCCAATACCCGTGTCTTTTACAGTGACCAGAATACGGGCACCCTCCATTGTGGCTACCTTGAGGGCTATCTTACCATTTTCTGTAAATTTGATGGCGTTGTTAACAAGATTGATCATCACCTGGCGCAGGCGTGTTCGGTCTGCATAAATTTTCACCTCCTGGTTCGAATCTTCTTCGATGAAGAGTGAAATATTCTTTTCACTTGCCAATGTGGAGGTGATACTTGTCACTTCTTCCAGCACTTCACAGGCTGTAAATCTTTCAGGATTCAGGTTCATGCGCCCGGCTTCGATCTTTGCCATATCCAGCACATCATTGATCAGGTGCAGGAGATGTTGCCCATTCTTTTGAATGAGGCGCAGGTCGTTGCTCATGTTTTCTGTCAACGGACCATCCAGTTCCTCGATGATCACATCGGCAAAACCAAGGATGGAGTTCAACGGTGTCCGCAGCTCATGGCTCATATTTGCCAGGAAGGAAGATTTGAGACGGTCAAGCTCCCGCAACTGGGTTACGAGTGCAGCCTGTTCCACATATAGACGGGCATTTTGCAGTGCAACAGCCACCTGGGCAGCCAGAGTAACATAGATATTGGCATCTCTATCTGAAAAGCCAGCCGGATTGTTTGATTGGACATCGAATACACCGAGCAGCTTATCACCGGCTGACATGGGGACAGCCATTTCTGCATAGGTCTCAGGCAGGAGCGGGTTGGGAAGGAAGCTAGGCTCGCTGTTTACATCATTGACGATCACAGGTTTCCGTTCGCGGGCAGCCCGTACTACGATGGATTGTTCAATAGTCAGTGGAATAGCGTGTTCCTCAGCAACCAGCTTGCGTCCAATCTCTCCGGCACCTGCCGTGAGAAGCAGAGTGTTCCACGATTCGTCATAGGTATAGATATGTGCATGGTAAAGACCGAACCGTTCCTTGGCCAGATCCACCACCGATTGGAGGAGTTGATCCGGGTCGAGCACGCTCGATGTGGTGGCACTCAGTTCTGCAACTGTCTCCAGTTCTGATGCACGGCGCTGGACTTCGCTTAAGGCGGTCTGTGTTTGTTCAAAGAGACGGGCGCTTTCCAGCGCCAGGGCAACCTGCTCGGAGACTTGCTGCAGGAAAACCTCATCTTCAGCCGAGAGAGGACGTTGCGGATCATCGGTGACAGCTAGACTCCCAATGACCTCCCCACCAGGCACGGTGAGCGGGATCGCCGCAAAAAGTTCTTCCGCCAGCCCAATATCCCTGGCAGGTCGCAACCCGGCCTGGTCGAATATGAAGCCCGATGAAACATCTGCTGACTGCCGATAGGTCTGCCAACCTTCATGGCTCATCGCGCCATACAACCGATTGATTTCTTCCAGTCGTTCGGACATATCCGCGCGCAAACGGGTGCTCTCGATTGCGACGGCGATTTGCCCACACAAACCTTCCAGGAGCAGTTGATCATCTGCATCCAGGGCACCAGCAACATTACTCTGCACATCGAGTACACCTAGGATGGTATCTCCTAACTTAATCGGAACGGCGATTTCACCTTTCGTTTCCGGCAGGAGGGGGTTGGCGTGCCAGTCAGGGTCATTTTCCAACGCCGGACGCAAGATCGTTTCTCCGGAAGCCGCGGCCGTACCGATCAACCCCTCGCCCATGGGCAGACGGTGTCCGGCAGTCAGCATCTTTGCACCAATCTCACCGTAACCAGTCACCAGCACAACAGCTTCCTGGTTTGGATCGTAGCGGAGAAGCTGCGTGTGATAGTACCCAAACTCTTCCTTGACCTGAGTCACCACGCGCTCATATAACTCTTCCAGGCTGGACGCGGTGGCAATGGATTGGGAGACCTGGGTAGAGAGTTGTACCTGGAGACCTCGACGTTCAAGGGCTTCCCGTATTTGATCTTCCAACCGCTTGCGCTCGGTGATATCTTCGTACATACCTAAAACAGCGGAAACATTGCCATCGCTGTCGTACAACGGAATTTTGCTGGTGCGCAACCAGGTGATCTGACCCTGTGGATTGGTTTGCGGTTCCTCGTAATTGAGTTTTGGTACGCCGTTCTTCATGACCAGACTATCATCGGCGCGGTAAAGCTCCGCCTGTTCCTTCCAGGGCATATCCCAATCGTTTTTCCCAACAATATCGCTGGGCGAATTGACACCGGCATCTGATGCAAAGGCGCTGTTACAACCAAGATAGGTAAGATTATTATCTTTCCAGAAGATGCTCTGCGGGATGTTGTCCATGACCGTTTGGAGGAACTTCTGGTTTTCTTGTAGAGCTTGTTCTGCGTGCTTGCGCTCGGTGATATCAGTGAAGGCAGTCTGTATGGCAATAGGTTCGCCTTTGTCGTCGGTAATATACGAAGTGAAAAAGTCGGTGGGGAAAATGGAACCGTCCTTGCGTTTGAGGGATTCCTCGCCAATGAAGAAGCCTTGTGTGTGTGTTGCCTCGTCAATTCGCTTCAGCCCTTCCGGATACACGCTGAGGTCCGTAATAGTAAGTTGCATGGCTTCCTCGTAGGTGTAACCAGTCATTTTAAGGAAGGACTCATTGACATAGATAGGTTTAAAATCCAACCCGACAACCAAGACTGCGTTGAGAGAGGAAGCCAGGGCGCGGTCACGGAGCAGGAGATCTTCTTCCATACGCTTGCGCTCGGTGATATCAATATACGTACTCAGTACGCATTTTTCGCCTTCGTAATCGATAATGCGGGCTGATAACAATGCCCAGTACAAACTTCCATCTGTTCGCCGGAATTGAATTTCAAAGTCGTCGATATGACCATGTTGTCGGAGGGTCTCCCTCAATTTGACCTGGTCGTCGGGGTTGGCATAAAAGTTTCCCGTTCTGAAACCGACTAACTTCTCCAGTTTTACCTGGCTGATCTGAGCGATAGCCTGGTTAGCATATAACACGATGCCATCAGAGAGGCGCGAGATGACTGTTGGGACCCTGACCGTCTCAAGGATGGTCTGAAAGCGTTGCTTTTCAACCTCGCTTGCTTCCTGGGCTTTTTTATAGGCAGTGATATCCTCATACATCCCCAGGATAGCAACGACCTGATCGTTCTCGCGTACTGGAGTTTTGCTGGTACGCAACCAGATCGTTGAACCGTCCGGCGTTGTCTGAGGTTCTTCGTAATTGAGTTTTGATTCTCCAGTGTCCAGGACACGTCGATCGTCGGCGCGGTAAAGTTCGGCCTGATCCTTCCAGGGCATGTCATAGTCGGTTTTCCCAATGACCTCTTCCGTCGAGGAGAAACCGGCATCGTCTGCAAAGGCTTGATTGCATCCCAGATAGACCAGGTCGCGATTCTTCCAGAATATTGCCTGGGGGATGTTGTTCATGATCAACGGGAGCAGCTGCAGGCTGGGCTGAGCGGACTGCTTGTGTCCATTGTCCGTCAGGTTTTTATCTGTGTTTATCATACTTTACCTCCAACTACGCCGTCAGGATTGGCAGGTGAGTTTGTTTCGTTTTCAGCGCCCTGGCCGGCCTTTTCAGGGGTTACCATTTGAATGACTGCCCTGCGTCCCAGAATACTTCCCAGTTCACGAACAGCAGTGCGCATAATCGTTGTTGGGTTGGTTGAACTGCGTAAAGCACTGGTGATCTGGCGTAAAGCCTGCTCACGCTGGGCATGCTTTTCATTTAGTTCTGAAAGCCGCAGGTTCTCGAGGTGACCACTCAACTGCTCTGCTACCGCCGCAAGGATCTCGGTGGCTTCCTGCGATGCTTCTGGCAATTCAAGTCTCAATTCGCCAATCGATTCATCACCGATAACAAGAGGTCGTTTGAGAGCCTGATCTGTGCCATGATTGTCATTCCCAGAGACGGGTTGAACCTGGTTCAGGTCATAGACATAACCGGTACCTATCTGACTATTGTTGCTGAGGTAACTATCCCAGCCTTCATGTGTCAGGCGGCGAACGGCTTGTTCAGCTTCCTTTTGGAACTTTTCCGCCTGTGCCAGCAGGCGCAGGTTTTCCACGTGCTGTGCCAGTTGGTCACTGACAGATTTAACCAATTCCAATTCGTTCGCCTTCAAATTGGCGGGAAGCCGGATCGTGCCAACTTTGGCTCCCGTCACAGTAATCGGCAGATTGAGACAGTCTTTGCCAGATGGCATTGAGATTGTCTCCGGTTTCAAACGGATGACCTTGCTGTCATCGAACGCAAAACCGATCCTCTGCCCCTGATGGATGGCGTCCAGGAAGTCGTGCCAGCCCTCTTCCGTGAAGCGGCGCATCTGCGTTTCCACTTCCGAGCGGGCTTCCTGGACTTCCGTGAACAAAGCCGCGTTGCGAACTGCAATAGCCAGCTGCCCTGCCAGAGCCTCAAACGCAGGCAGGTTGCTTTCGGACAACGCGCCGGGTCGTTCGCTCTGCATATCGAGTACGCCCACCACTTTGCCGTCGACGATCAGAGGGACCGACATTTCGGAGCGCGTATTTGGAAGCAGCACGTTGGGCAGGAAATTCGGGTTTTCCCTGGTATCAGGGACGATTTGCGTCTGCTGCTCAAGCACTGCACGTCCATTCAACGAGCTGGAATTGATAACCAGGTAATGTTCACGTTTTAATAACTCTTTTCCCGCTTCGCCGGTTCCCGCGTGCAAGACGATCCTCTCTCCCAAAGGATCGGTCAAATAGATCTGTGTGTAATACAACTCGAAGCGGGTACGGATCATCTCGGCTGCTTCCGTCAACATCTCGGACAGATGGGTTACTTTTTCTGTGGCGGTCCGGCCGACTTCCGCAGCCAGTTCCAGGTCATGAGTGCGGTCGGAGACGCGTTGCTCGAGACTGCCAACCAGGTTTCGGATCTGGCTGGTCATGGTGTTGAAGGTATTCGCCAGGGTCCCGATTTCGTCCCGGCTTTGCACCTCAGCGACGCGGTTCAGGTCGCCGGCTGCAATGGCGGAGATGGTATTGGTAAGCGTAGCAATCGGTTGGAGGGTGCGGCGAATGGTGAACAATGCCAGGATCAGCATGATCACGCCTCCAGCCATCATCAGCGTGATGATCACGATTTGGAACTGGCGTGCCGGAGCGAGAATCTCGCTTTCGGGTCGTTGCGCGATGATTGCCCAGCCGTTGTCCAGGGTGGCTCCATACGCGCGCCAGCGTTCGCCGTTCTCATCGGTAAAGGTGATCAGGCCCGTCTCGCCCTTGCGCAGGGCAGCTACGGGTGGGTACTCGCTCATATCGCGCAGTTCAGCGGTATAGGTTAAGTCTGGGTGTGCCACCGCCTGATTGTTGGCGTCCACAATAAAGGTAAAGCCGCGTTCTCCGACCGTGCTGACCTGCGTCTCCTCCGCTAGATCCGTCAGATCTGCGGCGAACATCCCTACCCCGATAATTCTTCCGGAGGCATTCTTGATGGGTGTGGAAACTACCAGGGCGGGCTGTCCGGTGGTCCTGCCGATCAGAGTTTGGTATGTGATCGGTTCACCAGCGCTGGCGCCCTTGAACCAATCGCGGTCACTGTAATCGGTGAGGTCTGCGCTGTCGTTTCGGGCGATGTTAAATCCAGTGAGATCCGTGGTGCTGACCAAATACATGTATGGATATACCTGTGCCATTGCCTGCAACACGGGTCGTTGCTGTTCTGCATCCATGTTGACGACATCTGGTTGTAAGGTCAATCCCTGGAGAGCGCTGACATTGAGTTCCAGCCAGGTCGAAACAGTGGAGGCGAGTGAGCGGCTGGTGCCCTGCAATTCAGTCTGGGCGCCCGTCTCGATCCGTGCCCGGGAGAGCGAGGTGACGATGATGCTGATGATCACCAATAGTGGGATGATGACCATCATGATCAGGGCGGTCAGGCGCGTCTGGATTCTGGGGTTCCGTAGTTGCTGGGTGGCGAAGAAAAGAGCCAGGATGCCCACAGCCGCGGGCCCGAGAACCATCCATGTGAAGTTCTGGATGTGGCTGGTGCTCAACCGAAATGCAGGATTCCAGGCCTCAATGATTGCCATGAGCAGCGCCGCGCCAAGAGCGACGAGGATCGCCCGCAATCTTGACGTCTTTGGCAGGATCAGGACGATAAAAAGAAGGGCAAACAGTGCAAGGTATCCACCCATGATGAGGTGAAAATTTTGAATTACCAGGACGACCAGGGTCGGAGCCAATACTACGTTACTCAGGTATGACGCCCAGACACCCGGTGCGTAGCGGTCGCGCCGCACAAGATTCCAGCCGATCGAGCTGGCGATAAACATCGCCAAGGTATACGGCATGAGGACGATATCTGACAGTTCCCACATCCCGCTCTGGAGGACGAACACGATGTACACCGCAAAACCAAAGAAAACCAGGCCGACGGCTGCCGAGATTCCTGTTGCCCACAGGCCAATGCGCTTCTGCATTGCAGCAGTGACAGCAGGGTCCTGCCCGTCTGCAGGGGTTTTCCCGGTTGCCATTCCAGATGGCAACTGGACGATCGGTTCCACGGTGGACGCGACTGGCTTGTGCGCAGCTGGTGGGGTTTGTCGCCCTGCCACCTGTGCCTCCAGCTCTGCCACCCGCGTTTTCAGAGCTTCCACTTCCCGCAGGCTCAAATTCGAGAGCGGCTCGTTTTCCCCTGAAAACATGTTCTTGAATCGTTTCCGGACGTTTTCCTTCACGATTTTTTCTTCTTCGCTTTGTTTCTGCGTTTTAGCCATAAGTGCTGCTCCTCAGTTGCGCGCTGACCTAGTCGGGCTTCTGACTGTTATTTATCGTACCGGGAGCCTCAAGGATGACCCGGATATCGTTTACGCCCAGGGTTCGGCCAAGTTCACGCGCAGTTGCCTGTAGCGCCGCTTCGATGGAAGTCGTGCTCTTTATCTTTAAGCCGATGGAGGTGATACGTGCTTCCCGATCGGCACGTTGCTGAACATCCACGTAGGAGCGCGCGTTCAGCAGGGCGATGGCGACCTGGTTCGCAAGGGATTGAAGCAAGTCAATATCTTCCTTTGTGAACCTGTCGGTTACATCGTGTTGGACATCGAGAACGCCGAGCACTTTGTCTGCGCTGGCAATTGGGATCGCGGCTTCGGATTTGGTTTCAGGTAATAAGGGGTTGGGCAGCCAATCCGGGTCCTTGGATGTGTCGGACACCAGGACAGCAACGTTGTTGTGCGCAGCACGTCCTACCAGGCCTTTCTCCTTTAAAACCTTATGGCCGCTGCCCAACAACGAGGCGCCTACATCGCCTGTACCACCAGCCATGATCAAATTTCCGCTCGCTTCATCCACCAGGTAAATATGAACGTGGTAGTAGTCGAAGGCTGTTTTTAGCTGTTCCACCACCTCGATGATCAGTTGGCGTTCGTTCAGGATCGTGGAGAGATAACGGCTGATCTCCGCGGAGGTAGCCAGGGCTTTGGTGCGGTCTGCGACACGCTGCTCCAATGTGCCGATCAAGCCACGTAACTGTGCGGTCATGCTGTTAAAGGTATTTGCCAGTGTGCCGGTTTCATCCCCTGTTTCCACGATGGCTTGCACCGATAGATCGCCTGCTGCCACCTGTTCGGCAACGGTATTGAGACGCACCAGAGGGGCCGAGATGATCTGTGATAAACCCAGTGCGGTGAAAGTAGCCGCGATAAAAATGATCAAAGCGATGATTACCATGTTGCGTGTTTGCGCCTGAACCGGTTGCACAGCCTCTGTCAGATCCTGAAAAACGATCACACGCCAATTCAGTCTTAATATTGCGAGTGCATCTTCATTCACATCATTCTCGATCACGGCTCTGGCCTGACTGGCAAGTACCCGAGTCTGGCGATAGACAATCTCAAAATACGGATCCTTTGAGTCGATTGCCTTGAAGAGCTCGTTGATGTCAAACCCGGATGCCTCCTGTGCTAACGAAGATGTGTTTTCTTCGCTAGACACGAGAGCCAGTTCCTGACGATTCGGCAGGTACACCACGGTTTGACCCGTTTGGCCGAATAAACCGGCGGCAAGCGACTGTGCCATAGAATCAAAGTTGACCGTTGTACGAAGGATGCCAAGCACATTCTGGCTTTCCTCATCCCGGATTGCAATTGCGATAATCACGACCGTTGCCTTTACACTCTCGTCATATTCGGGTTGGCCAACATATATTCTTTCCCGGTAGGCAACCTGCCACCACTCCTCATCTCCCTGATAGTAATCGGAGGTGCGATTGGTGGCAGCGATGTTAACCCCCTGCTGATCAGTTAAAAAGACTTCCACGTGTTGTGAAAAGTTTTGTTGAAACTGACGCAGTTGGGTTGAAGTGCGATTGTAAAGGACGCGGGAGACGAGTGAGCTTCCATTGTTGTTTACATCTGCAGCGCGCCACTGACTGTCCAATTGTTGGATCTCTGCCTGCGTTAAGAGCTCACCCCGGCTGGCAGCTTCTACTGTATTTTCAATGGTCTCGTCAAGCGCCAAGGTCTTGAGGAGACCGATTTCACGCTTAAGAGTTTGGCTGATCTCAATGGCTTTGGAATTTGCCAGAGCGGACAAATTGTTGCCGACGTTCTCGGTCAGGTTGGCACTTAACGAGCGATTCGCCAGGAAACCGATCACTGCTACAGAAAAGAAAACGACGCCGATAATGACAGTGATAAGTTTTACGCGCAGGTTGAAATCTTTAAAGCCCTGGAATGCCCTGTAGCCTAAAATGACAACCACCGCTCCTGTAATCACCGGGGTAAACAGTTGGAGTTCGGGAACAACCAAACGATACGGAGGCAGAAGCAGGTCCAAAAAGATGGTAATGACTGCTGCCACAAAGCTGATAATGGCAAAACGTTCCGGCCGGTCTGATGTCTGTGAGGCAATCTCCACAGCCAGCAGAATGCCGGTAAGGCCCAGTCCTATGCCGATATCAGCAATGATGAGCGGATTGGCTACAATTGCCATCAGGATGCTATAAATCAGAACTTTTGCAGCCCGCTCGACCTCTCCCTTTCGGATCAGCCGAAAGCTGATGCGCGAGGCGACAAAGACAAACAGGATGACGGCGGTCCCGGTCCATAATTGCCATGCACCGGTTCTGATCGCCAGGTAGGCTTCGACGAACAATGCGACTAGGGTCGCAGCCATGATGATGATGGCATACCGGGATGCATTTCGCATTTTTGGGGTTGCGTCTTCGGGAAGGCTGAAGAATCGTCTGTTCATTTGGTATCCGTCCTCTGGTCGAGCTGTGCCAGTCGTACGCTTGTATGCGCGCCCAATGCAAGTCCCACTTCACGGACAGCAACCTGTAAGGCATTTTCCACAGTCGTGGTATTTTGAATTTTCTGGTTGATCGTGGTGATCAACGCCTCGCGGTCGGCATACCTTTGGGCTTCCATCAACAGACGTGCATTTTGGGCTGCGATCATGATCTGGTTCGCGACGGTTTGAAGCACGTCCTTATGTTCCTCTGTTAATCCTTGCGGGATATTCTGCTGTACATCCAGAACGCCGATCACTATTTCGCCGGCCGAAATCGGAATAGCAAGCTCAGATTTTGTCTCTGGAAGCAGGGGATTGGGCAGCCATTCCCGATCTGTCGAGACGTCGGAAACGAGTACGGGGGTATTGGTTTCCGCGGCGCGGCCCACTAGGCCTCTGCCCATCGGGATTCGGTGTCCTTTTTCAAGCATGGCTTTTCCTGCTTCGCCTGTTGCAGCCTCCAGGACGAGTTCGTTTTCTGTTGGATGAATAAAATAAGTTTGTGTGTGATAGAAATTGAACGAGGAATTCACAAGCTCAACCACTTCGGCACTCAGTCGTTGGCGGTCCATACGGATGCTGGAGGAAATGCGGTGGCTGACTTGGCTAGCCGTCACAAGGGCTCTTGTGCGGTCGGCGACGCGCTGCTCCAGGGAGCCGATCAATTCACGCAGCTGGCTGGTCATTGTGTTGAAGGTAGCAGCCACCTGTGCGATCTCGGCCGGACCCGCCACTTTCGCCTCCCTCGACAGGTTGCCGGCGGCAATATCGGAAGCCGCTGCGGAAAGGTCGATCAGAGGCGCCGCGACCCTGCGGGCGATGTAGCGACCCAGGATAGCCGCCAGGAACCCGAGCACGATTGTAGTTGCTATACTGATATTTCCCTGTACTGTGCCCGGACGATAGGCTTCCTCGTAAGGGATTTCGATCACCACAGCCCAGGGGGGGGTACCCAACGGTAAATAGGTTCCCACAACATCCTCTCCAAGCAGACCCGTGTACGTTGCAACTTCCGGATTAATGTCTGCCGTTGCGGATGGATTCTCCATAAAATCTCTAACTTCAGCAAGTTGCCCCACATTCTCGCCGCGTAATACCCGGGCGGTATCCTGAAAAGCAATCAGGTTGCCCTGGTTATCGACAACATATGCATAGCCTGTCTCGCCCACCTGAAGCTGGTCAACCAGGTCCCACATGAACTTCAGATTTAGTTCGGCGACCAAAACTCCCTGGAAATCTCCAAAAACGTTTTGGGCAGGAACGGCAATCGCTACCAAAGGTTCACTGGTTAGCTCGTCGATGTAAACGGGACTGATATATCTTTGCCCCTCGCTGGTCTGGGCAAGTACATCCCCTTGGAGGTGGGACTCAAACTGCTCCGATAACGATGATGATTGACGTGAAACTGTGGTCATCTGCCGGCCTGTGACATTTAAAATTGCCAATTGTCGGAAAGCCGGTTGTAATCCCAGGAGGTCGTCCAGAATGGTTTGCCTGGTTTCCACATTTGCAGTGCTCGGATTCCCGAACTCACTGGCTGTTTCCAATACACTGAATTTTTCCTGAATGGAGCTTGCGACGGTTCCGCCTGCTTCCTGCGCGATCGAGCGTTGTTGATTGGCAATTGAAGTGTTCAGAGTACGTCGACTAAGAAAGAATGCTGTAGACTGTGCAATCAGCAACGTCACGATACTGAAAATGGCCAGGGAAATTGTCAGTGTGAACACCAAGCTGCGCGGGGATCGGGGTTTATTTCTTTTTATTTGCATAATTCACCTTGCTTTTCTCCATGTGACCCTGCAGAAACATGCAAATGTTTCTGCAGGGTGCCATTTCGAGGTATCAGGAAGTTGCTCCAAACAACAACTCTATAAAACGTGCGCTGACTTGTGTACGCTGGGCTAACGAATGATCTCGTTGGCCTGTTTCAGTATACCTTCAGGTATGGTTAAACCAAACTGTTGGGCTACTTTGTAATTAATTTGAATGAAATTCTCAGGCGAAACAGCCGGGATGGTACCAGCGGGCGTACCTTTCAAAACTTTATCAGCCAGTGGGGCTGCCTGTTTGCCTGAAGCAAATAAGTCTACATTCACACCGAAAACAGATGAGTATTCACCGACCGTGTTGTAAACGCCGCCAAACGGAAGCTCATGCTCATAGGCAAAGCTGGCTACGGCCTCAAATGCGTCAGGAGCTACCACGAGCGGCTCCACCACGAACAGCATCGCGTCCATGCCAAGATCCTCCGCCGCGCCGAGCTTGTCCAGTTCGGCCTGGAGTTCCGCGGTGTTATCGGCCGGGAAGGGGATGAGGGTGACGCCCTCGGCTTTCGCCAAAGGTTCCAGCGCCTCGAGTTGTGGAGCTACGATGGGATATCCACGCTGATACGGCATCCAGAGCCGTTTGGCGTCAGGAGCGATCTTGCGCATGATCTCAAAGCGCTTGAGAGTGATATCCACACCCGGGAAGCGCACGCCGGTGATATTCCCGCCGGGCTGCGTTACGCTGTCGATAATCCCCATTCCTTCGGTGAAGGCGAAGCTAAACACAACGGGAATGTCGGTGCCTTTTGTAAGGGTCTTCGCCTCGATCGTGGCTTCCGTGGGGGTGACGACGATCAAATCCACTTTGTCGGCGATGAACTTCTTGATCGTGTTCTGATAGGTTGGGATATCGAAACCCACCACTTGCACATCATAGGTGATGTTTTCGCCTTCGACATATCCCAGTTCTGCCATGCCGGCTTTAAACCCCTCCGCAACGGGGGCAGTGAACTCGAGGCCGATAAGCACGCCTACTTTGTACGTCTTCTTCGCCTGCAGGCCGGTGCATCCGCTCAACAGAAGTGTAGCAATGATTACCCATGTGAGCAGTGCCCATATCTTTCGAGAATTATTTTTGTTTGTCATCATTGTGCTCCTTATATGATTCTGATCTGATTTATCTAGCGTATGAGTTCAACTGCCTGCTTCAATAAACCTTCTGGAACTGTTAACCCCAGTTGTTGAGCTGTTTTGTAATTCAGAAAGAGCTTGGCATCAGGCGTGACCACGGGAAGTGTGCCGGCAGGAGTGCCTCTGAAAATTTTGTCTGCCAACAGGGCCGCCTGCAAACCATTATCTGAGAAAGTGGGGGAATAACTAAAGAGAGCTCCTTGTTTTGCCTGGGCAACCGTGTTACCCACAATCGGCACATTGTGCTCTGTCGCAAACTGGCTGATCACTGCCCAGCTCTCTGTGGATTGTGAAACAGCATCCGGCATGATGAGAATGGCATCCATCCCAATATCTTCGGCTTGCGCTCTGGCTCCCAGGTCTGCTGAAATATCTTCGGCATTGGTAATGTGAGTCTCTACCAGATCTATGCCCAGCGCTGCAACAGCTGGACGCAACGCTTCAAGAGTAGACGGCGCGGTTGCATAATCTGGTTGATAGGCGATATACAGTCGTTTCAGCTGTGGCATGATCTGGTGCAACAGCTCGACCCGCTTCTCCATTATCTCCGGGCCGGGGTTGCGAACACCGGTGATATTCCCACCGGGTTCGCGCACGCTGTTCACCAGGGTGGTCCCTTCGATTGACAGATAGGTAAAGACCACAGCGATAGCCGTTCCCTCGGTCGCTTTCTTGGCAGCTACAGCTCCCCCTGTGCCACAAGCTACGATCAAATCCACTTTATCGGCTACGAATTTCTCGCTGATTTGCTGGGCTGTAAGTTTGTCTCCCTCTACTGTTTGAATGTCATAAACGATATTTTCGCCCTCGACGTAGCCCAGCTCGGCCATCTTGGTCTTGAAACCGTTGGCGATATCATCAAAGCCGGTCCGGCTGAAGATGACGCCCACCTGATACACCTTTTTGCTGGGTGTCTGTGTTTTTCCACATCCACTCAGAATGAGTGTGGTGATGATCATCCATGTGAGCAATGTCCATAGCTTCTGTGAATTGAGTTTTGAAGACATATTGTTATTCCTTGGTTATTTCTCTGTTGATTAGTATTTGATCTCAAAGCCGTTGGACAGGTCCTACGGGATCACCGGGAGAGAAAAGCTGAAACAGGAACCCACTCCCGGCTTGCTTTCCACGTATACCTGACCGCCATGTCGTTCGATGATGGATTTGACGATTGCCAATCCAAGTCCGTTGCCCTGAATATCCTTGGTCTCCTGATTTTGGGAGCGATAGAAGCGGTCAAAGATATATGGCAGGTCATCTGCAGGGATCCCGTAGCCGGTATCCTGAATTTTGATCTTCGCGATATTTGTTTCACATTCAGAAGAGAGTGTGATCGTGCCTCCATTGGGTGTGTACGTTATGGCATTGTTGACCAGATTTCGCAATGCCTGGCGCAGTTGCAGTCCATCCCCCTGGATAACTACACTACTCTTGCCTTTTACAAGAGTTAACAACTGGTTCTTGGCTTGTGCCTGCGGCTGGAACTCATCCATAACTTCACTGAGCAAGTGACTCACATTGATGGTTTCACGCTTGAGTTCCGCTCCCAGGTCCATCTTCGCCAGGTCGAGCATGTTTGCGACCAGCTCGGTCATGCTCTCCGCCGCATGCTGGATCCGTTTTACAAATTCCGCCTGGCTCGTAGTGAGCGGGCCGGTCTTTTCGATCAAACGGCTGAATCCATCTATCGTGGCGATGGGATTGCGCAGATCGTGGGAGGCAGTGGCAATAAATTCGTTTTTGACTCTCTCGAGATTTTTGAAATGGGTAATATCATGCAGGACGACGACACAGCCGCCTTCCGTCAGGGGAGTCAGGATCGCTGAGAAAACGCGCTTATCGGGCCACTCAATTTCCCCTAAGGAGGCAGCGCTGGCAGGGTCCATTTGATCGAGCAGACGCAGGAATGAGTCGTACCCCAGGCCGGTTGACAATGGTTGCCCAATTTTTATCTCATAGTCGGTGAACAATTTGCGACCGGCCGGGTTGGCAAGTAAAAGATGTTTCTCGGCATCAAACATCAAAATCGCATCGGCCGCATTGTGCAGCACGGCTGTAAATTTCTGTTCTTCCTGGATCAGGCTCGTATACAATTGCGCGTTTTCCACGGCAATCGATGTCTGGCTGGCGATGGCTTGCAGGAGCAACTGGTGCTCGGCATTGAAATAACCGGGTTGTTCGTGTGCCAGGATGAAAAGCCCCAGCAGGTCAAGGCGGCCAGCCATGGGAACGACGATCACTGAACGGGTGGGGTCGTCAGGTCCAGATTGCCAGCCTGGATCTTTGCGCGTATCATCGATGATGATACTCGAGTGTTTTTCTTTGACCTGCTGAAGCAGGTCACATAAGGGCGGAAGCTGTAGACTGGTCGCCGATGTGGAAATGCGGTATTCCTTGTGTACGGGCTCCCCGGGGTGAAGTGTGATCGCGTGACCGGCAATTGCCCCCAGTGTTTCCACGCTGCGGCGTAATGCCACATCGAGCAGTTCATTGACATCCAGGCGCGCACTCAACTCTCTGGCAATTTCAGGAAGAATGCTCAATTCGCGATTTTGACGACGGATTGCATCTTCCACTTCCTTCACGCGCAGCTTGGTGCGGATCCGCGCGAGCAGTTCGCGTTTATCAAATGGTTTGGTGACATAATCGTCTGCACCGAGACTGAGTCCCGAATGAATATCGCTCGGCGATGGGCGCGCAGCCGTCAGGATAATGACCGGAATATGCCTGATCTCGGGGTCCTCGCGCAGCTCCTTGAGCGCCGTGAACCCGTCTTTTTCCGGCATATTCACATCCAGGAGAATGAGGTCCGGCATTTCCAGGTGTGCCTTTTCCAAAACTTCCACGCCGTTCGAGGCGACGATATAGGCATACCCCTCGTTGCTGATAAACCGTGAGAGCAGGTTGACGTTGTCTGGAATGTCATCGGCGATCATGATCTTGAAGTGATGTTGAGTTTCCACAATCCCTGCTGGAACGTTTGCAGAATCCATATTATCAAGAACCTGTTTTACGATCTGGCAGATGCGCTCCGTGGGAACAGGCTTGATGATCGTGTTGTGAATATTCAATCGCCGTGTGGTTTCTTTCAGACCGGGTACATCGTAGGCGGTCATCAGGATGATATGAAGCGGCCGCCCGGCAGGATGTGCCTGCAGGTGTTCGATCAGTTCCAATCCGTTCATACCGGGCATCATCATATCGGTGATGAGCACATCAACAGTATCCTCGTTTGCATACTCCAGGGCTTGTTGTCCGCTGGTGGCAGAAATGACATTGATCCCATCGCTCAGTTGGGAGATGGCACGTGCCAGTGTCGTGGCGGTATTGGGATGATCGTCAACTACCAGGATGCGTACCGATGCTTGTTTATGATCCACGGTCATTGGTTTTTCCATGTGAATATTTTCACACGAAGTGCCGGATTTGGCGGTTGGTATGGAGGTGGGAAAGTTGGCAAGAGTTGGTAAAACGGAGAACGGCTCCAATCCAGACGAAAACAATTTGCCCTTCGTGTAGGTAAAACGTTTCTGTGTCTGACCTGGAAACGTCTTCTTTTCGGGGCTCAACGTTTGACAAATGACTTTACCAACAACGCCTCTATGGCTTGACTGTCTACTGGCTTGGTAAAAAGATATCCTTGTCCATACTCGCATTCCATTGATTTCAGTTTTGACAGTTGTTCGTCTGTTTCTATGCCTTCTGCAATCACCTTCATCCCCAGGTCATGTGCCAGTATCAAAATCGTCTGGATGATCTCTGAGCCACTGCCGTTTTTCCCGATCCGGCTGACAAAGGTCCGATCTATCTTGAGCGTATCAATGGGCAACCGTTGTAGATAACCGAGCGATGAGTATCCCGTGCCAAAAT
>Ga0105092_10000632_pt1 | contig 18339 bp, 20 predicted proteins | sample PPLLak2March2015_FD_87021 | JGI IMG/M metagenome (GOLD analysis project Ga0105092, IMG submission 87021) | Freshwater sediment microbial communities from Prairie Pothole Lake near Jamestown, North Dakota, USA - PPLs Lake P7 Core (1) Depth... | ecosystem: Environmental > Aquatic > Freshwater >... | reverse complement strand
TACTGGTATAGCTCTAGGAACAACACAAGGGTCGTGTCTTCCAGGAACAACAATGTCACATTCAGAATTGGAAACCAAATCTACTGTTTTTTGCTTTTTTGCTATGGATGATGCTGGCTTGAATCCAATTCTTATTACTACTGGCATACCATTAGTCAAACCTCCTAATATTCCTCCAGAATTGTTCGTCTTTGTTATTATCTTGTTGTCCTCAGAGAGTACATACTCGTCGTTATTTTCAGAACCTTTCAGCTTTGTTCCTGAAAAACCAGATCCAAATTCTATAGCCTTTACAGATGGAATGCTAAATAACGCTTTACTGAGATCAGATTCCATTGAGGAGAATATTGGTTCTCCCAATCCTACTGGTAATCCCACAGATATAGACTCGACAATTCCTCCAAGAGAATCTCCATTTTTCCTTACATCAATAATAGCGGATTTCATTTTCTCAGCAATTTCGGGATTAGGACAGCGAACCTCATTTGCATATCTATTTTTTTTTGATTCTTGATATGATAAAGATTTGTAACTAATTTGACCTATCTGAGTAGTATAAGCAATGGTTTCTATTCCCAACGTGTGATTCAAGAGCTTTTGTGCTATTGCACCACCCATGACCATGGTTGCTGTTAATCTGCCAGAAAATCTACCGCTTCCTCTATAATCGGCGTATCCTCCGTATTTTACGAAAGATGGATAATCTGCATGACCTGGTCGTGGACTATTCTTTATCACCTCATACGGCTTAGAATCTGAATCTTTGTTCCATATTATTGCACATATTGGAGCTGAAGTAGTATATCCATTAAAAACTCCTGACAAAATTTCTACTTTATCTTCTTCTTTTCTCTGGGTTGTAATTATTGATTGTCCCGGTTTTCGCTTGTCTAATTCAAACTGTAGATCTGATTCAGATAGAGGAAGTCCAGAAGGACATCCATCCAATACCATTCCGATGCATCTTCCATGACTTTCACCGAAACTAGTTAAAGTGAATCGCTCACCCAATGTATTACCAGTCATTTTATAGATATTGATACCATTTGTATGTCATATATATTGCCTTTATGTTAATTTACTATATTAGCAAAAAACTTTACGAAGCTAATATGATGAATCAAGACTGACTAAATTTAGCGCCGATCTTTTTCATGTCTTGTATAAAAGATGGGTAAGAAACATCAACTGATTCCACACCATCCACAACAGATTTTTCTGTGATCATTGCCGCTATTGCGAAGCTCATAAAAAGCCTATGATCATTATGTGAATCAATGAGTGCACTCTTTAATTTTTTTGGCGAAACAATGGTGATTTCATCAGGTAATATCTTTGTTTTAACTCCAAATTTTCTAAATTCAGATGCAATAATTTTTAATCTGTCCGTTTCTTTGTAACGTGTATGAGAAACTCCATATATCCTCACAGGATTTCTTGATTTCAAAGATAAAATAGCCACAACAGGAAGCAAATCTGGTGTATCTGATAGATCAAATTCCCCTCCATCTAGTTCTTGGGTTCCCTCAGTCTTCACAGTCCCATTTCTCTTGTCTATACTAATCACTGCACCAATTTTCTTTAGGATTTCAAGAATCTTTGAATCACCTTGAGGTAACGAAAAGTCCAAATTACTAACTGTAATCTCACCACCTACAAGTGTACCTGCAGATAGTAATAATGATGCCGTAGAAAAATCTCCTGGTATAGTAAAAGAAGTTGGCACATATCGATTATTGAAGATATTATACTTTCTATAATCTCTAGAATGCTTTACTCTTGCACCAAATTTGGACATAACATTAAGTGTAGATTGTATATAGGATTTTGAGACCTGTTTTCCCGTAACGCTTAGAGAAATTCTCGATTTTGCGCAAACTCCTGCGATTAGAATTCCTGAAATAAACTGGCTTGATATAGAACCATCGATAGTAATGTTGTCTCCATTAATTCCTCCTCCCTGTACAATAATAGGGGCCTTACCATTTTTTCTGGTAGAAAAACTATTAACCCCAAGTTGTTTCAAAGCTGTTAATAGAGGTCGCATAGGCCTTTTCCTAATACTATCATCTCCCGTGATTACAACGTATCCGTCATTTAGTAAGGAGGAAATAGCAGTAACAAAACGCATAGTTGTTCCAGAGTTCTCTACATTAATAACATTAGCCGGAATTTGTAAAGAATCTTTTCCAGAAACAATTAATCCCTTATCGGTTCTCTTTATTCCTACTCCTAATTCTCTGCATGCATCAATTGTTGCAATCGTGTCTCTTGATATGAGGGGATTAATTATATGTGAATTTCCGTTTGCCAAGGAAGAAATGAAAATGGCTCTGTGTGTATAGCTCTTACTAGGCGGACACGTGACGTTACCATTCAACAAAGACCTTGTAACAACTATTTTACCCAACTTCTCTCACTGTCGATGCTTTTTGATTGTTTGTTCTCGAAATTATGACCCTTCCGTCTAAATTAGATAATACTGACTTAATTTTTTGCACCTCACTTTCACGTACTACGGCAGCGATGGCAGGACCGTTCCCAGATATACTAGCTGCTAGTGCCCCATTTTCTAGACACATCCTAGTGAGAGTGTAACTATTTGAAAGTAATGAGGATGTTAAAACCCCATTTAATGTCATGGCTTTCCAATATTGCCCCGAATAGGCCAGTTGAAAAGCTTCCAGATAAATATCTGAGAGCAATTTAAGCCTAGTAACATCTCCCCGTTTTTTGTTATTTGGCAAAAATATCACAGCGCTTATGTCCGTAGGTGAATTTTCTCTTTTCCATATTTTTCTCTTATAGTTATCTGTGGTAACAAACCCGCCATAATAACACGCAGTTGAATCGTCATATGCACCGGTAATAGTTGTCTTTGCATATAATGATGCGTCTATTGCACTATTAAGTACAAATTCATCTCTGCTCTCTTTATTAGTTAATGAATTACATGCAAGCGCTACTGCATTTGATACTGCACTTGAACTTTTCAATCCCATCCCCGAGGGTATCTCTGAGTTTATATTAATTAGTAATTGATTATTGTTGATATACTTTGATTGAAGCACATCATAGATTATTTTTTTTATCATAAGACTTCCCCCACCTTTCTGAAAAATTAATCCTGAACCCTTCTTTGATATTATTTCTACTTTGACGTTTAGTGAAATTCCCATTGCAGATCCATATCCTGTTGCAACAGCATTCACTATAGATATGGCACCATGAACTATTGATGTTACCTTTATAGTCAAGTAGGTTCACCAAACATTCCAAATAACACCTTTTTCATAGAATCTATTGGAGGATCCATCTTAAGCCATATTTTAAATGACGCAGTTGCCTGTTCTAGTAACATTTCATAACCGTAAACCACTTGAGCACCAGCAGTTTTAGCATTTTCTATTAATTTAGTATTTATCGGCTTATACACAATATCGTAGACGATCGAATCCTTGCTTATACTGGCAGACTTTATCAAACTCTCCTCATTACTCATGCCAAGTGGAGTAGTGTTTATGATGAGATCGGACTTGTAAGCAATTTTCTGAACGTCATCATTGGAAATGATGCTTGCCTTTAATCCTAATTTCTTGACGAGATTTGCTAAGTTTGTTGATCGGTCAGTATTCCTATTAAAAATATTGATATTTGCAATTCCTTTTTCTTCCGAGAGTGCAACAACCACTGCTCTAGCGGCACCTCCTGCTCCCAAAATCATTACTTCAATGCCATTAAAACCAATCTTTCGCTCACGTAATGGTCTTATGAAACCTGCGACATCCGTATTATACGCGCAAAATTTTCCCTCTTCATTATTGACCGTATTTGCTGCTCCAACCAACTGAACTGTCTTGTCACAGCGGTCAACATAATTCAAAACCTTAACTTTGTGTGGCATTGTTACATTAAACCCGCCGATGTTAATGGATCGCAAAGAATCGATAGAATTTTTTAATTGACCTTCTTGAACCCTGAAGGCAATATAGCTGCAATTGAGCCCTAGAGTATTGAAAGCAGCATTGTGAATTGCGGGAGATAACGAATGATCTATGGGATCACCAATTATGCAATAAGTCTTAAAATCAGCGTTCATTTACTTTTCAGATTATTTCCAATTCTATCGTATATTTTTTTCATTAGTACAATGTCAAGCTGGCCTGGGGCCAACGGATTATCCAATGAAGCATAAGTAAACGGTGAGCCTCCGTACAAAATGCATAATAACCTTGATAATATGCCATGTTCTCCCATTGCAAATGCAATCAATTTCGTATTGGTGTTGTTGTCGTAAAGTGAAAGCAATTTGAAATTATCTTCAAAAGTTCTTGCTGTGGTGACCAATTTGACATAATTGCTGTAATTAGACATATCTTCAAATTTTTTTAAAAGAGATGACAAATTTGGGGTTTTTTTAAAGTCATGAGAAGATACTAGTATTGGGATTTTATTTTCCTTTAGAAATTGCCTCATCTCTTTATCTTTTTTTATGATAGAGATCTCTATATCAAGTAACATTGGGCTTGCCCCAGCCATTTTCTTTAATAATGAAACATGTTCGCTGTGATCTCCATCAAAATATCCACCTTCATCCTTCGATCTCAATGTAAAGATTGCTCTATTTTTTACACTACTAGATATATCTAAGGCGTAATCTAATTCCTTGTAAATCGTATGGTCAAATCTAATTTCCACATAATCAGCTCGTTTCTGTAGGGCCCTAGCAATCAACTTTGGTAACTTATCAGCCGAATCTGTCGCCAGAGACACACAAACTTTGAATTTATTTGTAAACAATATGATCAGGTTTTTTGGGTCAATAATTTAGCAAATTTGCATTATTCAATTCCGCACCAATACCATATCCTAATAAAGCAATTCCAGTTCCTAAAGCAGACATCTCTATTCCTCCTTTCACCCAATTTTTCTTCGCTAACTTTGCTTTTTTGGCACCAATTAAGAATGAAGAAGTGAGACTAACCGCAATAGCTATCCATAATGCAAATTGAAGAGGTACAAAACCTGTTTTAGATAGTAGGTATGGTAATATTGGCAAAATGCCACCAATGATAAAAGAGGCAAACATAATAAGAGCACCTTTGATAGGGTTGCCGACAATGTCCAAGTTCAATCCCAATTCTTCTGTTAACATAGTTTTGAGCCACACTCTTTTATTCGATGTAATCTTATCTGTAACACGCTTTACTAAATCTTCATCAAAGTATTTAGCACGATAAATTTCTTCAATTTCCATTCGTTCTTTTTCAGGATATGCTTCCATTTCGTATTCCTCTCTTTTTATTTCAGATTCTAGAATCTCTCTTTGGGACTTTAGTGCCAAATAGTTTTGTACTGCCATTGCCTTCGCACCAGTGAACATTCCCACAAGTGCAGCTAATATGATAAAGTCTGCTGAGCTGTTTGCCCCACCGACGCCAGCAACAATTCCTAAGGAGGTATTTATTCCATCACCAAATCCAAATACAAAATCCCTAATATGATTGGATTCTTTGATATGCGGTTCAACATGTCCTGTGCTGTTCAACACAAGTATTTCGCATGTTGGGTAATTTAACAATAACAGAGAATATGGCTTCACCGGTATAAAATAGTCCAATAATTTAGATTTTGAGACTCCATTCTCATATCAATATGAAGTGTATCCCGCGGGCAGGATTTACTCCAGAAGAGCTTGAAATCAAATCTGTTTGAGCCTGCGACTCTTCGGTCACTGCAAATGTTTGTTAGCCCGATAGGCTGTTTCACGAGGTTAGCAATTTTTGCCGACTACTACAGCCGAAAGCTCTACCAGGCTGAGCTACCGCGGGACATTTTTGGTAATGAATTCTGGCTATATAAAATAATTGAATATGGGAATCTAAAAATTAAATACTAAAAGAATGATGCATTATAGCCTCCCTATTGTGGACATAGTCTCATAACCGAGTCAAAATAATTAATTATGCGAAAAAACATAATGACCGTAATGAAGGATTACGATCATCAGATAGTATGGTTAGATTATTTTAACAAAAATCTATCCCGAAAAAAAGGGCGAAAAGTAAGTAAAAATATTTCTGTTTATGATCCTACAATGCAAGAGCTGATAGGCGCATCAAAAACTCTAGAATTGGATTTTTCGGAAGAAGATATTAATAATCAGGCACGTTATCCGAGAAGGGCCTTCGTAAAGTCAGGGTATATTATGATCTCAAAAAGGGACAAGAAGTCATCTGTTATTAATCGAATTGCAAAAGAGATGATTGAGGCAAGACAGCAAAAGCATTAGTATGTTTCTACGCCATCCTGAAACTGGCTTCAAACGAACCTAATTCAAATCTAGATGATAGATTTTATTTATCTTGAAACTAACTTTTATTGACAGATTAAAATGATAATGAGTGTGCAATAGGTGTTAATACAAATAATGGAAAAAATAGGTGAAATCATCCACTTAGCCAAGAGTGGGAGGCTAATAGTCAAAATTGAGGAGAACACTAACCACAATTTGATAGGTCAGGCACTAATTGATGATAAAGGTACCAAGGTTGGAAAAATTATTGAATTAATAGGCTCGATCAAATCACCATACGCATCTGTAATTCCAACTCTAAATTCAAAGTATAGTGTTGGCGGAAAAGTGTACAAATTACATAATCTCAATCATCAATATAATTCGTCAAAAAAAAGGAACAAATCAAAGAGGAGGAAAATGAAATGACATCTGTTGAATATTGCTCTCAATGTCCGGAATGTCAATCAAAAATTATCCTTGACTATGGTAAGGGTGAGTATGTGTGTCACAAATGTGGATGCGTAGTTATGGAACAAGTAGACTATTACGGACCCGAAAACAATTCAACTGATTTTGAAGAAAGAAACAAGAATACAAGAGCAAGTGGTTCGACTAGTTTGTCACTACATGATTTTGGATTAAGGACTGAGATAGGAAATAGTTCGAGAGATTATAGCGGACGAATTATAGATTATCAAAACGTTGAACTCATGAATAGGTCTCGTAGATGGCATAGCAGATTAAGAGTTAATTCTTCAAAAGAAAGAAGACTATCAAATGTCCTTTCAAAGATTAACGAAGTATGTTCTGCTCTCTGTCTGAGAAAAACTATAACTGAAACTGCGTCAATGATTTACCGAAATTTTGAAACTAATAGTAAGGCAAAGGGAAAGTCTATTACATGTATTGCTTCAGCCACGATTTATTTGGCTTGCAAAAGATGTGGTGTTGTTAGATCAATAGAAGAAATTGTTCAAGCGGCAGGTATATCAGAATTTGACAAGTCAAGCGTAAAACTAGCTTCCAGATATTACAGATCGATGGTAATGGAGATGAACAAAATAGACGAATCAAAAATTAGGACGGACACGTCTTCACTGACAGATGAGTCAGAACCTCAGATTTTATTCACAGATCCAAAATCATATTCCATGTCAGCATCTTATTCTCATACCTCTGCGGCCCCTTCGATGTTTGCAATAGATAACTATATTTCAAAACTTGCTAATATTGCAAAAATAGATACAAAAATCGAAAGATTGGCGCTCGAAATTGCCCAAAAAACAAATAATAATTTCTTTTCGGACGGCAAAGCACCCAATGGACTAGCCGCTGCATATATTTACCTTGCATCAATATTGCTAGGAGTAAATCTTCTTCAGATAGATGTTTCCAATTTTGCTGGTGTTACTGAAGTGACTATCAGAAATAGATGCAAAGATATATTGAATAATTTCAAGCTAGTTGTAAATGCAAAACCAGTCAACTAGTATAGGAGAAGAATCACACACAATAGGATTACTCTAGATTACAATTTTACGTTTCTTTGTCTTTTGTACATTTGAATAAGTTCAGATTCATCTGTTATGTCTTGGGGATTTTTATCGAGCCGTATTTTTTTGGTAAATTTCGGAAATCTTAAGGACAATCCAAAACCTTTTCTGATGGAATCCATGCACGCATCGTATTCAGGACTTAATGTTATCTCTGATGCTATGATTTCAATTACTATTGTAGGTACAAACCAAGTATCCATTTCTAGTTTTGAGTAAACACGTGGATGTTTCTTTGGTATTTTGCATTTTCCTAATTCTTTAAACAATTCTTCAAGGACTTCATCTGTAAATCCACTTCCAACTTTACATACACTTTTGAAAACATTTTCATTTTTATCAAAGATGGCAAGTAATAGAGCACCATACTTGCCTACTCTTCTTCCTCTGCCATGAGACCCCCCTATTATTACTAAATCCAAACTATCGACTAATTCACTTCTATATTCTCTTTTGATTTTTGTCCATGCAAATCCTCTTGCCCCTGCTCTATATGGACTATTGATCTGTTTAACGACCAAACCCTCACAACCATATTCTATTGATTTAGCCATGAAGTTATCGAGTTCCTCTACACTAGTTACAATCTTCTGATGCATGAGCGTTAGTTTTCGATCTACTGAATTAGTAATAACATCTTTCAATAACTCCCTTCGCTTTACATAAGGAAGTTTTGTTTTATCTCTACCTGAAGCCCAGAGGATATCAAAAACATTTACAGAAATAGGATAATTTTCTACATTCTTCGCTATATCGTATTTCCTACGTCTGTGCATGAGTTCTTGAAATGGAAGAAATTCTTCAGTAAACTTATTGATTGCAACTACTTCAGCCTCAATTATGAAACTTCTTAGAGTAATGGTCCTTGAAACTTGAGCAACATCCGGATAATAATGTGTAATGTTTTCTAGGCTCCTTGAAAATATCTCCACCTTCTTGTCTTTTCTATGTATTTGGACCCTCTCACCATCGAGCTTAAATTCTACTGCGCCCTTACCAGACACCTTTTCGAGTGCCTCTTTACTTGTTTGAACTCTTTCTGCAAGCATTGGTCTTATTGGTATAAATATTTCAATCTTAATTTCAGAAACAGCTTTTATTCCATCTTTTGCCAATATCTTGGAAACCCTTCCCAAGTCACTTGAGACATTATAAGCGCTTTCTAAAACTTTTCTATTCTTTTTATCGGAGGTGTATGCCAAAGCTAAAGCATCCATTATTGTAATATCAGCGATTCCAAGTCTTAGAGTTCCGAGTGCAAATCTGATAATATATTTACACTCTTGAGGAGATGAATCATTAAAAAGACTCGCTAACAATCTTAACTTTATTTCTTGTGATCCCTTCCCAGTAGTTTTGGATATTTTGTCAAAAATTAAATAAATCCTTTCAATAGTAACCTTTTCATTAAAAAGTGTGGTCTGTACTTTATTCTTCAAAATTGATTCTGCTACGCTTCCGAGGTCGCCTATTTCACGATATTTATGATAAACCTCATCACTTGAAATATTTGAAATCTGTGACATAATTCGAATTATTGTTTTTTCAGCGATTCCCATTTCAATTCCTTCGTAATCAGGTCTAATTTTTCCCTGAATAAGATAAATTATTCTATCAATGAGATCAGAGGAGGTATTTTTGAAAAGACTAACCAAATAATTTGTAAGTTCCAGTCTACTTGTTGTTCGTTCCATTTGCTCTAAAATATTGACAATAATGGAAAAATCCAACATTATTTGTTACGGGAGGGTGTTTTAAAATATTTCAAACTAAATTTGCAAAAGAATCAGATTTGTTTGAAGGAAAATATGGGTAGTTACAAAATTTCACCGTACATTTTCCATAGGATTATAAAATGGGTTAACATTGATGTTCCTATGGGTGGAGCTAAGAAAAGATCAATAGGGAGTCAAGAAAAAACATCAAAGGATACTCCAGCTGCCGATGAAAAGACGAAGGGAGAAAAGAAGGGCCCAATTAAACAAAAACAAAAATCATTAATAGTCATAGAGGAACCTCAAGGGTTAAAGACCATTCAGAGTATGAAACCAATTACGTCCCAAGGACTGGCCAGGTCAATGGGTGTAAAGATTTCAATTGCAAATTCATTTCTACGTTCACTTGAATCTAAGGGTATTTTAAGACCAATAGGTGGATATAGTGGACATAGGATCTATGAACTTGGACCTACGGAAGTTACTTAATAGATTTGAATTATCTGATTGTTCATAACAGATGTCATTAGAGCTGACTAGTTATCCAAATAGCATGTAGGCTATTTTCTAATAATTTCCAAAATCTAGCTATGCCTACGTATGAACCTAGCATTATTGTAGCATACCGATTTAATCTATGTTGGTCACGGACTCGGACAAATTTGATTGCTCTGGTAGGAGGCAATGTTTCTTGTTCATATACGAAAGAGTTCCAGCCTCCTACCAGTGTTAGTTCTCCGGCCTGTTGTTTAATGAGTAGAACGCAAGAGCAAGCATGTAATTAATCTGCAATGATTCGATTAGTGTACTCATTTGCAATATTAGTTATCATTGTTTTAATAACGTCTTTTTCTTCAAAGTTTCCCAAACACCACATTGCTTTAACTAATGCGGTTTCTGAAGTTGTGTTAGAAAGAGGGATCACACCTATATTCAAAAGATCTCTTCCGGTATCATAGACTGTGAGCGAAGTTCTACCCCAGATGCATTGGGAGGTCATAAATACAAAGATTCCTTTATCAACTGCATTCTTTATTTGAGAAAAGCACTCTTTATTTATGTGACCTAAGCCAGTACCCTCTAGGATTATTGCTTTATGTCCACTCTCCACACAATAATCTATCATTTTACAATCAAAACCAGGATAGAATTTTAATAACGAAACTTTATCTGAGAAACTTGGTCTTACAATCATTTTTTCAAGATTTTTGTCCCTTACTTGAAATTTCAAGTCCGCATACTGTTTAGACATCTCTATTTTATCTTTCTTGATTAGTGAAAAAGGGTACACGTCTATTGAGTGAAAAGCATCTCGTCTACTTGTGTGATTTTTTCTAACCCTGGTACCTATATGACATGCTATGACATCATCTGAGATTGAATGATGCATGGCAACAAAGACGCCCGAGAATCTAGATCTAGCAGCAAAGGTGCAAGCACCTATCAAATTTAAGGATGCATCAGATGAAGGTCTGTCTGATGATCTCTGGGCCCCCACTAATACTATCGGAACTGGTAGATTTTGAAGGGTAAAACTTAGCGCTGCAGAAGTGTAGTGCATGGTATCTGTACCATGTGATACGATAATCCCATCATATTTACCTGATAATATTTTATCAGCAATCTTTCTTGCTATGAGTGTCCAATGTTCAGGTTTGATATTTTCGCTATATTCACTCAAAACAACTTCTGGATCAATATTCGCTATCTTTTTAAGCTCAGGAATTGAATCATTAAGTTCTTTTGCTGTGAGTGCTGCCATTACTCCTCCTGTCCTATAATCAATTTTACTCGAAATGGTACCACCCGTACTTAACAATGATAGATGTGGGAGTTGGGGATCTGGAGAATCTGGAGAATCTTGAACACTATCTCTGTCAGATAAACTATCCTTGTATTTATGATCAGTATCAGACATGTAAGAAGGATCCAATTTTTCAGGAATCTTTTTTATGCTTTTAATTTTTTCTAAATTGATACCAATATTATATCCATTCTTTAATTTCAAAACTAGATGATTGACATCGGCGTATTCGTACCTTGGAATCAAGATACCAACATGCGTGGCATTCTTGGTTTCGATAACCACTGAATCACCTAATCTTACTTTTGATCTCTTGAACAAATCTTCCACCTTGCTATGATTTCTATCACTGGTCAATATTTGTACTATTTTGTATCAAGTATATATTAATAAATTGTGTTTAATAATCTCCTTATTAATCAATTTACTTAAGTTTTTTGTTATTTAATTAACTATTTGGTAACACTATTCATACTAGTTTATTATTTTCTTCATCATGAGTGTCATATCCATGATAACTCCAACAATGATGTACTATTTTAGGTAACATGTTTCAAATCAATATATTGTAGATCCGAAAAAGTAAGAGGTGGTTGTACTACTAAATGACATTACAATTCTACGATATTATTCTAGTAAGCGAGTAATGCTGGAGAAGTTGGAAAATGACAATTAATAATACTAGAAATTTGGATAAAAAAATAGATTGTTTGTCATTCCATTACAATCATAGTTAGGGTAGACTTTACCCCATTCAATTTTCGTAGCTTCCATGTAATTGTCTCTTTGACTTTCTCCATAGTTTCTGATTCAACTTGTGCAACAATATCATAAACTCCATAAACTTGGTAAATCTCCTTCACACCATCTATACTCTTCAGCTCGCTTACAATCGAATCTTCGCTACCTAATTCAGCATTCATTAGAACAAATGCCTTTGGCATAACAAGAAGGATGTGAATGAGATATAAAAAGATGATGCAGTGCTGTGACGATCATTATATATTGTGAAACTAACAAACTCTAGAATTTGCAACTTTTTTCACAAGAATTGTGACGTATAGATCCAATAATAGTATGTCAAGGATTAAGCCTGGCCATTGTTCTTGGAAAGAGTACACATTCCTTAATATCCTCCAGATTAGTTATCCATCTGACAAGCCTTTCAATACCTATACCAAAGCCTCCATGAGGTACGGATCCATATTTTCTTAGGTCCAAGTACCACGAATACGAATTCAAGTTTAATCCTTCTTTTTCAATCCTAGATTTCAATGAGGTTATATTGTCTTCTCTCATACCACCACTGCTAACTTCACCAAATCCATTTGGCAAAAGCAGGTCCGTGGTAAGAGCAATTCCCGGTGTTTCTGGGTCCTCCTTTACGTAGAATGGTTTAACCTGGAGTGGATATCCATGTACAAAAACGGGATTAGTACGATCCTTTGTAAGTGCTTTTTCAGAATCTATATTCAAATCATCCCCCCACTCTATTTTTCTGATCTCTTCACCATCTTGAACCTGGATGTCCATTGAAGAAAGAATCTCGATTGCTTGGCTGTAGCTCAATTTGTCAAATGGTTCCTGGATTTGATTCAAAGATAACACATCTCTTTTCAAAAATTCTAGCTCTTCATTCCTCACTTTTGTCACATGTCCTATCAAACTGACAAGTAATTTTTCTTGTATCGAAAAAAGGTCATTGAGAGATATCCATGGAGCTTCTGCCTCCAGGTGCAAATATTCTGCAAGGTGCCTGAGAGTCCTTGATTTTTCAGCCCTAAATGATGGGCCTATCGTCCAAACCGGACCTAATGAAAAAATCAGGGCCTCTAAATATAGCTGCGCACTTTGGGATAGGAATGCTTCCTCTTTAAAGTATTTTACAGGAAAAAGGGTTGAACCACCTTCCACTGCACTCTTGACTAAAGTAGGAACGTTAACTTCGATCCAGTCATTATCTACAAACCAATTACGTACATTTTCAAGGATTGTTGCTCTTATTTTTGCAATTGTAATCATCTTTCTTGTACGCACCGTCAGATGTCTATAATCAAGTAATAGTTCAGTACTCTGATATTCTCCAATAGGAAAATCATTATCTGCTATACTGTATATCTTAACACCATTGCCTCTAATCTCATATCCCCCCTCCTTTGCTCTTTCATCTTTGAATAAGATCCCTTGAATTTCTAACGAGGATTCTATCGTAATCTCTGGGACGCTTGTACTAGGCAGAACACATTGAATTATTCCCCCACGATCATCTCTAATTATGATGAATGCTTTATCCTTTTGTTTACGCACTCTGTAAACCCATCCCCTAACTCTGATTTCTTTACCTAGAAATTCGTCTTTCTTGATTTCACTAATCCTATGGTATTTCAATTGTGTATTTACGACGCTAACGATCTTTATAATGATATTGTACATTCTTTTTTAAGAAAACAAAAAAATCTAACTTATCCTTAAATATTAAAAATGAATTTATAGAATGGAGAGAGTTTAGTATTCAACAATGGAATATAAAGTATGCAATAGTGAAGAACTCCCAAATAATTCAATGAAGGTAATAACAATTCAAGATTCTAATATTCTTGTGTGCAGATCCAATAACCGCTTATTTGCTCTCGATAATTCCTGTCCTCATAGAGGAGCATCTCTTTCTAAGGGCGAAATAAAAGGAACAAGGATAATATGCTATATGCATGATTTTGAATATGACCTAATTAATGGAAAATTGTTACACATTCCGAGTAAGTGGAACGATCAAAATCCGAATTGGACAAGATCTGATAATTTGTTACTGTTTTCAGTATCGGAAAAAAATGGTAAAATTTATGTCCAGTTATAGTATTAATATTTATTGAAATGTCTCTTAATTGTTATCAAGAATTTCGAATTTGTGGGAATCTATCAAGTTGCTAACTATGAATTTTATCTCCTTTAAAGGAAGATTCTTATGAATTTGGACATTTGTAATTTTGACAATGCTAGTCCTGTACCCTGGGAGCCAAATAGAAATGAATTCTTCCTACGTTAGCTACTCTAAATTCCAATCTCAATGGCATTTTTGTAGAATATTCCAGGACCAATGAGCCTCCAGAGGCACTTATGGCTTTTGTTATTTTTGATAAGTAGTCCAAACTATATGTAGCCTTGCTTTTTTCCTTCACCTGCAACTCCTCGAGGCCTTCACTACCTGATTCTATAACAATATCAGCTTCGCCATAATCACTTTTACCTGAAAAGGTAATTTTCTTTTCTTCTGATTCGATTGAAATGTATTCTGAGACTACTTCAATATCAGACAAGATCCTATCAAATGAAGCTGGCGTCAATATTATCTTTGAATTAAAATTTAATTTGGGTAAGGGGGTGGATCCTCCTGTACTTTCTATTAACCGCATCTTATACTCTCTCTTGTAACCATCTAGAATCTTGATGTGAAGCAAGCTGTTCTCTTCTACAGAAACTTCTACCGCATCTTTTTTTTCAGCTCTTTTCATCAATTTTGAAAACTCATCTATCCTGACACCAAATTTTAAGGCCGAATCACATTCGTAACCGTCGAACGCAGAATTAGGCCAACTAATATCAATTAATGCAACATGAGAAGGGTCCATGCCCCTAAACGACAAACCTTCAACGGTGGCTTCAAACGTTGCCTCATCAACTAAGGTAGATATTGCTGAAGTTACTGCCTTCCATTCATCGGGTGATTTTGTTTTCGCTAAAAATACCAACTATATCAATCAAGAGGCAGATTCAAAAGATTTTAAACATTCCTATTTTTCGTAAAATCACCTAGAGACAAAACATTACCGAATATAGGAGAAAATAATAAAATAAAAATATAATTCTCGTGATATAATGTAATAATTTACATAATTTTCTATTAAATCAACTCAGGCACAATGTTATAACTTTCATGCATAATTTCTCCATGTGTGGCTACATTGAGTACATCTATAAAATTGGGTTGTAGCTTCGTCGGCAGATCTTGTTTGTAACATCCACCAGAATGCTAGATTGTTTCCACATTTGGGACAATCAATATTTGTAGTTGGAAGAGCACTAGGACCTTTTTCTGATTCGACTATCTTAAGACTAGTCCCACTTTGGTCTATCAAAGGAACTGATTTGATTTCATTCTTGGCCTCTGTGAAACCACATTTTGGACAAATCAAAATATTCTCCTCAATTCTTGGTTTCATTCTGCTTTCACAGTCTGGACAAAATTTCAAGTAGAATCAGCGCTCTTTTCTTTGTTTACTGCCAATTCGATCATTTCTTTAACTTTTAGAGCATTATCCGATGAGGATTGTAATGCCTTGTGTAAAATGTCAAGCGGCTTAGATTTTTTTGTTACAATTCTGAAACTAAAGTCCTCCTTTAACTGGTGCTTCAGTACAACACCTGCAAATTCTACCTCCTTTTGATTCAAAAGTTCGTGCTGTACAATGTACAAAATGGAAATATCTTCGCTGACATTCAAATTGATTTCATTTGATTTATAATTTTCCAACTCCGCCTGCATGATACAGACAACTACTTATTGAAGATATAAATTATACCATCTGCGAAGCTTATTGCAGAGAAGCCTTATTTCAGATATTAAACTTGGTACGTCTCACGAGAGCATTAGATCAAATGAGACTTTAACGTTGAGTCTAGGTTTTAGTATAGACGGCTTGATAAGAGAAATTTTTTCTCAAAAAAATTGGGAAAGAGCATATGATAAACATGATAACGCATTTAGACTTAGTGTCTTGCTAGATGTGAGGGTCGGTAGAAAGTTCATTGATAAGATCAAATTCGTAAGAAAAGCCGTATTATTCTGGACAAGAAATCCTAAATTATCATATAGAGTCTGGATATCCGTAATAAAAGATGAAACTCCTTATTATCCACTTACAGTTGAGGAAGCAAAATCACTATTATTTGACGTGACTAAAACTATAGAACTTGAAAGCAATGATTTGAAAAACGGAGAGAATCAGATTCAAATAGATATCATTGTCTCATGGGGCAGACATCTATATACAGAGCCTTTAGAATTGCACGGACAGACCGAAATTGTTAAAGTCAATAAATTATGAAGTCTTAATTCCCAGACTATTTTCATCTTACTATAAATATAGTCGGATGTGAAGAATGACTAATGGCAAAGTTTGATGGTATCAAAGGACAAGAATTGTTGGATGTAGAAGAACAAAAAGACGAGCTTACATTAATTTTCAAGGATAATCGATTTTTGTTTATCAAAATAGAAAATGGAAAATTGGTCTCAGATTCAGTACCAGAATAGTCTGATATCGAAGACTCTTCTAGCTACCACCAGTAATCTAGTAATATTAATACCGTTAGTTGAATTGTTTGGTTACTATAAATAGTATAAACAGGGAAATAATCGATTGCGTGCGCTGTAAGCGGTTAGTGAGTTACACCCGGCTGGTTGGTAAGAATAAAGTTAGACGATATTCAAATGAGGAGTACTGGGCAAAACCAGTTACTGGTTTTGGAGATACTGATGCGAAACTACTGATTATTGGCCTAGCACCAGGTGCACATGGTGCAAATAGAACCGGTAGATTGTTTACCGGAGATCATTCTGGACAATGGCTAATGAAAGCACTATATGAAATCGGTTTTTCAAATATCCCTTCTAGTATATCTGCTAAAGATGGTTTGATTCTGAAGAATGTTTTCATTACTTCATGTGTAAGATGTGCACCTCCTTCCAATAAACCACTCAATTCAGAATTAGTAAATTGCTCAAACTATCTTGTCAAGGAACTTGAAATATTGAAAAAGGTTAAAGTTGTGATAACATTGGGACACATTGCATTCCAGACCTATTGTAAGATCAATGATTTAAAGAAACTTCAATTCTATCATTTGGCCAAGTATAGAATAAATGACAAGCATTTGGTAGTATCATATCATCCTAGTCGACAAAATACAAATACACAAAAGTTAACATGGACAATGTGGATAAATGTTTTTGATGTTGCCAAAACTATACTATCGAGTAATAACTAAAATCTAAACAAAATTATACGATTGTATCGATAATCAAAGCTAATTTGTTTTTGATGCGTATTTTATGAATAATTTTGTAAATAAGATAAATATTTCATTTATGAGTCCGACTAATTTGAATTTCTGCAAACCATTAAAAGACAGTATTTCTTTTAAAAAGTTATGATTAGTAAAGGATATTTGTCAATAGCTTCAGTGATTTCAACATTATTGTTAGTGTCAGCAATTTCGATTATTCAATCGAGCACCGCACAGGTTGAAGGTAAATTTAGTGCTGATCTTCAGCCTAGGTCAGGTTCAAATGCATCAGGAACGGCTACATTAGAACTTCAAGACAATGGGCAGACCGTACAGTATAACATTGACGCCACTGGATTAAGCAACGTTACTGACATAGCTATTTCTCAAGAGACAGGAACCGGCAGAGCTCCTGATGTTGTGATACTTAGAACAGCATCTCAAAGTGGTCTCGGGCAAGGTTCAGGCAGCTTGAGTGGTAATTTTACGGAATCTGAGTTGATAGGGCCACTAGACGGGAAGAACCTCGCAGATTTTGTGAAAGCGATAAATGATGAAAAAATTATAATCAGAGTACAGACAGTGCCTTTTCCATTAGGTGAAATTGTCGGTAATGTTACTGCTGGCGACAATGGCGACAATGCCTCTGCCGGCGATGTGATTTCAAATTTGAGCGCAAATGATCAGACTGTCCCATCAATTCCCACAATTCCATCAGACACAGCCAATGCAACAGGCGAAGCAATGAACTCTACAGCTAACGCAACGGGCGAAGCAATGAACATACTCTCAAATGCTACCACTAATGCAAGTGAAACAGCAATGGCTCAAGCAGAAAATGCTGTAAGTACTGCTGCAAATGAAACTGCTAATGCAACAGGCGAAGCAATCAGTACTATAACAAAT